>JGI24702J35022_10000073_pt1 | contig 44039 bp, 26 predicted proteins | sample TergutTh196P4_FD_35022 | JGI IMG/M metagenome (IMG submission 35022) | reverse complement strand
TTTTACCAATAAGACAGTGTCTGTTTAAAAAATAAAACTCAGGTAGATTAGATAAGCTTAAATTTGATAATAATACAAAACAATTACCCAGCCCCGCCACAACATTTTTTATACTTTTTTCCAGAACCGCAGGGGCATGGATCATTTCTGCCAATTTTAGGCTCTGTAATAATTGGTTGTTGTTTTGGCATATCTGGAGGGTTAGAATGTGGAGAAGCAGGAGCATGATTTTTATTGCGTAAAGTTGCTTGTAAAACTGCTTGTGCAAGAGCAGATTTTTGTTCATGTTTAAGAGTAGTGTTTTGCATTATTTTATCAATATTTACACTTGTTAAGATATAGGAATTAAAGACTTTTTTGGCTGTGTTTTCATTAATGCGATTAATCAGTTTTTCAAAGAGGACAAATGATTCTTTTTTATATTCGGTGAGCGGTTCTTTCTGGGCATAAGCACGAAAATAGATACCTTCTTTTAAAACATCCATTTCATGTAAGTGATCGCGCCATTCGGTATCTACAACTTCGAGAAGGGAACGTCTTTCTATTTCTCGTAAAATTTCTGGGCTTAACATACTTTTTTCTTTTTCTTGGTAAGCATTCCCAACAATATCATCTAGAGTGTCTTTGAGGAGTTCTTTGTTTATCCTCTCCATATTAAATTCTGTCAGAGGAACTTTGATGTTAAAATTAGTTTCTAACCAATTGATAATTCTATTTAGAGGCCAATCTTCTGGATATTTGATGTCTCCTATTTGTTCATCAACAAGGATATCAATTGTACTTGTAATCATATCAAGTATATCATTTTTTACATCATATCCTTTTAGAACATTACGACGGTAGGTATAAATCACTTCTCTTTGTTGATTCATAACTTCGTCATATTTAATCAATTGTTTACGAATTTCAAAATTTTGACCTTCCACTCTTTTTTGAGCGCTTTCAATCGCTTTCGTCATCCAGGGATGACGAATCGGATCGCCTGATTCTATTCCTAGACGCATCATTAAAGGGGCAATTTTTTCAGAACCAAAGAGTCTCATTAAATCGTCTTCTAAAGAAAGATAAAAACGTGAAGTACCTGGATCTCCTTGCCGTCCTGCTCTCCCTCTTAATTGGCGATCAATTCTACGGCTTTCATGTCTTTCTGTACCTATAATATGTAACCCATCAAGCGGTTCTCCATATGGAAACTCAGATGAAAGAGTTTTATTTATCTCTAAATAGGATAATTTATCTTGGGTGATGACACCAACTCCAAGCTTAATATCAGTACCTCTTCCAGCCATATTGGTAGCAATGGTAACGGCGCCTGGTTGTCCTGCATTGGCAACAATTTCAGCTTCTTGTTGATGAAATTTAGCGTTTAAAACTTTGTGGGGTATTTTTTTTCTTTGTAATAATCGGCTTAAGGTTTCTGATGTTTCAACCGTAACTGTACCCACTAAAACTGGTTTTTGCCGATTATACCAATATTCAATTTCATTGATAATGGCATTATATTTTTCGTTTTTTGTCATAAATATAACATCTTCGTGGTCATTCCGAGTAACCTGTACATTAGTTGGAATTGCTCTTACAGCTAATTTATAAATTTCATTAAATTCCCCTTCTTCTGTAATAGCTGTACCTGTCATTCCAGCGAGTTTTTCATACATACGAAAATAGTTTTGGAGGGTGATAGTGGCATATGTTTGGCTAGCTTCTTCTATTCTTACTCTTTCTTTTGCTTCGAGAGCTTGATGTAGTCCATCACTAAATCTTCTTCCCGGCATCATCCGGCCAGTAAACTGATCAACAATCATTACTTTTCCATCTTCAATAACATAATCAACATCTTTTTCAAATAGTGAATAAGCTTTGATAAGTTGTGAAATATTATGTAACATCTCATTTTTATCGAAATAATGCGATGATAATTTTTCTTTTTTGAGTTGTTTTTCAGAGTCTGAAAGGTCTTCTTCGTCAACATTTTTCATCATGTCTTCCAAAGTTTCCACGATAAATAAACCTGGGTAGTGTTTTTGGACAAGTTCTCGCCCTTTTTCGTATAAATCGGCGGAATTATTAGTTTCCTCAATCACAAAAAATAATTCATTATCAATTTCATGCATTTTTTTGTCACGAAGGAAGTACCCTTCATAGTCTTGGACAAGTTTTTTTTTAAAAGGATCTTGCATTAGTTTACTAAATGCTTTGTTGCGAGGAGTTCCACGCTTAATTGTAAGAAGAAGAGTACCGAGCCGTTCATTATCTTCTACACTACGGTTTTCATTTTGTTCAAGAGAACGAACCTCGGTTAAGAATCTTTGGATTAATTGATTTTGGTAGGAGATCAAAGTTTTAATAATGGGGTCGAGTTCTTGGTAAAAATTTTTACTGAAACTCACAGGTCCTGAGATGATTAATGGAGTTCTAGCTTCATCAATCAGAATGGAATCTACCTCATCAATGATAGCAAAAAAATGCCCCCTTTGGGATAATTGTTGGGGTGTAATAGCCATATTATCACGGAGATAATCAAAACCAAACTCACTATTTGTTCCATACACAATATCACAATCATATGCAGCTCTTCGTCCATATGATTCCATACCGGTTGTTATGGTTCCGACAGTTATATTATGAAAAGCAAAAATTGGTCCCATCCACTCTGCATCGCGCTGAACTAAATAATCATTAACCGTTACTAAATGAACTCCGCGTCCAGTTAAAGCATTTAAAAATAGTGGTAATGTAGCAACTAGAGTTTTACCTTCTCCAGTAGCCATTTCAGAAATTTTTCCTTGATGGAGGGTAATCCCCCCAATTAATTGGACATCAAAAGGTACCATATCCCATTGAACCATATGTCCACGAACTTGGTATTCGTGTCCAAGGAGGCGACGACATGTTTCTTTGATTACAGCAAAGACCTCAATCAAGTTTTGATCAAGGATTTCTGTTGTTATATCCTTCAAAAGTGTTTTCTGGTGATCTATATCATTTCCAATTTTGTCTCTTTCTTTATCGCTTGCTTCTTCTTGATAATTTTTGTTCAATAATTCTAGTTTTTCTTCTTCGGGTTGGATCGTGCTCCTAATTTGATCTCGAATCGAAGAAATAATATCTTTTAATTCTTGATCAGAAAATAGAGTAAGGGCAGTAAATCTAGTATTAATAGCTTTAATTAGAGGTTCCAATTTATTAATTTCTTTCGTGTTGGGATCACCAAAAATAAGTTTGATTAATTTGTGAATCATAAAGGGCCTTTTGTTTTTCGAAAAATAGGAAAGCTCCGGCATTCTATTGATATAGTAGAACCAAAAATCTGACCTTCAAAGAGAATGCCGGTGATACAAGTTAATTTTTGTTGAATAATTTTTGTTGTTCGCTAGTTAATACTTTAATAATTGAGGCGAGTGCTTCATCAATCTGAAGTTTAAACTTGGTGAAATCTGGTAAATCAGAGGCAAGAGAAGTAATTCTTTCTGACTCTTCCGCCAATATTGCTTGTTCAATTTTCTCTCGGGCGGCAATAAATTGAGGATAAAATTCTTCCACAATTTCATTATACTGTTCTAAAAGAGCCTCAATTTGAGGTTCTTGTTCTGCTGTCAAGTTTAGGGAAAGTAATTTTTCGCGCAGTAAATCAAAATTGGCTAGTTCATTCATCAAATTTGCTTCCATCTCCATAATGGGGCTTCCGGCTGGAATTAAAACATGCTCATCTTGTTGAGTTGGTTTAGTAGTTTTGCGGTTATTCCCAATGCGTAGTTGTCCATAAAGTGTTACTCCAGCTAATAATAAAACTGTGAGAACAATAATGGTTTTTTTTAACATAAATGTACTCCTTCACAAAATATTTTCAAGCCAGAAAATAAGAAGAAGATTATTTGTCAAGTAGAAAGTTAGGATTCATCCTTATTAAACAGTGTAACTAAGAATAAGCAAAAAATACTTATTTAAGATATCATACCTTGTAGTCATCTACTTATAAAATAGATATTTATAGCTAATAGAATTTGCATGAAGAAATCAACAAGGTAAAACTGATAATCTCTGGAAGGAGAATAAAACAATAAATTGACTTGACAAAAAAATACAAAATAGAAAAATTGCTTAAATACTACACGAGGAGAATGAAAATGACGAAGCTCAAGGTGTGTTTAACTCTCTTGCTATCATTGGTTAATGCTGTTTATTTCGCAGCAAACCATTTTGTACAATTCTCAGAAAATGTCGAAAACCTCAGTGTGTTCCGACATACTAGAGAAGGATTATTACTAAATTTACAAGTAAACAATCTTTTTATTACCGAAGAATCAACGACATTAGGTGAATTTACAGTTATCCAAGCAGATAGTTTTATTGGAACGAAGGATGTTGGTAGACCAGAATTACTCTATTTAAGCAGAATGATTACAGTACCACTGAAGGCAGAGGTGGAGATAAATTACCTTCATCAACGCACCCAGAAAGTTGATCTGGCAGAGTTTGGATATGTTGGACAGATACGTCCAGCCCAAGGAAGCCAGAAAAAAACTAATCAAACTATTAAAACTCCATTGACCTATATCCACCTTGATAAAGAGGCATATTTGGATAGTAATTATCAAATTGATTTTTCTCCTGTATCAATAAGAGAAATGGGTTTTTTACGTGGACACAGAATTTTTGAAATAATATACACTCCCGTACAGTATAATCCCGTAGAAAATTCACTTTTAATATATGAACAATTAGAGATGGAGATCAATTTTTTTGGTGCAGATTGGGTCGCAACTGATTTCAATCGAAATCGAACTTGGTCAGCAGATTTTGAAAAATTTTATCAGTATTTTTTTCTAAACTATGAAAGCCCACAAAACCGCAATGCACTAGAAAGAATGCCCACAAAATATGTGATTATCTGTTATCCTGATTTTATGGACGCCATCCAACCTTTTGTCGAATGGAAAACACGGCAAGGGTTCTACATGATTGTAGAGAGTACAGCAAATCCCGCGGTGGGAAATTCAAATAGTTCGATTAAAAACTATTTACAAAGTTTATATGATGCAGCTACCCCTGATGACCCGGCCCCAAGTTATTTATTATTTGTTGGTGATGTTGAGCAAATTCCTCCCTGGCCAACTTTACTCACGGGCGAATTTACCGGGCACATTACCGATTCCGGTTATGTGCGTTTAGAGGGTAACGATTATTTACCAGAAATGTATTCTGGTCGATTCTCAGCAAAACTTCTCGAACAGGTAATTGCCCAAGTTGATAAGAATTTAATGTACCAACAGCATATTATGCCAGAACCTGATTACTTAGGGAAAGCTCAATTAATCGTAGGATATGATGCCTACTGGGGTCCACGGATTGGTAACGGTGGCATTAATTATTTAACCCAAAATTATGTAAACACCACTAACCCTTACCACAATTACACCGAAATTTATACTACTTTATATCCAACTTCAGATCCTAATGTAGATAGTGTTCGTTCATATATGGCTGATGGATCAGGATTTGTTACTTACTCTGGACATGGTGACTGGTTCGAATGGCAAGGACAGTTTTCTTCATTATACACGGCCACCCATATCTCTCAGATGCATAATTATGGTAAGTACCCCATTATTATCGCAAATGCATGTTTTACCAATCAGTTTGACCAAAATGAAAGTTTAGCTGAATCCTTTGTTCGGCCAGCTGGAAAAGGAGCAATTGCTTATATTGGTGGCTCAAATTTTACCTATTGGGAAGAAGATTATTGGTGGGCAGTAGGCTTTCAAACAGTTCGTCCACCTGAAACTGGTGAACCTCCGGAGTATGATCCAAACCAGCTAGGCATGTATGATATGCTTTTCCATACCCATTCTGAAGCCACTGAGGATTGGCATGTTTCAACGGGAGCCTTAACTTGGGCTGGGAATATGGTCGTCCAAAACGGTAATTCACCGGCAATGATGAAGGCTTATTATTGGGAGATTTATCATATTATGGGCGATCCTTCGTTAGTACCTTATTTAGGTTTACCTCAACAAAATATCGGGCAGTATCCTAGCCAGCTATTACTCGGAGTTAATGAGCTCCACATCACAGGTTCAGCCCCTTTTGCCCGAGTTGGATTTAGTATGTTAGGGAATCTAATTAGTACAGCTTTCACAGATGAATTAGGCAATGCCACCTTGACCTTTAGCCCTTTAGAAACCGCTGGATTTGCTGATTTAGTGATTACAGCTCAAAATTATCAACCAATCATCGATAGAGTGGTGTTGGTTCCCACTGATCGTCCAATGTTAATTATTAGTCAAGCTATTAATCCCGAAACTGGAGATGAAACGGTAAAATTTAATACTGAGTCTGAATTATTGATTACTATACGCAATGTTGGCTTTTTTGCTGCTAATAATATCGATTTTACTCTCTGGACTGAATCAGAGGAAGCCACGATTATTTCTGGGCAACAAAATGTTGTTTCTATACCTGCGGAAAGTAATTTTAGCTTTTCAGAACCTTTTCGGATCAAGGTTTCTGAGCATGTAGAAAATAGTTCTTTGATTGAATTTGTACTCAGAGCGGAAACAGCACCAGAACAAGTTTGGGAAATGCCTTTTGCTTTACAAGTTAAGGCGTCTTTCATTACCAATACTTTGCTAAATATAAATGATAGTGCTTTTAATCAGAATGGTCGACTTGATCCTGGAGAAGAGGTACAGATCAACACTAAAATGTTCAATACGGGAAAAGTAGCCTCTTTGCCTGGGACAATAATGGTTGTTTCTACTAATCCAGAGGTTTTTCTAGAGACCTCTGAATATATCATTCCGGAAATAGAAACAGATCAATATTATATTCTTGCTGTAAATGTACATGTTGGAGAAGAGATCCCTCTTGGTTCAATCACTAATCTCAGTTTTTTTAGTGAATTTTCGAACCAACAAAATCAAGATTATTTTACTTTACCAATCGGATTAGTCATGGAAGATTTTAGCACCGGTGATTTTAGCGGAAGAGAATGGATCCATGGTGTGAATCCCTGGCAGATAGTTTCTGATGAAACATGGGAAGGTGAATATGCTGCCCGTTCGGGTGAGATTACTCATAATCAAGCCTCAATTCTAGAAACGAGTCATCTGGTCGAAAGAGCCGGTGTGCTCAGATTCCATTATAAGTTATCTACCGAGCCAACCAATGACCGTTTACAGTTTTATTTGAATAATAATCTCTTAGGAGAGTGGTCAGGCGAAGTGAACTGGACAGAAGTACGATTAAATATTCCTGTCGGCAATCATAATTTTCGGTGGCTCTACCGCAAAAATGATAGCGTCAGCAACGGACTAGATGCTGTGTGGCTAGATAATATTATCTTCCCTACACCGGGTGAAGAGGTGTTTACTCCAATGATCGCGGTGAATAAAGAGCATCTCGATTTTGGTGAGTTAGGAGCTGATGAAGTCAGTAGACAAACATTTACTCTCATCAACTTGGGAAATCAAACTTTAACCGGAAGCTTCAGCTTACCAGAGGGAGTTACGATAAACCACACCCCAAATTTTAGTATTGACCCCTTCCAGAATATGATGTTAGAAGTTTCATTAACCGTTAATACTGCGGGAATTATTGAAAAAAATTTATTGATTAACCACAATGACACCAATAATGAAGTAATTAACATCCTTATTACAGCATATGGTACAACTTCAGATTTTGATAGCCCAGAAATACTCTCCCACACAAAACTCAGCCATAATTACCCTAACCCCTTTAATCCGACAACAACAATTACCTTTACCCTTGCGGGTAAGACCGCTTCCCATGTTCGGCTAGAAATTTTTAATATTAAGGGACAAAAAGTAAGAACCTTAGTAAACCATGATCTTAATCCAGGGAAGCATCAGCTTGTATTTAATGGACGAGATGATCAAGGACATATTGTAGCAACCGGTCTTTATTTCTATCGCTTGCAAACAAATAATTATCAAGCAGTACGAAAAATGATATTATTAAAGTAGTTTATCATAAACAGCATTTTTATCTATAGAATAATTGTATATTTAATAGAAAAGCTATTAAAATAAAAAAGTATACCAAGGAGTCAAAGTATGAAGAATTATTTTACCTTATTCATTATCCTGAGCATCATGACGACGATGTCATTATTTGCTCAACAGGATTTGGGTTTAGGAACACGTGACAGCGAAGTGTATATAGGCAACCCAGAAAGCGAAACCAGAGTTAATGCAATGCCGTTTAATTTTTATTGGCAAAACAATTTAGTTCAATCCATTTATTATGAGGACGAAATTGGTACAACTGGTGCCATCACCAAAATTGCATACAACAAAATTACGACAGAAAACATTCCCGGACCACAACCAGTAAAAATTTGGATGACTACAGTACCTGCTAATATTACTCAATTTGCCACAACAGCTTCTTGGTTTTCTTTGGATAACTTTACATTGGTGTATGAAGGTCTTTTTGATGCTCACCTAATAGGTGAAAATACGATTACTCTGAGCACTCCCTTTCCATATGAAGGGGGGAATCTCGTAATCTTTACTAATCGGGTACGAGGTCCAGAGTTTGGAGTTAATAACTATTTTCAAGTTACTGTTCATGATAACGCGTACTGGTCTTTACACCTTCAATCTGATACAGTTGATTTAGATCCTGAGAACCCAGCCTCTGGTACACTCTCATATAACAGACCTAATATTACATTAACCATAGCCACAAGTGGCGGAGAATCTGAAGTTTATCTCGGTAATCCCGAAAGTGAAGAACAAGTATATATGATGCCTTTTAATTTCTATTGGCAGAATAATTTAGTTCAATCTATTTATTATGAGGACGAAATTGGTACAACTGGTGCCATCACCAAAATTGCATACAACAAAATTACCACGCAAAACATTCCCGGACCACAACCAGTTAAAATTTGGATGACTACAGTACCTTCCAATATCACTCAATTTGCGACAAATTCTTCTTGGTTTTCATTAGAAGATTTTACCCTCGTATATGATGGACTCTTTAATGCCCATCTCACAGGTGAAAATGCAATTACTTTGAATACTCCCTTTCCTTATGATGGAGGTAATCTTGTAATCTATACCAATCGAGTACGAGGACCAGAGTTCGGCATCAATAACTACTTTCAGATTACTACCCATGCTAGTCAACATTGGTCTTTACACTTCCAATCTGACACTGTTGATTTAGACCCTGAGAATCCACCCTCGGGTACACTCTCTTATAACAGACCCAACGTTACATTAACCATTTCAACGGGGGGGATGGGATCACTTTCAGGAGTTGTATCTTCTGCTGGTAACTTCGTTGCAGGGGCAGTAGTGTCTATTGATGGGTCACCTCGCGTGACAACAACCAATGCTGCTGGACAATATCTCTTTGAATACCTTGATCAGGCAACGATCAACCTTACTGTTGTAGCTATTGGATATTTTGACCAACATGAGTCAGGAATAGATATCAGCTCAGGAGTAAACACAGTACATAATATCAGCTTAGATCGTCGCCCATTTGTTAGTGTAACAGGTACTGTACACGGCTCCGATACCAATACCCCAATCTCTAATGCCAATGTTTCCTTAACTGGATATGATCATTATACAGGTTTTATAACCAACACTCAAGGAGTTTTTACTCTACCAGAAGTATATAGCGGTTATATTTATACTTTGGTTATTAGTGCTGATGGTTATGATATGTACCTCGATGATGTTATTGAAGTTGGTACAAATGCTCTTAATCTTGGTGTGATTATTTTGGACGAGAATTCTTATCGACCAAGCAGGGTAAAAACTACTGAGGAAGGAGATGATCTACATATTACTTGGGAGGCCCCCTACAGCGAAGAAGGTATTTGGGCCTCTCATATTGTCAGTACTCAATATCAAGCCCGATGGGGAATTTCTAATAACGAAAGAGCAGAGGCAATGCATCGATTTACTCAAACCCAACTACAAGTACAAGGAGTTTCTGGGGGAGAGCTGACTTCGATATCGATTTTTTTTAATTCAGACACTGTTCTAAGCTCAGCAACCTATACCATAAAAGTTTATACCGGTGGAACAGCAACTCCTAACTACCATCCAGGAACGCTAGTATATAGCCAACTAATCCCCAATCCCATCCTTAATCAATGGAACGTAATCCCCTTACTAATGCCCATTGAAATTCCCAGTACGGGAGAATTATGGTTTGGCTACGAAGTCGCAGTTGCTAATTTAGTCAGTGAGAGCTATGAAATCTCAACAACGGACTCCAATACAGGAAATATCGGTTATGGTGATATTATTTGGGATGTTTATGATGGATGGGGAACTATTTATAATAACTGGTATTTTGAACTAAGTGGCATTATTTTTCGGATGCGTGAAAACCATATGATCCGTGGATTAGTACAAGGTTCTAATGGCACAAGAGTACTTTCTCAAATGGAAGATGATGAACCTATTATGGATGAACCTATTATGAAAGAACAAAATTTATCAACCTTTGCAGAGCTGAAAGGAAAGAATTCTTCTCATTTTTACGTGGGCGCTCGTAGAAGTTACAAACCCTCTAGTTCTCCCCTGGTAAGCAATGATTTCTCTGTGCTTCCCACTAAATATAACAACACTCGTTCCCTAGATGGCTACAGTGTTTATCGCTTAAAAGAAGCCGACATCAATAATGAAATGGCTTGGACAACATTAATAGATAACACTACTAATTTCAATTTTGTGGATACAACCTTTAATAATCTCCCGTCAGACATTTACTATTATGCAGTAAAATCAAATTACACTAATTATGTTTTTTCATTTCCAACCTTATCTTCACCCGTCAATAAGGGAGTAACTGCGAACACAACAATTAATGTTTATTCGACAATTGGTAATCTACAAGGTGCTACAGTGTTGCTAGTCAACAATGACAATGCAAATTTGAGATATGAAGGAACAGTTAATGCTGCAAGCTGTGTTATTTTTCCTTCGGTGAGGTTTGGTAATTATACATTAACCATGCTCCACCAGAATATTTTTGATTATGTAAATGATCATGTAGAAATTGCTGAGGCGACATTTAATTATGATATTATCATCGATTCTATTGCTTTACTCAATGAGAGTTTTGAAGGAGAGCAATTTCCCCCGCCAGGCTGGACAAGACACACATTTGCTCAACCTTCTAGTGCCCAGTCAATCTCACAATGGCTCAGAATCGATGTTCGTGGTTATGAAGTACCCCCTGCTAATACTACACTTACAGGAAATTATGTGGCAATAAGTCGCTCCTGGGGAGGAGCAACCATTGGTGGGATCACTCCTGACAATTGGTTGATTACACCGGCTATTACTATTAACTCCTCGAATGGAGGAAGTGCTCTTCAAGCAGCGATACTCAAATTTTATGTTCGCACAGATTCCGGTGGTACTTGGGGTGGCGAGCAATTCTCTGTTTATGCTTCAACTAGTGGAAATCTCATTGACGATTTCGATGAGAATAATCCCCTCTATAACGAAGAGATACCAGCGGCTGGATATGCTCAATATCGAGAAATAAATATCGGTTTATCAGCATATCTCGGTCAAACAGTTTATATTGGTATTCGACACCACGATTGTTTTGATCAAAATTTCCTTCATCTTGAAGATGTACAGATCGCCGGAATAGCCCAAGTTAGTGAAGATCCAACCCCTGAAGTATCTTTTATTTCAGTTTTAAACCCAAACTATCCTAACCCCTTCAACCCATCCACGACCATTTCCTTTACCAATATGAAAGAAGGTAAGGTAACCATAGAGATCTTTAATATTCGGGGCCAAAAAGTTCATACCCTAGTTAATGACTTTTATAAAGCTGGGCAATATCAGGTTACTTGGTATGGAACTGATGACCAAAATCGAGATGTGGGTAGCGGAATCTATTTTTATCAGATGAAAAGTGATGATTTTACCCAAACCAGGAAAATGATTCTCATCAAGTAGAGTAGCTACTTCAATGCCTCTCCTCCTTCTTTGAGGAAAGTTTGGATGCTAACTCTGTATAAATATTATCCGTAGCGGCAGTCTCCTATTGCCGCTACTATTTGAAAAGGAGAAAAAAATGAAAAAAAAACTTACTTGTATCATCATGTTTAGTTTGTTCCTCAGTCTATTTACAGTTCAACACTTAAATGCCTTCCTTCACCAAGGAAAACGTCTTAATTATTTAACAAATAGGATAAATACTATTCTTCCCAATTTTGAAGTTCCTACTATAACAACCACTACCGTTCATTATAGTAGCCGAAATGAAATCTTCTTTGAAGACTTTGATAGTTCGGATGAAATTCCCAATGGTTGGGATCCGGCTGGATTGATCCTTGTTGACCCAGGCTACGGTCTTAACGGTACCAATGCCTTATGTTTTGTAACCTTCCCTGCTTTTGGATTCGATTTAGCTGCAGCAACCTCACCATCAATTGCAAACATTCCGCAAGGAGCTAGTCTTGAGTTTTACTATCGAATAATGGATGGGGATAATGATACTTACACTGCGGAGATTGGAGCTCTCACCTTTGCTGTAAGGATAGACAATCAACCATTGATGGTTATTAACAATACTAATCATCATACTATTGACTACACACCAATTGTAGTTAGTTTAAATAATTATGCCAATAGATCAATTGAAATTCAATTTCTGATGAGTGACGCCGTGCATGGTTATATCGTGGAGGTGGATAATTTCCGCGTCTTTACTAGTTCAAGCGCAGTTTCTATCGCGGGAATAATAATAGATTCAATAACTGAAGAAGGACTAGAAGGAGCACTGGTGTCCCTTAATAGCACTGAAAATCATCTGGACTGTACTACTGACGCGACGGGGGCATTCATACTTAATAATGTTTTAACTAATACCACTTATACTCTCACTGTTTCTAAAGATGGTTATGATAATTATGTAAATAACTCTCTTGTAGTCGGCGATAACGACCTAATTATACCAACAATCTCCTTACAATCGAATGTAAGTGTAAATGATAATCCCACGCAGCCCTTCGCAAGATACTTAGGAGCAAACTACCCCAACCCTTTTAACCCCTCTACAACTATATCCTTTACCAATATACAAGATGGTCAGATAACCATAGAGATCTTTAATATTCAAGGTCAAAAAGTACAAACACTAGTTAATGACTTTTATAAAGCTGGACAATACCAGGTTACTTGGCATGGAACTGATGTCCAAAATCATAATGTTGGTAGCGGAGTCTATTTTTACCAGATGAAAAGCGATAGTTTCACCCAAACCAGGAAAATGATTTTGATGAAGTAATCTACCTTGTTGATGTAGATCATCATTTTGAAAACAGCCTAAAGGACAGGAGCATAGCGGCTGACAAAGTAATCCAAAGGGCAAAATATTTTCAACCTTGTGTGTTATAGTGACATCAAACGGAGCGACAATTTCCGATTGCCACAATGGGTGGTGAGGCTGTCGCATAATGAAATTTTATGGGGATCAACGGCATCTTGCCGTTGCTACATCATTGTGCGCCAGCCTTTATTTGGGGCGTGTTTTCCTTAATTCGTCGTATATATGAAGTACGGCATTTGCGTAAGCATCACTGTGGTTATAAGAACGGATAGCTTTAAAACGAGCTTGACGATTATTAATATTATGGCTGTTCAAGCCATTTTTCGCGAGATAGTTCGAAATACTGTGTAATGCATCATCCAAATTAAAGATATCCATTTCCTTTGCTTCGCGTTTAGCACTGATAAAATATGTATTCAAGGAAGTGGGAATAAATTGCCCCCAGCCAACAGCTCCAGCAAAAGAACCAATATAATAGAAAGTTTCTTTCTGTGATTTTTCTGTAAATTGGTAAAGAGCAACTAACTGAGATAAAGAATAATTTTCTCGGTGCGGGCGATAGATAAACTGAGATACTAAAGTGTTAAAGGTATAAAAATTCCCCCGGAATTGGGGATTTGCATAATCAGATTCAAGGGCTAAGATTCCTAAGAGTAATTCATAATGTATTCCGTGTCTTTTTTCTGCTTCTCTGAGTGACTTTAAATTATTTCGGCGAAAAGTAATACCTTTTTTAATTTTAGCATCCACACCAAAATGAGAACGATACCAATTTTCGTCTCTTTCACCCCTCCCAACTTGGTGTTCCGGCAGGGAATAATAATACCTCACAACACTTGGATGAAGCCGAAATTTTTCGTGGTTGATGTTATTTTTAAGCCAATCTCCCGGCACACCATTACTCACCAATTTTTCATTTAAGTCCAAGATACGAGCTAAGTATTCTTTTTCGATGTTATAAGAGAGCGAATCAACAAGGATATTTATTTTTAGATTATTGTTTTGGCATGTAACAAACCCTGTTCCTCTTGTTTTAAAAACCACATTCCCGGAAGTAAAGGAAAGACTGGAAAAAAAGTGAGTCGCATTGATAGAAGAAACCGATTGAGGGCGATAATCTATATTGAGAACAGTACTCGGATGAATTTGAAGTTGGATCTTCTTTTCTTCTCTCTGCTTGAGTACCGTTAAACCCAAATTTTGAGTTTCTAAAATCATTTGGGGACTCTTAATTTTATACTTAGGTACAAAAGGGAGAATGACCTTGATATCAGAATTGAGAAAATAACTCTGTTCCAGAGGAAGATAAAATTCTTCGAGGTAATCATTAGTAATAATTTCAAGATTAAAATTTTGTTTGCTTTGTAACTGACGGAGGTAAAATTCACTTTGAACAGTGGCAATTTTTTTCAATGATTCAAGATCAACAGTATTCATGTAAGCTTGAAAAACAGAATCAATTTCAGTTGACCTCATATTTAGCTGAGTTCCTAGAAAAGAATGAAAGTTTTCGCTTCGAGCTTCAAGTTGGTACTCCCATCCTAATTTCCGGTAGATGGAATATAGTAAAAAACCTATCATTTCTGCTTTATCACGGCTCATTGATTCGATATGTATTATTTGATCGGACTGGATATGGTGTAATTTGTGGTTAAGTATTTCCAAAGTAGAAATATGATTGATAAAATCGTTAGCTTGGTGCAGAGGAAAGACACTGCTTGGTAAAATTTTTAAATATTTTTTTTTCAGGGAAGAAGAAAATTTACCTTTAGATGCCTCAACTAATTCAAATACTTGTAATTTTTCTAATTGTTGCAATAATTGGAATGCCTCGTAAAAAGACATCCCCAGTATTTTTTCTTGTGAACCTTCATAAGTTTGAACAAAGGAGTTTAGATGTTTCCACCGATGTTTACGGATAGCATAAAACTTTTTGAGGAGTTCTAAGGTTTTGATAGTATCTCCTCTTTGGGATTTGATATAGGCTTGGTGGAGTATTTTTAATTCTAATGTCGCTAGCGCTTGATTATCAACATCAGCGCTCGGATATTGATCAGGAGGAATATCGCTAGCTTCTTTCTGGAATGTTTTCAAGTAATCAATATAAATTTTTTGGGAGATCTCGATTAATAAGGCTACTTTTTGTTGATCATCCAGAGCAGATAGATTAGCAATTTCTTGATCGATAAAAATATATAATTTATCCAGATGATCGCGAAAATCAGGAAGATAATCATGGTCAAGCATTTCAAATCGAAATCCATTTTCTACTTCCGAAGAAAAATAAAATAATTTATTGTTATAATGTAAATAATATGGATTTATGGGTTTAAAACTTAATGAATCTTGAAAATCGGAAATGATTTTATGGAAGGTGACAAAAGTTAAATCTATTTCATTTAGAAGTTCTGCAAACAAAAAATCAACTCTAATAAATAGAAGTAATAACAAAAAATATATCTTTGGGGACAATTTGTTTCCTATCCTTTTTATATTGTCTTGAAGAACACCGGGGTAAAAAAATAAATTCTTCAATCACTGCATAAACAGTAAAAAATATAAAATATAACAATTATTTTTAAGTATTTTAAATCCTCATCTTCGGAGAAAATGACATATTTTTTCTATCAAAAGCTATCGAACCGTGATGTTTATCATTATTACTAAGATAGGAACATAACAACTAATGAAGTAATCCAGAAGACGAAAATTTTTTATCTCATTATATATTATGCTTTTCTGGATTGCTTTGTTGCAACGGTCCTTACAATGACGAATATACTTAACAGCATCTTACCGTTGATCTTGGAAGATGTGATCAATATGTTTCCAAAGGCAATACATACTGTTATAGATTTTTATTAGTCATCGGTAGGTTTTGCTTCAACGGTAAGATGCCGTTGCTACACCGCTAGGCGACAGTCTTTATAATTACTTCCTCTTTAGATAAGAAAGATGATCCTTATTTTCGCAAATATGTAACAACTAATTTTCATCATGGTTTAATGGTGTATGGAGTAATAAAATGAAGTTATATGAAATACTAAAGAGTAAAGACTTGGATAATACCTTTTTTTCCGGAAATGAAATTTCTGCGCTCAACGACAGAATTTCAAGAGGAACCTACAGAGGCAAAGAAAAGATTAATATCAAATGCCTGGCAAAAAACATCGACAAAAAGGCAACCCCAGAAGAGATCATTCGGCAATTATTTTTATTTAAGCTGATGAATCATTACGGTTACCCAATGGATCGGATAAGGGTCGAGTTCCCGATCACCTTCGGCTCTGACACGGGCTCAAAAAAGGCGGATATCGTTGTCCTTTCCGCCGAAGACCCCACTCGTGCCTATATCATTGTGGAAGTAAAAAAGCTCAATGACAAAAAAGGTCGAGAGCAGTTAAAATCATACTCAAACGCCACAGGAGCTCCCATTGCTGTGCTAACTAACGGGGTAAATATCGACTATTATCACCGGACAGAACCTAACCTCTTTCGGCCGATCACCAATATCCCTAACGCTCACCAGCTCCTTTCTGATGTGCTGTATAAAAAAATCACCTATCAGGACCTCAAAATAAATGATAAGATCGCCCGAGAAAAGAAATCTCTCAGATCATTGATCGAAGAGATGGAGGATGATGTCTTGGCAAATTCGGGGGTAGATGATTTTGAGGAAATATTTAAGCTCCTCTTTTGTAAATTATATGATGAAATGGAAGGTTCGCAAGATAGCACCTATTATTTAAAATTTTATCATAGCGGGGAATCTGATACCGTACTAAAAGATAAAATGATCGGGCTTTTTGCAGAAGCGAAAAAGACTTGGAAGGGGATTTTTGAGGACAGCAACGAAATAGAATTACCCGAGACCCCGCTAGCAATCTGTGTCGCAGCCTTGCAAGATATCAAACTCTTTAATAATAACCTCGATGTGATCGATGATGCCTTTGAATACCTCATGCAAAAATCACAGAAAAGTAAAAAGGGGCAGTATTTCACTCCCCGTTATGTGATCGATATGTGCGTGAAAATGATGAATCCCAATGAAAACGAATACATGATCGATACAGCTGCCGGTAGCTCTGGCTTTACCGTGCATGGCATCTTCCATGTCTGGAAAGAAATCAGAAAAAATGCAGGACTACCCGAAACAGACCAATTTACCGCTGACACCAAATCAAGGCCGCAGATAAATTATGTCCGAGACAAAGTGTTTGCTATTGACTTCGATAAAAAGGCAGTTCGGGTCTCCCGAATGCTCAACAAGATTGCCGGGGACGGCGAATCCAATGTCATTAAACTAAACACCCTGGACTATGGCAGCTGGGCACAAGAAATCGCCGATAGAGAATGGATCAACAACTATCATGACGGCTTTGAACGGCTCAGAAAAATAAAACCCGATCCGAAAAATGATGACTTCAGTAAATTCTCCTTCGACATCCTGATGGCAAACCCACCGTTCGCTGGTGATATCACCAAAAGAGAAATCATTGCCAGATACGAACTCGGTAGAAAAAACGGAAGAATAGAAGCAAAAATGAGCCGTGATATACTCTTTATCGAAAGAAACCTAAACTTCCTTAAACCCGGCGGAAGAATGGCTATTGTCCTCCCCCAAGGCAGATTTAATAACTCCACAGATAAATATATTAGAGAATTTATTATTAAAAGCTGCCGAATTCTCGCAGTAGTAGGATTACACGGCAATGTCTTTAAACCACACACTGGCACCAAAACATCCGTGCTCTTTGTCCAAAAATGGGACAACATCCTCTGCCCCAAAAAAGAGGACTACCCCATCTTCTTCGCCACCATGCAAAAACCCTCAAAAGACAATAGCGGGGATAAAATCTATCTCAAAGACGAAAATGGACTCAATAAACTCGATCACCACGGACATTTAATAGTTGATCACGACTTATTCAATCATGACGGACTCACCCAAGACGGGATTGCCGAAGCCTTTATCGAATTTGCTAAAAAAGAGAAACTGTCTTTTTTTTAGGTGACCCTTTCAACGAGTTGAAATATAATCAACTGTTGGAAGGGTTAGAAATGTCAGAAATGCTATTTTCAGAAATAAAAAGCAAATTAAGAATGGATAGTGAATACTATTTGAAAAAATATTTACAAAATGAAATACTATTGAAATCTAATTGTATTATTAGTAACTTTTGTGAAAAATCTGTAAAAAATATCAAATCACAAAAGATTATTCAACCTTTTGAATATCTAGAGATTTCGGGAGTTAGTTTAAAAAATTTTGAATACTCTAAAAAAGAAATATTGCCAAGTGAAATACCGGATAGAGCAACTTATTTATTACAAAATAATGATGTTGTAGTATCGATGGTCCGTCCAAACAGAAATGCGATTGCTTTTATACAAAATGAAAAAATGTTAGTAGGAACAAGTGGATTTGCAATTTTGAGAAATAATGGGAAAATATCGCCCCAGTATTTGTTCGCATTTTGCAAGACAAAGCATTTCATAACTAAATTAATGCGAGAAAATACAGCAACAATGTATCCTTCTGTTTCAGAAAGGGAAGTTTTTAGCATGCCAATTCCTATATTAACCGAAGAATTCAGAAATATAATATCAAAGAATATACAATTTGGAATAGATAAACTAAAACAATCCCGTAACCTGTACACCGATTCCGAGTCCTTATTATTATCCTCTCTTGGTTTATCCGATTTCAAGCCTTCCACAGATTCCATTGCCATAAAGCCTCTTTCTGAGAGTTTTTGTGTATCTGGTAGAATGGATGCCGAGTATTATCAAAAAAAATATGAGGATATCGTAGCGGCAATCAAATGTAGCAACGGCGTCTCGCCGTTGACATCAAATCAAACATACCGCAATCAACGGCGAGACTCCGTTGCTACACCATTAGGGGACTTAGTCAAATTTACCAAGTCAATCGAGCCTGGAAGCGAATATTATGGTGATGAAGGCGTTCCTTTTATCAGGGTAAGCGATCTCTCAAAATTTGGTATCAATGAGCCTGAAATAAAAATACCTGAAAAGATCGTAGATCCTCATTTATATTTAAAGAAGGATACTATTTTATTGTCAAAAGATGGTAGTGTGGGTATTGCTTATAAATTAGAAGAAGACAAAAGTTCTGTTACATCAGGAGCGTTATTACATTTAAAGGTAATCTCTGATGTTTTACCAGATTATTTAACCCTTGTCTTAAATTCATTTATAGTGCAGATGCAGGCACAACGAGATACAGGAGGCTCAGTGATTCCACATTGGCGACCAGAGGAAATAAAAGAGGTTTTGATTCCCATTGTTGACGCAAATATTCAGGATCAGATTTCAGATTTAGTGCAACGGTCATTTTCACTTCGTCGGGAATCCGAGCGGTTGCTGGAGAGTGCAAAAAAAGGGGTGGAGATAGCGATCGAAGAAGGAGAGGATGTGGCGATGGAGTACCTTTTAAAGTTAACTTCTTGTCAATGATCTTATTGGTTCATAATTGAGAAGTATCTTTTTTAATGAATCCCATCCTAAAATACAAATCTTTTTTCCCAGGATAATTTCACCTAAATTTTTTTGTTGATCTCAAAACCAGAATTATGTTTTTTGGCATATTGGAGTTTGTAATACTATTCCTCGTTTAAAATGAAATATTATTTTTTCTGGATTGCTGTGCTGTGCTCGCAAAGACGAGGTACATTTTAAACGAGGAATAGTATAACATTGTTCTTGAAGGATAGGTTTATTAATTTTCCTTTTAGAACAAGTACTAACCAAAAAAAGGAGTTCCAATGACAGAGCAAAAGCGGGTTGGGTCCAAATCAATCAAGGATATTCCTCCGCACATAAGAGAGCAGCTTAACCATGGGGAAATAGAAACCGCAAATTTAGTCGAATTTTTAAGTATTGACGGTAAAGTATTAGTTCAAACCGTTCTGGAGCAATTCCAACGTTGCCAATATTTACCGCAAATAATTACTAGAATCAATAATTTAGAAGTCAAGACCCATACAACCGTTCATGGCGTTATTACTTCCGAACTTGCCCAGCAGATCACTCTCCATCAGGATTGGGAATTAAAGCAAAAAATATCAACTCATCCTGCTGATATTGTCCGTTGCTGGGGTGCAGTTATTGTTGCCTTGGACTTGCGAAATAATATCCAAACCACATTGACCCAAATGTGGCCTTTTGCCGAAGACAGGCATTTTAATGTGCGCGAAGTTGCTTGGAGTGTACTTCGTTCCCGAATTATTGAGCATCTAGACGAGGCTATTAGTATTTTATCTGTATGGGCAATACATGATCACGAAAATATCCGCCGGTTTGCCAGCGAAGCCACTCGACCGCGTGGGGTTTGTGTCACTCATATCAAAGAGTTAAAAAATAATCCTGAAAAGGCTTTGTCCATCTTAGAACCTCTCAAAGCTGATCTATCACCATATGTTCAAACAAGCGTGGGAAATTGGTTAAATGATGCCAGTAAATCAAGACCAGACTTTGTTCTGCATCTTTGTTCCCAATGGGAAAAAGAAAGTAATACCCGTGCGACGAAGTTGATCATCAAAAAAGCTTTAAGAACACTCCATAAATGAAGAATATGGTTAGGGTTGTAACCAATATAATAAGATCTTAATAAATGAAAAAATTTTATCACCAAATTACGCGTAGTCTTTCCCAGTGTTCAAAAATCGCTACTTTTGACGAACACCTAAAGCAAAAATCAATGATTATTAACCAAGCCAATCAATCCATTAAAACAGTTTTAGTGGCTCGGGCGTGGCAGGTATCGGGGTATAATGTTTTTTATGTAACCAATGATGACCGTCTCGCCGAAGAAATTGCGGAAGATTTTGCTATTTTATGTCCTGAAAATACGGTTTTCTTTATTCCAGATTATGAAACCCTACCATATGAAGATCGGTCTCCCCACTATATTATTCGGGGGCAAAGGCTAAAAGCGATGATCCATTTGTTACAATCTGAAGACCATGATTATTCATCGGAAAGAGCGGATGCAATAACTCCTAAGGCAATTTACTGTCTCAGTATTAGGAATCTTTGCCGAAATATAATTAACCCCCAATACCTTTACCAGAGCATTTTATGGCTTCAACGAGGAGAAGAAAAGGACCCTAGTGAACTCATGACCCACTTAATTAATTGTGGATATGAGCATACATACCAAATAGAAAAAGTAGGGCAGTTTTCTCATCGGGGTGGTATTCTGGACATTTTTTCTCCGAATTATGCTCTTCCCCTCCGGATAGAGTTTTTCGGAGATGAGATAGTTTCACTAAGAATGTTTTCTCTAACAACACAACGGTCAGAAAAAAAAGAACTAGAATCTTTTACCGTTGTTCCTTGCCGCGAAATAATCATCAATCACCGCCTTAAAAGCTCAGCTTGGGGAGAGAAAGTAGCAACAAAAGGATTTTATGAAGGGATAGAGGCTGATATTCCCTTGCTATATAATGAAAAATTTACATTATTAAATTTTCTACATCCTCATGAAAACTTGATTTTTTTTGATAACTTTACTTTTGATTGCCAAAAACTAAAACAATATCACACAGAAATTCATGATTTATATACTAAAACACTTCGTCAGAAACCTCTTCTATCTGTAGCTCCCCCACAAAGTTTTTGTTTGACGATAGAAGAATTTCAAGAGAGTTTAAATAAAAATACTCATTTTTTGAATTCTGGGTCAATGTATATTCCTCATTTTCTTTCCAGTGCTAATTTTTCAATTCTCGACTTTAAAACAGAACCTTCACCTGTATTTAATAGTGATTTAGAGGTGTTGAAGGGACACATAAAAAGATTAATTGCAGATGAATATAAAATTTATATTCAATCAGAGAATGAAGCCCAAAAAACACATATGCAAAAACTATTAGGAGAATATGCTCTTGATGTTAATCTTGTTGTTGGAGTTCTACATAAAGGTTTTATTTTTCATGATGCTCAATTAGCTGTTTTTACAGATCACGAAATATATAAACGGGTCAAGCATAAAAAAATATCTTCTGCTTTTACCCAAGCAGAAACACTAGTAGATTATGAATCAATAAAACCAGGAGATTATATTGTCCATATTGATCATGGTATAGGAGTTTATGAAGGAATTAAAACTTTAAAAATTGGAGAAAGACAAATAGAATGTTTATCCATTCAATATGCAGGAGCAGATCGAATCTATGTTCCCACCTGGCAATTAAAACTCGTTGCGAAATATGTTTCAGAAGAAGGCAGTACACCTTTGATTAATAAAATTGGTACTAAAACTTGGGACTTAATCAAGCAACGAACCAAAAATAGCATTGAACTCGTCGCTGATGACATTGTTCAGCTATATGCAGAAAGAAAACTTCGGAAAGGTATTCCATTTAAACCGGACACAGAATGGCAAAAAGAAATGGAATTAGCTTTTATTTATGAAGATACACCAGATCAAGCGAGAGCCACAAATGAAATAAAAATGGATATGGAAAATGAAATCCCTATGGAAAGATTACTCTGTGGTGATGTAGGGTTCGGGAAAACAGAAGTAGCAATTAGAGTTGCTTTTAAAGCAATAATGAGCGGTTATCAAGTGGCAGTTATTGTTCCCACCACACTTTTATGCGAACAACATTTTCAAGTTTTTCGGGAAAGATTAGCCCCCTTTCCCGTGAAAATAGCCATGTTAAGTCGGTTCCGGACAAATGCTCAGATTAAGGCTGATCTAGCTATGATTAAATCTGGCAATATAGATCTGGTTATTGGTACACATCGTTTGCTCTCTAACGATGTTCTCTTCCAGCGAATTGGTCTACTAATTATTGATGAGGAGCACCGATTTGGGGTTTCTCATAAAGAAAAATTACGCAAGATGAAAGCAAGTATTGACACTTTATATATGTCGGCTACCCCTATTCCCCGTACCATGAATATGACCTTGGCAAAACTAAAAAATATCTCTTTAATACTCACTTCCCCAGCAGCAAGGTTACCAATCCGCACCGTTATTGTTCCATTTGATCTTGATGTCATTAAGAATGCAATCCAAAGAGAACTAGACCGGGGAGGGCAAATCTATTTTGTACATAATCGTGTCGAAACTATCCATACTATACACGAGGAACTAGCTCAAATATTACCGCATTTACGAATTGTTATTGGACATGGCCAATTACCAGAATTACAACTAGAAAAAGTACTTAATGATTTTGCTGAACATAAATTTGATCTGTTATTAGCTACTACTATTATTGAATCTGGTTTAGATATCCCCAATGCTAATACAATAATAATCAATCGGGCTGATATGTTTGGTTTAGCTCAATTATACCAAATTAGGGGACGCGTTGGTCGAAGTAATCGAAGAGCATATGCTTATTTTGTGATTCCCAATAAAATAACTGATGATGCAAGAAAAAGGCTCGATACCCTTACCGAATATGAATCTCTTGGGGCGGGTTACCAAATTGCTATGCGTGATTTGGAAATAAGAGGAGCCGGCACATTACTTGGCACCAAACAATCAGGCATAATAACTGCCGTTGGCTTTAATTTTTATCAAAAATTACTCGACCAAGCAGTAAAAAATATATTAGAAAAGAATCCCAAGGGTATTTGGCAGGAAGAAGAGGATCAAGAAGAGCTAAGGAACATTGAATTAGGAACAGATTTCTATTTTCCCCAGGACTTTATTATTGATGAAAAACAAAAAATAAATATCTATCGGCGGATGGGTAATTTTGCATATCCTAGCGATTTTGATGATCTATTACTCGAATTAAAGGACCGCTTCGGTACGCTTCCAGAAATGGCAAGAAATGTAGTTATTTATTTTAAAATGAGACTCGTTACAAAAAACTTAGGGATTAAAAGTTTTGTGATCACTAAGGAAAAAATGTTTTTGGAGTATCCTCCCGAGGTCCTACTACCGAAAAATATCTTAACGAATCTGGTTCATTTTTCCAAAGCACCAATTAGCTTTGATACAACAAATGGTTTAAAAATTGTCTTTGATCTCAAGGGTTATCGTCAAGAGGAAAAGATTAACTTGGCGATGGAATTAGTAGATATATTAAACCCAAGCAGTTAGATTAATTTTGCGAAATAACTTATGGTTACTTCATTCTTTTATTAACAACTTCAATAATTTTATCGGCAATATGCCCCAGAGGTTCCACATAATCTATTGCTCCTGTTTCAAAAGCCGCTTTAGGCATTCCATAAACGACTGAAGTTTTCTCATCTTGGGCAATATTTATGGACCCGGCATCTTTCATTAATCGTACACCAGCAGCTCCATCTTTACCCATACCTGTTAAAATGACTCCCACAGCATTATTTCCTGCAAATTCAGCTACTGATTTGAAAAGAACATCCACAGCTGGTCTTTGATAATGAACTTGTGGTCCTCTTTTTAAGCGAACCACGTAGCGCGCTCCATCTCTGCGTAATACCATATGAAAATCGCCGGGAGCAATAAGCGCTAAGCCCGGGGTTACAGAATCACCATCTTTTGCTTCTCGGACTTCTATTTGGGCGGAAGCATTCAACCTTTCGGCAAAAGCAGCCGTAAATCCAGCCGGCATATGTTGCACAATCAATGTGCCTGGTGTATTGGGAGGGAGCTTATAAATTACGTCTTTTAAAGCTTCTGTACCCCCAGTAGAGGAACCAATAGCGATGATTTTGTTTGTCGTAGCAATTCCAGTAATTAAGTTTTTTGAGGGTGAAGGCACAACAGTATCATGAGCAACTGGCATGGGTGAAGGAACACGATTAGCGATTCTCACTAAAGCTGCTGAACGAATTGCAGAAAGTAAGGTTCCCTCGATCGACTCGATGGAATAAGCTTCCGATGGCTTGGGAACAACGCTTACAGCTCCAATTTCTAAGGCTTTTAATGAGGTTTCACAACCTTGTTTCGTTACAGAACTCACAATAACGGTGGGAATAGGAAAATGAGCCATTACTTTTTTAAGAAATGTCAAGCCATCCATGCGGGGCATTTCAATGTCTAAGGTCATTACATCTGGTTTCAAGGCAACTAACTTGTCTCTTGCTACATATGGGTCCTGGGCCGTAGCAACAACTTCCATATCCGCTTCATTTTCAATTAATTGGCTTAAAACTTTTCGGACAACAGCACTATCGTCAACTATTAAAACTTTAATTTTTTTGTACAACATGATCTACCCTACAATTGAATTTCTTTAGCTTAAACTATATCATATCGATAGAAAAAAAAAAGCTAATATTCTGTCAAGGGATATTTTTAGAATTATAGAGAAAGTATCAAAAGACATTTCACCCACAACTATACCAGTATTATTTACTACTTTGTTTCAAAAATATAAAATTCCGTTTACTATTTATTATCTGTAGGCAAACTCCATATTGCCACCGTGGCAATTAGAAATCGATGCTATAAATCTCCAACTGAAATACTATAACCAGAGGCAGTCGCAGAGAGAAATTTTATAGGGATCAACGGCATCTTGCCGTTGATCTTGGAAGATGTGATCAAGATGTTTCTTGTGGCAATACAAACTGTGATAGATTTTTATTAGCCATCGGTTGGTTTTGATGCAACAGCAAGATGCCGTTGCTACATCACTAGGCGGCAGCCTCAACCAGATTAATTTTTTCCTTGATGACTTTGCCCCCAAATTTTTCACGCAAAAACTGACATAAATTAACTAGTCTCGTTATTTTTACACTTTCAAAGGCTTTATGTCAGAAAAGAATATTTTTTGACCATTCAAGATGTGGCTTATTATTAATAATTCCCCCATCTTGGTAACTCTATCCATCAACCCCAAAAAATGTATTGACATCAAACACCCTCTAAATAATTTTTGATTGTATAAATAAAAATGGTTTAGGTGAGAGAATGGTTAGTGTATATAAGATCATTAATTCTTTATTGCAAGTTTATATCTACATAATTATTATTCGAGCTCTTGTGTCGTGGTTTTCTCCGAATCCAGATAATTCATTTTGGCGGTTTTTATGCGAATTAACCGAACCTCCTCTCCAAAAAATAAGAGATTTCTTGCCCCGTAACTTGATGATTGATTTTTCTCCAATTATCTTAATTATCTTAATTAGTTTTCTCCAAAGATTATTAAGAATGATTTTCTACTCTTCCATAGAGTTTTAAGGAAAACGCATGAAACAAAAAAATGATCTTTCTCCTGCTGATATCAGACACAAAGAATTTAAAATAAGCATTGTGGGGGGGTATGATAAAAACGAGGTTGACGAATATTTAGCAATCTTAGCTGACCAATTTGAGCAAGTATACACAGCAAATGTTTTACAAAATTCAATGAATACAACCTCGACAAATGGGGAAAGTGTTGTTCATGCCCAACAAACAATAGAACAAATGCAAAAAAGAGAAGAATTAATCGCGAATACCCTATTATATGCACAAAATATGCGTGATGAAGTAATTAAGATCGCCCAATCCGAAGCCAAAAATATTATTGATGCTGCGGAAATTACTGCTAAAAAGACATATGACGAAACAAATTTTTATTTAAATAGCCTGCGCCAAGAATTTATCAATGTGAAAGAAAGCCATCGCCAATTCTTAATTACTAGCCATGCCCACTTAAAAGTAATGCTCGAGCGATTGGAACAAGACCCCATCTTTAAAAAAGAAAATGAGCTTGAAGTGAATAATGCTTTTGAAGAAGCTAGAACAATGGCGCCGGTGAAAAAAAAAGTAATAAAGACAACTTAGAGATAGAGTTTATCTTATTTCAAGAGGAATAAAAAAAATGGTCTACCAAGAAACAATAAACTATTTGCTTCCGAGAATAAACATCAAACCTTTGTGTGCCATCATTCTTGGTACAGGACTAGGGAAATTGGCTGATCAAGTGGAAAATCCAACAGAAATTGAATATCCAAGTATTCCCGGATTTGTTCGTAGCACTGCTCCATCACACCACGGTACTTTAATTATTGGCACCATTAGTCAAACACCAGTGTTAGTTTTTAAGGGACGGTTTCATTACTACGAGGGCTATAGCATGGAACAAGTAGTTTATCCCGTCCGTATTGCTCGCCTACTCGGCGCTAAATATTTGTTGGTAACCAACGCGGCTGGTTCATTGAACATCAATTTTCAACCTGGACAACTAGTTCGTCTCTCAGATCACATTAATATGTTTGGAACCAATCCATTAATTGGTGCAAACATACTTACACCCTCAATCACGATCACCACAGAAAAAAACTGTTCTCCTTCCGAGATCAACGAATTTGGTGAGCGGTTCCCCAGTCTGCATGCTGCTTATGATCCAGAATTGGCTCAAATAGCCAATGAAGTTGCCCATAATTTTCATATTTCTCTCCCTAGCGGTGTTTATTGCGGAGTATCTGGTCCGTCACTTGAAACACGAGCGGAATGTGTAATGATCAAAAACTGGGGGGCTGATCTTGTTGGGATGTCAACAGTACCAGAAGTCATAACAGCAGTTCATTGCGGATTGAGGGTCTTGGCAGTTTCCGTGGTTACCAACCTGAGTAATATTTTTCATTCCGCACCCCACCGACAAGAAGAAATTAGAGCTAATGCCGATCGGGCTTCAACAGATTTAATGTTATTAATCCAAAAATTCTTGGAAAAAATACAATAAAAAAAAATATTTAACGTGTAATGCTTTGTTAGTTATATTGTTTAAGCTATTGTAAACAGTTATTAATCTCTTAATAAATGAAGGAGTAGTAATGACAGAAAAAGGATTAAGTCCCGCAAAAATAAAACAATATGAGGAAATATTGGTTCAAGAGTTGGAAAACTCTAATAAATTAATCAACCAATTATCAGAGATGTATAAAAAAGGCTTAAAAGATAATTCTGGTGATTTATCTGGTTATGCTTTTCACCAAGCAGACCAAGGAACAGATACGCATGAACAAGAAAAAACAGCTTATCTATTGGATTCAGAATACCAAAAAATTAAACAGATTAATCTTGCTTTAAAAAGAATTGCGGAAAATACTTTTGGTTTATGCGCTATATGTGGATGCCAAATACCAGAAACAAGGCTCACAGTTATTCCATATGCTCTTGTATGTATAGATTGTAAAACTCAAGAAGAAAAAAGAAAACGGTAAAGTTAATCGATAATACAATCATCGATCAACTTTTTCTTAATCAAACCCAAAGGAAGGTTAAATGCAACAAAACCAAGCAACCCACAACACCCTCGTTAATGATCTACCCCCAAAAAATATTAAAAACCCCTTTAATTATATTTATTTGTCGCTAATTATTATTGCTCTTGATCAAGCAACAAAAATTGCTGTCCGCTATAAGATGAATCTTTATGACGAAATCTCGGTCATTGGAGATTTCTTTAAATTAACATATGTAGAAAATTCTGGAGCGGCTTTTAGTATTAGTCTTGGTTCTATTTTTTTTAACCGTCTTTTTTTTAGTACTGTAACTTTTTTCTTAATTGGAGTGATCATCTGGATGCTAAAAAAATCGAAAAATGTTTGGGAAAAAATATCTTTTGCCTTGATTATTGGTGGTGGAATTGGCAACCTAATTGATCGTTTAGTCTTTGGATCAGTAACTGATTTTTTTGATTTTTATTTTTTTAATATTTTTGGTTTAGAAAGATGGCCAATATTTAATATTGCTGATAGTTCTGTGGTGGTAGCAATGTTTATTCTGATTATTTATACTATTTTTTTTGAAGGTCGATCCCAGAAAAAAAAACAAAAACACGAAGAACCAATATTTCCTAGTGCTGAAATTTAAATATTAACTTTCATCAGTGAGTGATTACCTGTTAAAATCTCGTAAACTTAAAAAAAACGAATAATTAAGGTGAGGCAGATTCCCCATCACTACTATGACCGTAAAAATTATTATTGGAGAGAGTATGATTAATATACAAAAAGTCCTTGTGCTAGTATTTTTATGTGCCTTTTTAGGTCTTTATGCTCAAACAATTACACCCATTGCCGTTATTCAAGAAAATATTACTCTTTTTGTGGGGCAAATTGTCACCATTGAGGGGGTAGTTACCATAGGAGCTAATACAACATATGCAGACAGGTTAAATGCCTATCTTCAAGATGATTCAGAAAAGGGTATCTTAATTTATGATAATACTCTGGACCCGGCTTACATTGTTGATTTCCAGAGGGGGCAAAAACTACAGATCATTGGGACTATTAAATATAACACAGCAAATCAAACTGAACAATCAATAATGATGACAGAATTCAGCTACTCGATTATAGCGTCTGGTAACCCCATTCCTTATCTTCCTTTATCTATTATCCAAGCAAGAGAGTTTAATGTTTGGAAAGACACAATGGTACAATTAAGAGCAACCATTTCTTCTATCTCTAGTTCAGGCACAGGGGTTGAACAAGGCTACAACGTGATCATTGGTGATGATTCATATGAAAACTTTACCATGCGTATTCTTACTCATACTGGCATTAATGTAGATTCTCTGAAACCTGGCACAGAGATTATAGCGAAGGGGATTATCCGCCGCCCTCCTAATGCATCTACACAATTATTACCTGCTTATCAAGATGATCTCACCATGTTAAATTCTCCGATCGTTATAGAAAATATTATTGTTACTCCACCGAATCCGATGTCCTTTGAAGACATTACCATTACGGCAAAAATATATCAAGAGAACGGAATGATCACAAATGCCCAAATTGAATATCATCCTAATCTGCAATCTAATTTTAAAATTATCCAAATGAATGGGGAAACGAATAATATTTATACCGCACTCATTCCGAAATTTAATCAGGAACAAAATGAATCAGGCTACTATATTTTTCGAATAACTGCCACTGATGCCGAAGGAAAAACTATCTCTAGTCCAGAAAGAAGCATTCCTATTCAGTATATCACCCCCATTGCCCTTATCCATAATAATTTTTCTCAATACAACGGACAATTGGCAACGATTGAAGGAATTATAACTATTGGAGCTGGAACAACTCATGGTACACAATTAAATGCTTATATTCAAGATGAATCGGAAAGAGGATTAATGGTGTATGGCAATCCAACAATGCTTGCCAATTATGCTCAAGATTTTCAACCTGGGATAAGGCTCCGGCTTACGGGTACAATCAACGATAATAATGGAATTCACCAAATTATCAATTGGACTTTATTAGTTATATCCGAAAATAATCCTGTTCCAATTATCCCCATGACCGTTACCGAAGCAAGAAATTATCAGAAATGGCAAAGCACAATGGTGAAGATTAGCGGCTCATTAACAGAAAACCCTGCTTATGCAGGAACAGGTTATAATGTCACCATCCGTCAGAATAATGCTACGATTACAGTGCGGGTTTGGGACAGTACAGGGATAGAAGTTTCTCGTTTAAAAGCTGGAATGTTGGTTGATGTTGAAGCAGTAGTTAGCATTTTCAATAATGCGAGCCAAGTTCTTCCTGGTTACCAGCATAATATTTTTGTACATATCACCAACCCTGTAATTGAGACCATGACTTTTACTCCTCGTCGACCTTATATTGACGAAGAAATCACAGTTACATCCACTATTTATGATTATAATTACCCCTTAAATGATGTTGTATTAGCCTTTAGAACTCAATCTCAAACCAATTATACCGAAGTCTTGATGACTAAATTAAATAATGATCTCTATTCAGCCCAAATACCTGCCTTCAATACAATCCAAGAAAATGATGGTTCTTATTATTTCAAAATTTCTGCAACAAATAGTGTTAACATCCAAACTAATTCAGCAGAAAAAATCATTATGACTTATTCTCTCCGTCCCATAATAGAGAAAATTGAAGTTAAGAATCACCCCGAAGCTGGTGAACCGTTAATTATTTGGGCAAAAATTACTGATCGCGAAGGGGTTGTTGAAAAAGCAGAAGTTCGATATCGTTTGAATTTTGAAAAAAAAGAGATCTCCCATCCCCTGCTTCCTCTAGAAAACGAAATCGATACTTACGAAGCAGAAATTAGAGGCTATTCTTCTGGAACAGTTGTTTTTATCTCGATTTGGGCTATTAATAACCTTGGTCATACTTCCCAAGAAAATCTTGATGACCAAGATCATGAAGTAAAGTATGTTTTTCCAGTAAAAAAATCTGCTGCGATGCTTAAGATAAAACCTCAAGCTTATAATATTTTCGCTGGCGAAAAAGCCGAAATTGGTTTTTTTGCCAAAGAAGGTGATCTGGTAATCATGCGTATTTATAATTCAGAAGGTAAACTTGTGCATACACCTATCAATAGTATCACTAGCACCGTTGATGGAATTAATTATTATTTTTGGGATGGAAAAAATAAAGATTTTAAAATGGTAGAACCAGGCCTCTATATATGTTATTTAGAAGTTCTGGATAGAGTTAGTGGGAAAAAGAAAAATGATAAAGCACCAATAGTGATTGGAACGAGGTTAAAATGAAAATAATCAAAGATCATCGCCCCCCCCAAAAATTAGTTGTCAATAAAAGGAACATGCGATTTGCCCCAGAATTATTCTTGGGGATTTGCTTCTTCGTCATTGTTACAACATTACCGGCCATTTTTAACGATTATGAGCCATCAGCACGAGCCAGAGCAATGTCCGGAGCTGTTACTTCATTTAATGATGATTTTGCCGCAATATTTTATAACCCTGCTGGTCTTAGACTAGCCGAGACACAAGTTGGTGCATCTTATTATCATCTCTTAGGCAATGATTTTTCTACAGTGTCTACGTTTTCCGGCAGTTACGATTCTCGATATGGTACTTTTGGTTGCGGATGGCAAGCAATGAATGTGGAAGCCTACAAAATACATCTGATGTCAGAAAATAAATTTTCTTTGGGGCATTCTCTTTATTTGGTAAATGATGTACACTCTAAAGTTAGTTTCGGTTATTCATTCAATCTTTATTCATTAAGTTTTCATGAATTAGGAAATGATTATAGTGTCGGGCTAAACGCAGGTGTAATTGCTATTCTTCACCAAAGAACCAGTATCGGTTTTATGCTTACCAACATTAATAAACCTACCATTGGCGAACTAAATCATGAAATTCCTCAACAATTTGCAGTGGGCTTATCTTATATCCCTTATCAAGGGGTGATAACAGCTATAGATTTGAAAAAAAATTTTGAAGGCGATACAGAACTCAGATCTGGAGTGGAAGTGGAAATACACCCCAATTTGAAGCTTAGAATGGGTATTAGAAATAATCCTGCAAGTTATTCCGCCGGGGCTGGTATTAATTATTTAGGAGTCTATCTCGATTATGGGTTAAGCTCTCATGCAACTCTGGATTTAACCCATCATTTTGGCATATCATATAAATTTTAAGGAGGAAAGGTGGCCTTTACAATCATTAAATTTTTACCTCTAATCACAACTGTCGTTAAAGGATTTATTAGTAATGCAAAACAAGATTACAAAATAAGAACTTTTGATAAAACCAGAGAAAAAATTGACACTATCGAACATATGATGATCAAACATGAAAAGAAACTAAATGAAATGAGAAATGAAATAGAGGATTTACGCAAGAAAATCGTCTTTGCGCAACTGATGAACCTTATTCTGTCGATATTGATCATTTATTTAGTGATTTTTATGAGGTAGAGCTAGGATAGGTATAAATTCTAATCAAGTGATAAGGAGCTGTTTGTCTTCTATATTCGCTACTTCAAGACTTCCGATTGGGTCTGTTACTCCATCCCTAATTCTCCGATCTAACCTACTTATTTCGTCTATTTTACTTTTTAACACACTAAAATAACCATCATTTTGACATTGATCAAGTATTTTCTGGAGATCGCTTTGGATCTGGTAAATAATCTTTTCGTTGAATGGAAAGCAAGTATGTTTATTTTTAAAGACTTCATAGATGATTAGTGAAGATACTGTTTCAGTGGTTTGCAGAGGATCCATAGCGGACTGCATGAGCCAATCATAAAGATATAATTGTTTTTTATCAATCCCTCCAGTTTTAATATCGATAATATATACATTTGAGGATCCTGTTGCCTGTTCTGATGGTAATATTAACCAATCAATTCTGCCAGAAAGAAATACTTTGTAAGTGTAAGTTTCTAAAAAAAGTTTTTCAGGGGTTGGAACTTCCATTTTGATGATCGACTGCTCGTCCAAACAAGCGAGAGGTCCTTCATGAAAGAAGGTCCATATATTTTTTTGCAAAACAGGAAATAATATAGATTCAAAGTATTTTCTGGAAGTGTCAAAAGGAAAACGATAAAAATAATATTTTTCCATCATTGTTTGGAATACTTGATGAAAGTTATTTTCAGATAAATTTTTTTTCAATAATCCAAGTGTTGTTTGCTTAGATATTTGCTTGTCACCAGTTATTTGACCATAATTGATATTAATTATTATTTGTTCTAATAGCGCATGACTAATGATCCCTAAAAGCAAGGGGTTTAATGTTGTTTTTTCTGGATATAAAAATTTTTTATATTTTAAATTATCATAAAGATACCACTGCATTGGGTCATTAAGCAAAGTTAGACAATTATTGACTCCAATTCTGATGATCCCTGGTTCAGGGAAATCTGTACTAAAATTAGAAGGTAAATGATAAAAATTGATAGCCTCTTGGGGTTGTAAGCCCCATTTTTCTTGGTGAAGAGGGAGAATTTCTTGTTTATTAATTGCCGTTATCCCCCAAAATGGTTCCATAAAACAAGCATAATCTTTATCTTCGCATATTGTTGGTTGAATTTGGTCCGAAATCATTAGTTCTTCCACAAAGGAACTTCTATGAATGTTTTCATCGTCTTTTTCAAGATAAAAAATATGAGATTCATGGGAAGCAAGAATCACCCGAAAAAAATAGTATTTTTCTCTTTTCCGTATTTCGTCATATGTTTTTAGTCCAATTCTTTTTCTTTGCAGTTCATTAAACAGAAAGTCCATTTTCTTTGAGCTTGGTAAAAAACCTTCTGTAACATTTAGAAAAAGTAGTTTATTAAATCTGGAGTTACGAGTTTCAAGAAGATTCTGCAGTTTAATCGTTCCCCGGTCTTCGTTTGGATATGAAATGATCGAGGGAGTAAGAAAATCAACAAAAAATTTTAAAAGATTAGTAATCAGCGGTTGGTCAGAAACAGGGGGAAAAATTTCTGTCCAATCAGTTATTATTCCTAGTTCTTCAATAGCATAAAGATTGGCTAAACGGGAGTAAAAAACAGCAAGGATATTCGAGTTCTTCAAGGTTCGAGAGCTAATGATTTTCTTGATCGGAATTCCTTCGGGAGCATCAAGTAGATCGATAAATTGATTCAGACTTTTGATATTGATGAATATTTTAAAAAAATGGCAAAATTGAAGTATACCATTTTTGATAAGCAAAGAGTCTGTTTCTCGAAGAAAATCATTAACCCTAGAGGGATCAAAATATAAGTACTTTTTTGACGCTAATTTTTGCATGAAGGCAACCAACTCACTGGGATAATCTTTACGGTCAGGCGTGTCCTCTTCGGTGTGAAGAAAATAAAAATCAGCTATTGATTGATGCTTAAAGTATTCAAAAAAATGATTTAAAGGTATAAGATAAAATTTTATAGAATCGACATACTGCAGGGATAAGCATAAATTTAACCAACCCTGAAAAAAATGATATAATCCTGTGTTCTGGAGAGGTATCGTTGCTGGTAGATGAAATTTTTCTGGGGAAAGCATCCGATACCAATCATGACGATAATAATCCTTGTCAATGATGATTTCAAGATCTTCTTTTTCTAATATTTCAATCATTTTTCGTATTTGACTAAAATCATTGATCGCAGAATAGAGATATATTTGCGGGAGAGAGCTTTTTGTCTCATTTGTTTTGATCTGGAGATCTTCCAAACTAAAGGACCTTACTTCTAAATCCTCTTTGTCAACCAATTGCTCAGGTAATTGGTAATATACAACAACATTTTTCTGTAAAGCTAAGTGGTTGATCATCTTTTTTTCCTTACCTGTAAAATAGAACTGGTTCGCAAAAATAATATGCTCATAATTCTCAAAAAATGACCAATTATTCAGGGGAGAGGTAAAAATTTCATCGGTAAAATTTATTTTTTTTAAATAATGTTCATATTCTTTTTTCATTTGGAGAAAATCATACCAAGCCTCAATTTGCCAATCTGCTAAATAATTCTGATTGATTAGTAAGTCTTTTATTTTAGCTTCTTCAATCTCTTCTTCATTCAATTCGCGAAAAAGTGTAAAAAAATCATTTATAAAACTTAGAGAGGAAAAATAATCGGTAAGACGATATTTTTCTTTCATGGTTGTATTTATTGATTGATAAAAACAAAGCAGACGTTTAGATTCTTGTAATAATGGTTGTTCATACAACAGAGCTTGTTGATGGATTTCTTCCATAGTAAGGAACCAAACTTGTTCAAATTTCCATTCTTTCTGAAATTGTTCAATAGCCATATCTCTACTCAGATAATGAGGGAAAATAATCAAGGTTTGATCTTGAATCTCATACTTGAGTAGTATTGCTGTAAGGTCCTCGGTAAAATCGATAAATTTAAACTGGAGCATTAATATTAATTAAAATCATACTTTTTTTAGTCTAGCGCATAGTGACATTTTTTAGCCAATTTTAGCACATTTGTTATTGCATAAAGCGGAGCGACAAAGCAATTTAGAATAGCATAACACATTTTAATACATAATGTTAATAATATTATGACTTCTGGATTACTTCGTCAAGTGCTACTCCCCTTGTAATGACGAAAATCAACACTATGCTACAAGTTTTTTACAAAATCAATCATCCAAAAATACTAGATTATCACGCTGACACGATAACTTATTCTTGTTTGGGTGTCAAGGGTTATTTTGGATGATTTTTAAATGGTTACAGTATCACCATAAGTGTCAACTTTAACCTTAGCAGCGATTTTCAATCGCCATAAATCAACTTAAGATAGCAATAGGAGATTACCGCTACATTTAATTTCAAGTGGAAATGTTATAACCAATAGTTTTAGCATAAAATAACTAAAACAAGATACTAAGAAATAAAATCCCGCTAAAGAATCAATTGTTATATTGGGGTGATTTATAAAGGAACATGGTATCCCTCACGAGACGCTGGGGAATAGATGAACACTGTTCGTCGCCATAAACGGTGAGATGACTTTATGATACAATCTCTGTTTTGTATGAATACGAACATATTTATATACTAAAAAAAGGTATATTCTCCTCTATCACTAACTTAGCGGATGTAGCTTTAATAACTTGCTCTATTGTAGTTCCCTTAGCTATTTCAAGCAAGTATAATTTTTCCTTTTCAACCTTTATTACCGCTAGATCAGTAACAATCAGATTAACTTTTCCTACTGCTGTAAGGGGCAAAGTGCATGCTTCTAAAATTTTCGAATTTCCCTCTTTATCGCAGTGTTCCATAGCTACGACCACTTTTTTTGCCCCGGAGACTAAATCCATTGCTCCCCCCATCCCAGGTACCATTTTGCCTGGTATCCACCAATTGGCTAAATTTCCCTTTTGATCAACTTGTAAAGCTCCTAGCACGGTCATAGCTAAATGTCCTCCCCGCACAATAGCAAAACTCATACAGGAATCAAGGTAACAAGCTCCAGGGGCCGCGGTGATCATCCCCCCACCGGCATTGGTTAGATTAGGATCTTCCATGCCGTTTTCAGGGCTTGGTCCCACTCCCAAGATTCCGTTTTCTGATTGAAAGACAACCTGAATTCCCTGGGGAATATGGTTCGCAACTTCGGTTGGTAAACCAATACCGAGATTAACAAAATCTCCGTCTTGGAGTTCTCGGGCGATTCTTTTACCGATCAAGACTCTTTTATAATTTTTATCATTTAGATCCACTTTATGCCTCCTCACTTAAAACTAAATAATCCACAAAAATGCCAGGAGTAATAACCGCTTCTGGGTCCAATTCATCAATTATTTCATCAACTTCCACAATAACCACATCAGCTGCCATTGCCATAATAGGATTGCTATTGCGGGCTGTTTTTTGGTAGATTAAATTTCCATACTGATCCGCTTTATAAGCGCGAAGTACAGCAAAATCAGCCCTGATTGGTTTTTCCCAAAGAAACTCTTTACCTTCCCAGAATAATTTTTCTTTGTCGTTTTCGATAATTGTTCCTACCCCTGTGGGAGTTAAAACTCCTCCCAATCCTGCGCCTTGGGCTCTTATTCTTTCCATTAAAGTACCTTGGGGAATCATCTCAACAACTATTTGTCCACTATTCATTTGTGTTTGGATAGTCTTATTAGTACCGAAATGAGAAGCCTGAACGCTTTTCAATTGGTTATGAAAAACAAGCTTTCCCACCCCCCGCGACTCATAATCTGAAGCAATACAAATACCATGAAGTTCACTTATCTTTGCTTCAACAAGAGCATCAATGATGCCCTCTGCAACTCCAACTGCTAAAAAACCGCCAAACATTACACGGCTTCGTGGTTTAATCAATTGGGCTGCTTCTTTTCGACTAATAATTTTTGCCACACAATCTCCTTTTGGTACCACCTTTCTTTGGGGAAAAAAGGATGTAAGAGAAAATTCCTTTTCTTCCGTGCTTCATGTTAAAGACCATGAACCGTAAAATGGAAACCAAATAATATTTATTTCAAGGGCTAGAATCTCAAAAAGAGGTTTTTTGTCAATTGTTTTCTTTCTCAAAATATGAAATATGAACAAAGAGTGTGAATCAGAAAGATTCAAGAACATAATTTTATAACATTACCTTTTACTATTTATTTCATCTGTAGCAGCAATCTCCAATAGCCATAGCGACGATTAGAAATCGGGTCTATATGCTTCAATTGGAAGTATTAAAAAAAAACTAATCTCAAACACCATCCCCACGAGGGTGAGGGAAATAGAAGGGACTCAGCCCTCGAAGATATATTTATATGGAGGTCATTGATTTCAATAAAAAGTTTTGCTCTTTTAGGGGGAGTTAAGGATCATTTTTATTCATCTAGACATTTCAGACGGTTGGATTTAATAGTCATAATTTCCAATTTTGTATTTTCTTAATTTTTGGATTAACCCTTGTCTGCTAATGTCAAGCATTTTAGCAGTTGCACTTTGATTATTGTGGTTCTGTTGCAATGCTTTGAGAATAATTTTTTTTTCTACTTGCTCTAGGGCTTCTTTCATGTTTGTGGACAAATCAATTGCTTCTTCTTCTATTAGCATTGTTTCTTTAAAGGTTGATGTGGGTGAATCCACAGGAGAATTTTCGGGGGGAATGGTCATTATCTCCGGAGAAAAATTGCTTAATTCTAAGTATGTTTCATTTTCGGCAAGGGTAACTGCTCTTTCAATCTCGTTTTCTAACTGGCGAATATTTCCTGGCCAGTGATATTTTTGGAGATATTTCATGGTCTCATCGGAAAATCCATGGATATTTTTGTTAATCTTGGTGTTATACTTATCTAAAAAATGAACAGCTAATAAGGGGATATCAGCGGATCTTTCGTTCAATGTTGGTACATCAATTTTAATGACATTTAAACGGTAAAATAGGTCTAAACGAAATTCCCCTTTATTAACTTTTTCTTCCAAGTTAACATTGGTAGCACAAATAATTCGCACATCAACTTTTTTTGTATCTAAGGAGCCAACTCTTTTCACCTCTCCCTCTTGCAAAAATCTTAGGAGTTTAACTTGAATAGAAGGGCTAATATCAGCGATCTCGTCAAGAAAAAAGGTGCCTCCGTCAGCTATTTCGATTAGACCTTTTTTATCGTTTACAGCTCCTGTAAAAGAACCTTTTACATGTCCAAATAATTCGCTTTCCAGAAGAGTTTCGGGTATTGCCCCACAGTATTGGGCAATGAAATTTTTATTTTTTCGGTTTCCATGAAAATGAATTGCTCTGGCGATCAATTCTTTACCAGTTCCACTAGCTCCTTGTAAAAAAACGCTCGTTGGGGCATCTTTAACTTTTTGTATTAATTCAAAAATTTGGATAATTTTTTCACTTTTCCCAATAATGTTATGAAAACTATTATCGTTTACTAATTCTTCTCTTAACGCATTATGAGCTTTATTAAGAATATCGTACCTGATATTTTCGATATTGATCGTTAATTGATTGGCAATAGCATCTACTAAATGCAGGAGTTTTTCTGTAAAATAATAGTTTTCGTGTTTACTGAAAATTAGCAAAACACCCATTACATGATTTCGTAAAGTCAAGGTAAAAGTTGCTAAATCATTGTATTTTTCAGAATAAACAGGTTGTTTCAAGTTGATATTCTTCTTATTTAAATATGTTTTTAAAATTAATTCTTGCATGATATTATAATCATCATGCTGAGAAGTAATCCCATGGGTGAAGCAATATTCCCAATCATTATTCAAATGATGATGACAGAATAAAAACAACATCCCTCCATCAGCTTGAGCAAACTCAATGATACTTGACAACGCTTGGGCGAGGAGTTTCTCCAAATTGGTAATTTGTTTTAATTGGGTAATTAATTGAGTATATTTGCTTAAAATCATTTCATCAAATTTTGTTTCCATGATTTCCGTAGCATATTTATCAGTAATTTGTTGGATTAGCAGATCGTTCTTTTCGATTAAGCGAATAGCTTTAAAAATATTGAGTATTTCTTTATTGTGGGACAATAGTTTTAAAGCCTCGGCCCAATTATCCTGGGCTAGCAAAAAAGTAGCATATGCAAATTGAACGAGATACAGTTCATAACAATGTTGATTTTCCTTGAATACATCAATTGCATATTGAAAACATTCGTTAGCCACAGAGGGTTGCTGGTAATTGTTGAGAGCTTGAAAATATTTCGTTAGGGCGAGATAATAGGAATTATGAATTTCATTTGCGACTCGAAGGGAATAACTTAAATAATATTCAACACTTTCTGAATGATTAACTTTCAGAAAATAATTTACAAATCTTAAAGCACTCTCTATAATTTTATCTTTTTCTTGTAAGTTTTTAAAAAAATCGAAGCTCTCAACTAAGTATTCATATGCCTCACTATATCTACCAACTTGGGTTAGAGTAAAGCCAAAATTGGAATAAAAATCAGCAATAAGATATTTGTCGTCGACAATGTTTAATAACTCATTACTCTTATCAATAAATTCTAAGGCGCGCTCATATTCTTCGCGTTTTTGGTATATTTCACTTATTTTGAGATAAATCCGGAATAAACCTTCTAGAAATCCATTCTCTAAAGCAATATCAATACCTTTTTTGTAATAGTCAATCGCTTTTTCCCAATCTCCCAGCCCAATATTTTGGTCACCATAAGTGATGAGGGTTGTAAAATTATTTTTTTCAAGGGGTGAAATCTCATCAATTTCATCGAATTGATCAAACTTTCGATCTTGCATATTTCAACCTAAATAATTCTTTAATGCTCTATCCAATATGTAACTGTAGAATTCATAAAGGAAATAAAGTACCTTTCAGCATTGATAAATTATCTTCTTCGTATAATTATCTGAATGTACAAATTTTAAAATAGTATTATGTGTCAACAAATATTTTCACTGAAAAAAAAGTTTACAATTGAAAATGTGCAAACTCGTTCATGTAGATGAAGCTATAGTTGATGTAAACACGAATGGTATCGTTGATCTCTAATATTAGGGATGGAAATACTTGGTCTGTCAAGAAAAGAGACTTCAAAAAACAGAAACGGAGATCTAAAAAACTGATTAACAGAAGCTATAAAGATCCATTAATGGCGAAGTATAGATTCATTTTTTTTATAGTGTTGCTGAATTTTGATTTGTATCAAAAGACTGATCTATTGATAGACAACCAAATCAATATTTCTCTTCAAAGAGCATTACAACAAAGTTTAAATGACTACGCAACTGATAAGAGAAACAATGACTTATTGGAATTAACCAACCTCTTATACGCAACTAAACAAAGTTATTGACCAAAAACAGCCTTTCCATAATCTTGATTTAGAAGATTAAATGTCAAATCATAGACTATCTGACAACATAGTTTGACTTTTTATTCAAAATTAAAGAGGGTAAAATGAAATTATCTACCACATTGGCGATTGTTTGCACAATGATATTGCTAATTAGCTGTGCAAGCACAAATAAAAAGGAGATTAATGATATGAGCAAAAGTAAAACTAATATGAGTCGGGGTGTTCCTGATAAAATTATAGTAAGTGGCACAGAATACAATGCCACTTATTTTGGTGAACAAGATATGGAACAATGGCATCATGTATACCTAAAACGTGAGTTTTGGCGCTTGGATGATGTTTATGAAGACTTCAAAAATCATCCAAAAACTGGCAGTTGGTTGCCTTTTGATAACTACCCGATGCCTGTAGAAATAGGACAGGTCTTTGCTATTCGATACACTGACAAAGCGGGTGATTCAAGAATGGAATATCTTCGTTCTGATGGAAATAAATCAGATGAGTTAGAAATTACAGAAACATTCATTGTGCGAAAATTCTCTAAATATGATTTGGTAGATTTTAGTGCAGATGCTCGTTTGTTTGTGGAGACGATTGAAGCTACTCACCCAATATTTATTATAGATGGGATGTTGTCTGCTGATTATGCTACTATTCGTGAGGAGTATTTACAAAACACCTCTGAGGTTATGACAGAAACAAATTTTATCTTTGCGACTCGTAAATATATAAAAGTTTTGTGCGATGGGCATATGATTAACTTTGGCAGAGGGTGGGGAGCTGAAATAAATGAGTTTTTGGATAGTGACTTGATAACCAAAAATGGTAAATTGCTTATAAAAGGTGAAATGCCAGAAAAAGAGCTGATCGCTATTGGAGGGGTCCCGATTGCTGAGATTCTTGCTCTGATAGATGAATACACTTATTTTGAAAATGAAGCTGAAAAATATCGACAATCTATCATCCAAACTCGTGACCGTGACCTGCTCGAACAAGCTGGTGTAAAAATCAATGAAGAAAGTGTTGAGCTATTACTTCGCTCTACTGATGGTTCTGAATGTATACAAGAAGCTCATTTTACAAAAGGTTCATATTGGAGATTGTTGTTTGGTAGTCACAAACAAGATTATATCGTGCGTTCTGAAATGATGGATGGTGTGATGTATGTGGATTTGAGGTCATTTACTCTCGATAAAAGTATAGATGAGACCGCAGAAGCTATAAAAGAACAAATCACCAAAGGAACAAAGAAATTTATCATTGATCTAAGAAATAATGGCGGCGGCAACAGTATGGTTGGTAATCAATTGCTTGATGCAATGAGTATTTCTGAGCCTAAATATGGTAGCTATATTCGTTTTAGTGAGCTCTCGAAAGGAAGTAAATATGGAGAAAACGAGGGTTTTATTCACGAAAAACCAGACCCTACCTCTGCTCAAAATCCCAATAATGTTTCTCTAGTTGTGCTCACGAACGCCAATACATATAGTAGTGCCACCATGTTTGGTGTATGGGTTCAAGATGGTAGGTTCGGGAAAATAATAGGCGAACCGAGTGCAAATGCTCCAAGTGTTTTTGGTGATATGTTGTATTTCAAACTACCAATATCAGAGATTGATGCCACTGTTTCATATAAAAGGTTTTTGCGACCAGATGTAAATGCTGACCAAAATACCCTTGTACCTGATATACTTGTTCCTGCTGAAGAGGCTTTGGAGACGGCTAGGGAATATTTGAGAGGATTGGAACGATAAATTAGGTTTCAATGTCGAAAAACAAAATATGCTAAACATGAAAGACTTAGATAACTTTATGGGTATCACAGAGATGATTATTTATCTGTCTGTTGATGGTAAAACAAAAATCGGTGTTCGAATGGAAGCTGAAACTGTTTGGCTTACTATAGTTGCAGAGGGCAGATATATTTTTAACTACAAAGCAAAATATCAATTTGCACATAAACAATATCTTAGCTGAAAATGAACTGCCTTAAACATCAACTGGCAAGGAATACTTGACAGTTCAATCAAAAGGCAAGCGTGAAGTGTAGAGAGTACTAAAATTGGATCATTTAGATCTGAAACTTGCTGTCAGATATAGATTTATATACTATCGAAGGAGAATTAAGGAAACGTGGCAAAGAAGAAAAGTTAGGAGATAAATGGATGTCAACAATTCAAATTGTTCTTGACTTCAAAAGACTCTTTCAATATTTTTTTCCCCAAAGATAAACAGTAAAAAATATGAGGTGAAATGAAAGATTTTACAGACTACATCAAAGAGGTCAATCAATTGTATCAGACTGGCAACGCCACAGAGCATAGCTATCGACCTGCCCTAAAGAAGCTGGTGGAAGGTATTTTGAACGAAAGTGGCGATCGGAGATCGCCGCTACAAAATGGCGATCAGAGATCGCCGCTACAAAATGGCGATCGGAGATCACCGCTACAAAATGGCGATCGGAGATCTCCGCTACAAAATGGCGATCGGAGATCACCGCTACAAAATGGCGATCGGAGATCTCCGCTACAAAATGGAGATCGGAGATCTCCGCTACAAAATGGCGATCGGAGATCGCCGCTACAAAATGGCGATCGGAGAACGCCGCTACAGATCATTAATGAGCCACGCCGAATTGATTGTGGTGCACCTGATTATATCATCACCAGAGCTCATATTCCGGTTTGTTATATCGAGGCAAAAGATATCGGCATGGACCTGCATA
>JGI24702J35022_10000072_pt1 | contig 44065 bp, 28 predicted proteins | sample TergutTh196P4_FD_35022 | JGI IMG/M metagenome (IMG submission 35022) | reverse complement strand
GACGAAGCACTCTTCAAAGACGAAATAGACTATATCTCTAAAGTCGCTAAAACAGAAGCCGAAGCATGCCAATACATCGAAGCAGGCTTTGAATACGTATGCGACTTTGAAGGCCACAAACTATTCCGAAAACGAACCGGCTTATAGTTGCATAATTTGTTAATTTTGGTGGTTATCGCCATTTACAGAACCCACCCCATGTTTATTTATAAGTGGTGGCGGGGGTGGGACTTGAACCCACGAAGGCCTGCGCCAGAGGATCTTAAGTCCTCCTCCATATCTTAGGTGCAATAGTATCTGGCCACCTATTTAGACCTGGCTCGGATACCCCGCCACCAGCACCGATATTGATTACACGGTATTGTTTAAGGTTTTTGATTCCAAAAACAGGTTATGTGTTAAGTATATGTGTACGCAGTAACTGTAGTTAAAATAAATGTTCAAGGTTTGATCTAAATAGAAAATTCAGCGATTTGTCACTATAGTGTTTGTAGTGAGGTGATGTGGTTTTGTTGGGTTGTAGGTAGGTGTGTTTTAATGGTTGGTGTTAAATGTTTTTTTGTTGTGTTGTTTGTTGTTTTGTTGTGTTGATTGTTTGTATGTGTTTAGTTTACACAAGTGTACATCGTAAATGTGTGTATGTAATTATGGTTGTTGGATAAAAATGGTGTGGTAAATTAATTTTTAGTGGGAAAAGTGTTAATTAAAAACTCGTTTTTGTTGAGAGTTAAGCGCATATGTTTGTTTTGTTGGTTGTTGTGGGTGAAGTAGTGTGGTGTGGTGGTTGTTTTTTTGTGGTGTGAATTTTTTTGTTAAATTGTGTGTGTTGTGGTGATAAGTAGTGTTTAAATGGTGATTTAGTGTGTTTGGTGAAAATATGTGGGTTGAAATGGTTTTTGTGTTATGTGTAAAAAATGTTTTTATTTGTACAGTTTGTAGTGTTTAGGTATGGTGAAAAAGTTATATGGGTAAAGGTTCAGGTTTCGGAAAAGTAATTTTGTTTGGTGAGCATTTTGTGGTTCATGGGGTACCGGGGATAGTTTCGGCGATTGATTCATCAACGGATGCTATAGTGTCAAAGGCTAAAGAGGGTCTTTTTGTTAAGGATGATCGTAAAACTGCGAAAGGTTATAGTGAGGAGAAGCGGCTTCAGCAGATTGAATCTATTGAACGTATGTTAAAAGCTATGGGTTTGGATGTTAAAACGCCTTTGGATATTTGGATAGGTGGAAGTTTGCCTGGTTTTAGTGGTTTGGGTGCGTCTGCTGCAAGTAGTGTTGCTATTGCGCGGGCTATTAGTGAGGAGTTTGGGTTAAATCTTTCTGATGATAGGATTAATCAGATTGCGTATGAGGCTGAAATTGCGTATGCAGGTAATCCTAGTGGTATTGATAATACTGCAGCTACGTATGGTGGGTTGATGTGGTTTAAAAAAAATCATGTAGTAGGTGGGCAGGATTTTATTGAGCGGTTAAAGGTTCAGGTGCCCGTTGAGATTGTTATTGGTAGTACGGGTAAGGTTGCTAATACTAAAGCTATGGTGGAAGGGGTTGCTGAGCGTAGGAAAGTGGATTCTGCTAAATATGATTCATTGTTTGTTCAAGCGGAAGAGTTGGCGGTTGCTGGGCGTAGAGCACTTGAGGTGGGTGATTTTGGGGAGGTTGGTGTGCTTATGAATGAAAATCATGGTATTTTGCAAAAAATTGGTGTTTCTAGTGTAGAGTTGGATTATCTTGTTGATGTAGCACGTAAGCAGGGGGCTATAGGGGCAAAGCTTACTGGTGGTGGTGGTGGTGGATGTATGGTTGCGTTGACTCCTGGTAAAGATTTGCAGGAAAAAGTTGTTAATTCGTTTAAAGCAGTTGGTTTTGAAGTTTTAGCTACAAAAATTGGTGTTGTAAATAGTTAACTAAGTTTTTTCTTTTTTTATTTTATTTATGGAAACGTTTAAAACTTGTTTTTATTTCCATTTATTGTGGTAAAAATGAAGAAAGTAACGTTTTTGACTTTGGCAAGTTTATTATTAATTTTTTTGTTTTTTGCTTTATTTTCTTCTATTTATGCAGAGCAAACTGTAGGTTTTAAGGAAGGTGATTGGATGGAGTATGATGTTGTTGTAACTGGTACTGGTAGTTTGCCGCCAACTCATGATGTGCGTTGGATGCGAATGGAGGTTTTGTCAGTTGATGGAGACGCGTTTTCTGTGGACATGATTGTTAGATTTGTTAATGGGACAATTGGTAGTTCGGTTTGGGAATATAATTTTACTGAAGGTAATACTGGTGGTTGGACAATTATTCCTGCTAATCTTGGTTTTGGTGATACTTTTTTTGATTCTTATTTTGAACCTTATGTTGTGCCTATTCGTGGTGAGGAGCAAAGAGAGGTGTTGGGTGCAGTTCGAACTGTAACGTATGGCAATGATTCAATACGGCATCATAAAGAATGGGATAAAGCTACGGGATTTTTTATTGGTTCTGTAGAGGTTGCTCAAAACTTTACAAACTCTAATGGTTGGTACATTGAAAATTTGACAATGACTATTCAAGCTACTGGGACTAATATGTGGACTCAACAGTTTTTTGGTTTAGATCAATTTGTTTTTGTTTTATTTGTACTAGTTTTAGTGTTGGTTGTTGTGGGTTTGATTTCAGGTTTGATTATTTGGAAAAAAAAGTTTGCAAACTCCAATTCGGTAGGGTTGAAACCAAAACTAGTTTTGATGTATGGAAAAAAAATGTTGTATGTTTTTATTGTATGTGTTTTGTTATTTTCATTGGGTATATTGTGTAAGCAGTTATTGTTTGATAATTTTTAAACGGTTTTTGTCATAAAAACATGTTGGAGCATTTTTGGTTTAAATAATGACGTGTTTGATCTAAGATAACATGGTAAAAGAAAGTAGCTGATTAAGAGACACAGCCAACAAATTATTAAACAATAACTCATTTACTATATGGAGGAAAAATACCGTGAAAAGTATTGTTATTTACTCATCGCATAGGAATAATACTGCTCAAATTGCGTTAGTAATTGCTCAAGTTGCTAATTGTAATTTAGTAGAATTAACTAAAACTTTTGATTCATCAACTTTATCTTTAGATGAATATGATTTAATTTTTCTTGGTACTGGTATACGTGGTGGTGAACCCTATACAGAATTGTTGTCATTTATCAAAAAAGCCGATTTAGGTAGTGGTAAACGTTTTGTATTGTTTATGACTTGGGCAGGTGGTGGTGCAAGTGATAAACTTGCTTATCAAGGTGTTAAAGATGCTCTTGAATTAAGAGGCCAGCATTTAGATTCTGATTATTTTACTTGTTTTGGTAAAACTTTTGGTTTTGTTAGACGTGGTAGACCAAATGAGAATGATGTAGCTGAAGCTAAAAAATGGGCAACTGAAAAGTTAAAGTAAATATAAAATTAATTAGTTGATGTGTCAAAACAGCCTGTAATTAAACATCTTTGTGGTTTTGGGAACATTAACAGGCGTTTTACTAAACTTCCAAGGCAAATGGCAGGGATGTTGTGCGTGATTGTTTTGCGTTTGATCAAGCGTTAAAACGGTAATGACTGTGACAAGTACTTGGTTCCGATTGTGATATTTTTAAAAGTTTGTCCAAGTTTTTTAAATACATGGTTTAGTCTTGGTTATGGCAACCTCCGGAAACTCACATTTTACATCTAAAATGGTGTATAATAGCGTTTCAAACCATGTTTAGAAGATTTTCGGAGGCTGCCTTATGATATTTTAAGGTCAAATTTTTCTATAATTTCTAATAAGGTGCGGTTAGGGTTTTTCTTTGATTTCTGCTTTATTTTGAGTTTTTTGGGTTTTGTTTAGTTTTGGTGGTCGTTTGCAGTTTTGGTTGTTTGGTGGGTGTGTGTTTGTTTTGTGGTGTTGTGTTTAGAGTTTTGTTATTGTGTTTTGGCTTATGGAGAGTTATCGTGCGATATCGGCTTTGTTTTTGTTGTTTTGTTTGTGTTTGATTATTTATTTTTTCTTTTTTTGTTTGTAGTTGGTTTTGGTATAATGTTGTAATGTACAAATATAGGATAAAATTTTTTTCATGTTGATATTTTGGGTATAATATCTGTTCTTAAATAAGCCGGTTTTACTTAAAAACCTTTATTGCGCATAAACATGCGTAAAAAGGACAAATATGTGCTCCATGCCATTTGTTGTCAAAAATACGCCATATTTGTCGATGAATTTATTGTATCTATCAATTATATCTATTTCGATATTTTGTTTATAGGTTACAAAAGTACTAAAAACGCTAAAATCCACTTGAAAACCACTATTATTTTTGTATGAATTGAAGGTTATTATATCGTTTAATTGAATCAGGGTTATTCAAAAAGGAATTCATAGTCAGAATTGCGTCAATACGTGTGGTTCTTTTATATCTATTTTGTACTTCGTCTAAAGTTATTTTTTTTCCTTGAAATGTAAACTCAAATGGCTTTTCTATTCCATTCGCCCACGCCTTAACAACAGGATATAATTTCTCGTGTACATTGTTTAATTGTTGCGCCATAACTTTTGATAGATGTTCCCCTTGACCGGTTTCAACCATAATTTTTTGTATGATTTGTGGCGTGTCAAATTTCATCATCAGTTGAAGGTCTCCTTTCGGTTTGTGCGTTTTTTGGTCAGTTTTTTCCCTTAGTTTTTTATGTGGCGCGTAAGCGTGTCCGTATATGGTTTTAGGTGTATAAATTTTTTGATCTATTTCGCGCATTATACATGGAAATTCAAAAATTTGCATGTTGTCTTTGAATTCTTTATTTGATTCAAAATATTTGTTCATAAATGAATTATTGTTTGTGAATATAATATGTTCGAATTTAGGGTTGTAGTAACAAGCATATGGTTTCCAGTAATCATTTACTTTGTTTTGAGTAGGTTCACCTTCAAGCAACTTGTTTTTTCGATGCTATCACAAAAAAAGTGTTTTTCGCGTGCTGAAAATCCAACTATTAGTAACAGTTGAACGAAATGACTAACTCTATCTTCTGAAAAATTCTCTGCCCAGAGTACTATCGATAGAGGATGCGCTTTTTCTATGAATTTAGTTTTATTATCATGTGATGTTTTTTCCACAGTGCAATTGCATAAACCGTTTTCTTTATCCATTGTGCCTGTAGATGTCGCATCATTGTGTGCAATTTTCTTCATAACGCAATCTTCAATACATCCCAACAGTATTCAACATCATTATTTAAAAAATTCTATGTAACTTATGGCTAATGATATTTCAACTCGAGCAACAAACTTTATGATTACTATATCACTTTAGACAAAAAAGTCAACATAGCCTAAATATTTTTTGATTTTTCTTATATTTATGATTTTTAAGGTTTGCGTCAGCTCTTTTTTTAGTGATAAGTTGTCGTTTATACAAAATTTCTTGTATGCCAATCTTGAAGTTTTGGTTACGGTTTAGCGGGGTATAAGTTTGGGAAAAGTTTTTATAGGTTACTGTTTAGTTTATGGCGGGTAGTGTTATTTTTTGTTTGTAAACAGTTATGTAATTGTTTTTTTGCAAAAATATGGTTGTGAAATTGGGTAAATAGGTGTAAATGTTGTGTGTGTTGTTTTTTTTGTGGTGTTTGTGTTTTAGTGTTTCACGCATGTTTAATGTGTTTTTTTTATGTTATGGTTCTGTGAAAGTTTAGTAAACCCACAGTTTAAGTGAAACAGTTATGGTAAGGTTTATATGTAGGTGTTTTAAATTGATTTCTGCTCTCAGACATAATAGGAGAAATTTTTTCACGTGAGAAAAACCTGCTTAACAAGAATTCGCACTTACAAGTTTAACTTGATTGGAGATGTTTAGCATGACAGAATTACAGAAAGAAGATACCCATTTATTATTAAAAGCATTTTTCAATGATAAAGGCCTAGTAAGGCAACACCTTGATAGTTATAATGAATTCATCGATCATGGTTTACAAGAAGTTGTAGGCGAAGTAGCTGAAATTCAAATAGAAGTTCCAGATAATCCCTACAAAGTAAAACTTGGCCAAATCTGGGTAATTGACCCACAAAGCAGGATAACTAGTCCCTACGTAACTGAGGTAGATGGAACAAAACACGAAATCTACCCAATGGAAGCACGCCTAAGAAACCTTGCATATAGCGCACCAATTGCACTTGAAATGACTCCAGTGGTAGACGGACGAGAACAAGACACAGAACTTGTGTATATTGGAAACATCCCAGTTATGCTGAAAAGCAAACTTTGCTTACTTTGTCAACTATCCCGTGAAGAATTAATCGCAGTAGGTGAAGACCCAGATGACCCTGGAGGATACTTTGTTGTAAACGGTTCTGAACGTGTCATCGTAGCTATGGAAGACCTTGCACCTAACCGTGTAATTGTTGACATAGATGACAAAGGTACCAGCCCTGTTTATCAAGCAAAAATTTTCTCAACAACAGTCGGGTTCCGCGCAAGAATAGAACTCAAATTAAAATCCGATGATTCAATCTATGTAACAATGCCTGGTGTGCCAACAGAAATTCCATTCATCGTTATTATGCGCGCATTAGGCTTAGAAAAAGACAAAGACATCGCAGAAGCAGTAAGTCTTGACGATGAGATACAAACACAACTTGCAGCTTCTTTTGAAAAAGCTATTGGCGTTGATACATCTTCTGACGCTATTCTCTTCATTGGTAACCGTGTAGCCCACGGACAAGTAGAAGAATATCGACTTCAAAAAGCCGAAACAGCAATTGATAAAAACTTTTTACCCCACTTAGGCAGAAGCGACGTTAATCGTAAAGAAAAAGCCCTATTCCTAGGCGAAATGGCATACCGTGTTATCCAACTAAAACTTGGCATACGCCAACAAGACGATAAAGATCACTTCAAAAACAAACGTCTCCGTCTCGGTGGACCACTACTTGCAGATCTCTTCCGTGTATCCTTCCGCAACTTGACACGAGACATCAAATACCAACTTGAACGCATTGGTGTTAAAGGCCCAATTATCACAGTATCAGCCGCAGTAAGGCCTGGTATAATCTCAGAAAGATTCCAACATGCACTAGCAACAGGAAACTGGGGCAGAGGAAGAGTCGGCGTTACACAATTACTTGACAGAACCAACTATATCTCAACTCTTAGTCACTTAAGACGCCTTCAATCACCCCTAAGCAGAAGCCAACCAAACTTTGAAGCAAGAGACTTACACCCCACCCATTGGGGTCGTCTATGTCCAAACGAAACCCCAGAAGGCTCTAATTGTGGTCTTGTCAAAAACTTGGCATTATCTGCCACAATAGCAGTTGGCGTAAACCCTGATAGGATAAAACAAATTCTGTTCGAAATGGGAACAATACCTGCATCAGAAGCAACAATTGACCAACGTCTCACAGGTGCCAAAGTCTTTGTAGATGGAAACATAATTGGTTACCACAATTCATCCAAAATAATGGTCAAAAGCTTCCGTAAAAAACGTCGTTCAGGCGAAATCTCAACAGAAGTAAACATTACATACTTTAACAAGTCACAAACATCAACTGAAGAAGTACACACAAACTCTGACGAAGGCCGCGTAAGGCGACCCCTAATAGTCGTCGAAAACTGTGTACCACAACTCCAACCTGAACACATCGAAAAAATTGGACTTGGAGAATGGACATGGGAAGACATAATTAAATTAGGTTACATCGAATACCTTGACGCCGAAGAAGAAGAAAACGCATACATAGCCCTGACAAACGAGGACATTAACTCTGAAACAACCCACCTCGAAATTGCAACATACACAATACTTGGCATTTGCGCTTCAACAATTCCATATCCAGAACACAACCAGTCTCCCCGTAACTCTTACCAAGCAGCAATGGCAAAACAAGCTCTAGGTGTTTACGGAACAAACTTTCATAACAGAACCGATACAAGAAGTCACATCTTACACTACCCACAAGTACCACTAGTTCAAACAGAAAACATGGACGTCATGGGTTATAAACAACGTCCAACTGGTCAAAACTGTATTGTTGCTGTGCTTAGTTTTGAAGGTTACAATATGGAAGACGCTATTATATTTAACCAAGCTTCAATTCAACGTGGATTATTCAGATCAACTTTCTACCGTATATACGAGGCAGAATGTCGGCAATATTTAGGCGGTTTGAAAGACAAATTCACAGTTCCCGAAGCTGGCACACGCGGTTATAGAGGCGAACAATACTACCGTTTACTTGAACCAGATGGAATCATTAGCCTTGAATCCCAAGTAGTTGGTGGTGATGTTCTAATTGGTCGAATTAGTCCACCAAGATTTCTTGAAGAATACAAAGAATTCGAACTAAAAGGTCCATCAATGCGTGACACCAGTGTGGACATGCGACCAAGTGAAACTGGTATCGTAGATGGAATATTCATAACTGAATCTGGCGAAGGCAGCCAACTTGTCAAAGTTCGTGTGCGTGATCAACGTATCCCTGAGCTTGGTGACAAATTTGCAAGTCGTCACGGACAAAAAGGCGTAATTGGTTTAATTGTACCGCCAGAAAATCTGCCATTTACCGACGAAGGCATAACCCCAGATTTAATTATAAACCCTCATGCTATTCCTTCAAGAATGACTATTGGTCAATTTATAGAATCTTTATCTGGAAAAGCTGCGGCAGCTCGCGGAAAACCCGGTGATGGTACTCCATTTGCAAATGAAGAACCAACTGAAATCCGAAACAATTTAGTAAAGTTAGGTTTTAGTCACACAGGTAGTGAAGTCTTTTATAACGGGACTACAGGCGAAAAATTTGTTGCAGACATCTTTGTTGGTGTGGTCTATTACCAAAAACTACATCATATGGTCGCAGACAAAATACATGCCAGAGCAAGAGGTCAAGTTCAAATGCTCACTCGGCAACCAACTGAAGGTAGAGCTAGAGGTGGTGGTCTTAGGTTCGGAGAAATGGAGCGAGACTGCCTTATTGGCCACGGTGCAGCTATGTTGCTAAGAGATCGGTTACTTGAGGAATCTGACAAGTACATCTTACACATTTGCGAGACATGCGGTCAAATAGCTTATTTCGACATGAAACAAAGGCGTTATGTCTGTAAAATATGTGATGAAAAAGTAAAGATTGCTCCTGTTGCTGTGTCTTACGCTTTTAAATTGTTATTACAAGAGTTACAGAGTCTTTGTATCACACCAAAATTAAAACTTAAGGAGAAAGCATAATCATGGCATTGGAAGAATTGATTCATAAAATAGTTGATGAGATTTCATTTGGTTTAATTTCACCAAAAGATCTCCGAAAACAATCTGTCGTTGAAATTCAAACCCCTGATACTTACGATGAAGATGGTGCACCGATTACAGCTGGATTAATGGATGGCCGATTAGGAACACTTGAGCCACGACAGCGTTGTAAAACCTGTGGAAACACCGCCGTCCGATGCCCGGGTCACTTTGGACATATCGAACTTGCTGTACCAATTGTGCATATTGAATTTACTAAAATTATTTCCGACTTGATAAAATCAACATGTCGTAGTTGTGGGCGTATTTTACTTTCTGAGGAGGCGTCTAAAAAATCGCTGCAGAAAATTGAAAGATATCGTGAATTACTTGGTAACATACCTGATGATGTATACAAGGAAATTATGACTGATATTAAATCAAAACAATGTCCTTATTGTGCATCTGCTCAATATAAAATAACTTTCGAAAAACCAACAAAGTATGTTGAAGCAACAGAGTTAGGAACTGAACCACTTACTCCAAGTATGATTCGCGAACGCCTTGAACGTATAAGCGATGAAGACCTTGCAATTCTAGGTTTTAACTCTAAGGTTGCTCGACCAGAATGGATGGTTCTACAAGTTTTACCAGTTCCTCCTGTGTATGTTCGTCCATCAATCACTCTTGAATCAGGTATACGTTCTGAAGATGACTTAACCCATAAACTTGTAGATATTATCCGAATTAATCAACGCCTAAAAGAAAACATGGAAGCAGGCGCACCAACACTTATTATTCAAGACCTCAGCGAATTATTACAATACCACGTTACAACTTATTTCAATAACGAAGCTTCAGGTATTCCACCTGCGAGACACAGAAGTGGTAGAGCACTAAAAACACTTAGTCAACGTTTAAAAGGTAAAGAAGGACGTTTTAGAAGCAACCTTTCGGGTAAACGTGTTGATTTCTCCGCTCGTACTGTTATATCCCCTGATCCAAACTTGGACATAAACGAAGTAGGTGTACCCCAAGACGTAGCTATGCGATTATCAGTTCCAGAAAAAGTAACTGCTTGGAACATTGAAGAAATGAAAAAGTTTGTATTAAATGGTCCAGAAAACTATCCTGGTGCATTATATATTATCCGACCAGATGGTAAACGCATCCGTCTTGAATTCGTAGTTGACCGTACAAAAATTGCTGAAGCTGTTGAAACTGGCTTTGTAATTGAACGTCACCTAAAGAACGGTGATATTGCAATATTTAATCGACAGCCATCACTTCACCGTATGTCCATTATGGCTCACTACGTAAGAGTTTTACCATACAAAACTTTCCGTATGCATCTTTGTGTCTGTCCACCATACAACGCAGACTTTGATGGTGATGAAATGAACCTTCACGTTCCACAAAGTGAAGAAGCTAGAACTGAATCGTTATTACTTATGCAAGTTCAAGACCAAATTCTCTCTCCAAGATTTGGCGGTCCAATCATTGGCGCAATCAGAGACTTTGTTACAGGTGCATACTACTTTACACGAAAAGGTAATTATGTTACTCGTGAACAAGTAGATCGTCTGTTAATAACCACAGGCTATATTGGTGAACTTCCAGAACCTGAAATTAAAGAACCACAACCAATGTGGTCAGGTAAACAAATCTTTAGTTTATTCTTGCCAAAAACTCTAAACTATGTATTGAAAGCAAACATTTGTCAGGGTTGTAATAAATGTGAAGGCGATAAATGCAAACACGATGCTTACGTTGTAGTACATAACGGTCAACTGGTTTCAGGTGTTATTGACAGACGAAGTATTGGATCTGAGCAATCTGAAAGTTTGCTTCACAGAATTATAAAGGATTACGGTACACAAGCAGGTAGAGCATTCCTTAATAATGTTACACATTTGTTGAAACTTTTCATTTCTATGAGAGGTTTTAGTTATACTTATGATCAGCTAGTGCTTTCGCCAAAAGCTCGAAGTCGTATGGCAAAAACAATGGATCGTACACAGAAAAAGATTGATGAGCACATTGTAAACTTCCAAAATGGAACTCTAGCACGATTACCTGGTCAAACTCTGGAAGAATCTTTTGAAATCTATGTTATGCATGAGCTTTCAACAGCCAGAGATGAATCAGGTAAAATTGCAGACGAAGACTTTACTTTAGATAATGCTGGTATTGTCATGACTAGAACAGGTGCAAGAGGCTCAAGCCTTAACATTGGTCAAATGGCTGCTTGTGTTGGTCAACAATCAGTCAGAGGTAAACGTATTCTTCGAGGTTATGCAGGACGTGCATTACCACATTTCAAAGAAAACGATCCGCAGCCAAAAGCAAGAGGGTTCGTGTATAATTCTTATCAAGTTGGTCTTGACGCAATTGAATTTTTCTTCCATGCTATGGGTGGTAGAGAAGGTCTAGTTGATACTGCGGTACGTACTCAACAAAGTGGTTACATGCAGCGCAGGCTTATTAACGCACTTGAACATATCCGTCTAGAATACGATAATACTGTTCGTGATTCAGCTGGTGATATTATCCAGTTTTGTTATGGTGAAGACGGTGTTGACCCAGCAAAAAGTGATCATGGTAAAGCAGTTAACGTTAGTCGTCTCATCGAACAAATTAAAATCGGTGAAGACTATGTAGGTGAACCAGCTCCAACAGAGTTCATAAAGAAACAGCTTCAAATCGTAGAAGGCCAGCTTACTCCAATTTTACTTGAACAACTTAAAAGTATTTTTGCAAAGAATAAATTAAGTAAAGATGGTGTAGAAAAAGCTACAACTTTAACAGCTGAACAATATAAAAGTGCATTAATGGAGCCTGGAGAAGCCGTTGGTATTGTGGCTGCACAATCTATCGGTGAGCCTGGTACACAGATGACTCTTAGAACTTTCCATTATGCAGGTGTAAAAGAACAAAACGTCACTTTAGGTTTACCTCGATTAATCGAAATCGTAGATGCACGTAAAATACCTTCAACACCAATTATGACAATTTATCTAATGGGTGAAAATGCGAAAAGTAAAGAGGGAGCTGTTGGAGTAGCAAGAGATATTATATATACTTCGCTTGAAAATCTGGCGACAGCAATTTATGAAGATCCAGTTAAAGAAGCTATAATTGTTGAACTTAATCGTACAATGATGACTGATCGTAGTATAACAATTGATGATGTTAAGATGCGTCTTGAATTGTTAAACACTACAGTAACGATAATTGATGATGTACTTGAGATAAAACCAAAGAAAACCGAAGCATTAAAACGGCTGTTAGTTAAATTACCAGCAGCGCATATTAAAGGTGTTCCAGACATTAAGCGGGTACTAGTTACAGAAGAAAATGGTGAATGGGTAATTCGTACTGATGGTTCAAACATTGCCAAGGTTATAGAAATCATAGGTGTAGATACGTCAAGAACATCAACAAATAATATACATGAGATTGCAAAAACGTTGGGTGTTGAAGCAGCAAGAAATGCTTTAATTAATGAGGCGAAAGGTGTGTTGGAAGATCAAGGTTTAGATGTTGACGTAAGGCACGTTATGTTGGTAGCAGACATGATGACCACGACTGGTGAGGTGCAACAAATTGGTAGACATGGTATCAGCGGTAAGAAGGCAAGTGTTTTAGCTCGCGCCGCGTTTGAAATCACCATTCCAAACATAGTTGAGGCAGCGGTTAGAGGTGAAAGTGATCCTTTAGCTGGTGTAACAGAAAACGTTATAGTTGGGCAGTCAATACCAATCGGTACAGGCCTAGTTGAATTGTACATGTCCACATTTGAAAATCAAGAAAAAGATGGAGGAAAAACTGAAGCATGATAAATATAGATAAAGCAATTGCGTTAGCCGTTAAAACTGGCAAAGTTTCTTTCGGAGCCAATTCGGCGTTGCAAAATGCTAAAACTGGTAAAGCTAAAATAATTATTTTAGCTTCTAACTGTCCAAAAGATATAAAAGATGATATAGAATACTATGGTAAAATATCAAAAGTTCCTGTGATAACCTACAAGGGTACATCAATGGATTTGGCTGAAGTTGCAGGTAGACTGTTCATAATTTCGGCGTTAAGTATCAGGGAATCAGGAGATTCAGATATTCTTAAAATAGTGGAAACATCTGAGATTCAAGATATAGTTGGAGGAGGGCAATGACAACCGGTATAAAAATCACGTGCGATGAAATGCGTTATATCGCATTGTTTGAAAGCATAAGTGGCGCAAGTGTTAAGGACTGTATAATTGATGAAGAGCAGGGTCGGGTAATTTTCATCGTAAATCAGGGTCAAGTAGGCGTAGCTATAGGTAAAGGTGGTAGAAATATTCATACACTTGAACGAATGACTGGAAAAACACATGAAATCATTGAGTATAGTGAAGACCCCGTTCAATTCATGAAAAACACTTTAAAACCTGCGAATGTGCGTGAAATTCGTGTTACTGAACGTACTGATGGTAAAAAAATGGCGGTTATTACCGTAAATCCTAAAGACAAGGGTGTTGCTATTGGCAAAAATGGTAAAAACGCCGAACGGTTGCGCTTTTTAGCAAAACGATACTTTGACATCCAAAACGTTAGCATTACCTAAGTTCAGTCCGCGAATAACGGCTGACTAGGTTTTGATGATGCGCTTATTCTTCTTGTAACTTGTTCTTATGTATACTGTTTGTCTGGCTTGTTAAATCGTATTTTTTTGTCTTTAACTTTTTACACAACCGCGATAGTCTATTTAAGAGTGTACGTGTTCAATGTTTTTATGATGTGACTGTATGTTGGTAAAAGTTTTGTTTTAATGTTAAACTGTTAAGTTGTAATGTCTAATGTCCAAAATTTTTGGGTAATTTTCATAAATATTGATGATTTAAATTCAAGTTCTCTTAATCTTTTAATGCAAAACCAGGTGTGTGTTTATAGAGTTTATAGTCATGAAGACTAACTGTCGTGGCAAGTTTTATGCACAATCAACTCTTTGTTAATAGTTAACTAGTTTTATAAGTGGAATTCTTTGTAAAGTGATAGAGTTTTTGTTTGTTTTGGTTTTGGCTAAGCTGTGTTGGGTTTTAAGGGTGTTGTATATAGTGGCAATAGTGGTGTTTCTTCTTTTTTATTCTTAATCTGACTAAAAATTTATAGCTTAAGATATGTTGTTATGTAGTGGTGGCAGATGTTGTCTGGTAATACTGAAGATGAAATTTACTCGATAATGTTTAGTTCGTTTAAACATCCTGTAAGAAGAAAAATTCTACGGTTGCTTGATGTTAAATCTATGACTTTTATGGAGCTTGTAGATGCTCTTGGTATTTCAACGCCAAATTTGACTTATCATCTTGAAAGTCTTGGTGATTTAATTTCTAAATTAGATAATGGTCAGTATAAGTTGTCTTCTTTTGGGCAAGCTAGTGTTAGTGCTCTAAAAGGTGTGGAAGATGTGCATAATGTTGAACCTAAACATCGTGGGTTTTTTCGTAGAGGGCGTTCTGTTTTTGGTGTAATGTTAATTGTGATTATATTTTTGGCAAGTTTTTCTGGTATACAGGTTTATCAAAATTTTCAGTTATCAAATTCGTTGCAAGATGTTCGTGAAGAAAATCAACAATTGTTGTCTTGGGGTATGGGGGCTAGTAGGATTGCTAATTTTTTATCTAATGTTACACATATTGATACTAAAAGTTATACTGTTACTTTGTTAAGTAATACTTTGCAGTGGCGAACTGATTTTGGGGGTGTAGCTGAAGAAGAAGTATCATACTCGTTGACAAGCAGTACTAGTAATTTAAATACGCTGTTTCGTTTAAGGAATAATCATTTTTCTAGGTATGAACTTGTTATGATTGAAAGTTATCCTATATCTAATATAGATCAGGTTAACAATCTTATTGTTAGTGCTTATGCGGTTTTGTATGGTTATCAACAGTATTCTGGTGATGCGTATTTGGCAGATATGATTAATCTTTTAAGTAAAGTGTCTTCAACGCAGAGTACAACTATAACTGAGGGTAATATGAAATTGCAACTTTATAATTCTGGTTCTTCTGCTGAGTTGCTTTGGATGTATACTGAAAATGGTGTAGATTATCAGAGTAAAGGGTTACAAATGACTTTTCAGAATAATATTTTGGTTACAATGACTGATAGTTATTTCTTGTTTAATGTAGGTAATAATTTGGTTTCTGTATCTGAAGAGAAAGCAATTGAAATAGCTGAGAATTATGTGAGAACTTTAACTCAGACTATTGAAGGAAAACAAGTTTCAGGTTTTAAAACTCTAAGTCCGCCTGTGTCAGTTCAACTTGTACCGCATACACGAGGTAATTCTGTTGATTTGTTTCCTTATTGGTATGTTGAATTGCGTCTTGATCAAATTTATCCTAGTGGTATAAATATGGTGGCTATTGGGCTTTATGCTGATACAGGTCAAATTGCTGATGTGCGGTTGCTTCGTGGAAGTATAGAGATTCAATAATTTTTTTATTCTTTTTTTGATGTGTATGTGTGGTTTGATTATTTTTGGTTCTGTCAGTTTGAATGTTACGCGAACTCTTTATATGTGTCAAAAAGATTTCTTATTTAATCTAAAGGAGTGTATGGTGATTTGAGTTCCCCTTTCCAAGTTACAGATGATAATTTTGGTGTGACTTTAAAGAGTAGTAGTCTTGTTTTCGTTGATTTTTGGGCAACGTGGTGTGGTCCATGTAGGGCGTTAGCGCAAACTATAGATGAAATAGCTCAGGAGTACTCTGGAAAAGTGTTAGTTTGTAAACTTGATGTTGATAACAATCCTTCTACAGCTAAGAATTTCCAAATTTTAAGTATTCCGACAATGATATTGTTTAAAAACGGCCAAGAAGTTGAACGACTTATTGGGTTATCTGCTAAAAAGAAAATAACTGAGGTTATAGAGAAACACTTACAATAACTCGTTTAAGTTGAAAACAAAAAAAGAAAAATAAAATTTTTACGTTTTTTGCACAAAAATATTCTTAAAAAACATTAATTCTTCATTTTTTCATACATTTTTTCCAGAGTCCAACGAATACTTGATTTCAACTCTTTTAACCGTTCATCATCTACATTATGTATTACCAACTCTCGTATTAGATAATCTTCTTCAATAATATTAAAAGAAAACGTTTTGTTTGCTTCTAACTGTTTACTCTGTAAAAGATCCAAATCTTTTTCTCTCATTTTAGTTAAAACTTTTTCTACTAAAAATTTTTGAAATGGCGGCACATTAGTTTTAAACTGTTTACTTTCATCCGGCAATACATGCATGACACCTTTATCAAACCAAATTAACGCTAACATTTCTTCATTATTCATTGTTTTCAACGGAAATACATTATCTTTATCTTGATCTGTTGCTGTTACAGCAAAAACTGAATTGTCTTGCATATCACTTAACGATTCAACTTGCTGCTGCTTTTGCTTTGGCAACACCACTTCTTTTGGTAACACCACTTCTTTTGGCAATACCTCTTTTAGATCTCCTCGTTTAAACCCTTTTTCAAGCAACATAGAATTAACTATCTCTAATAACGTTTGAACTTCTCTAACTTCAACATTTAACGTCTCAAGTTGTGTTTCTAAATGCTTTTTAAACGCAATGAGTGCCTTCATTTTTTCAGAATCTAACGTCACACAGATCCCTCAATTACATATTTTAATGATTAACGCCTTACCAATTTTAACTTTTAGAATATTTAGACTTAACTGATTTGTTTAAGTTGTTTTTGGTACATATCCACAACTTCTTTTGAAGTTGTAGCATCTTGAGAACCTTTATCTGTACGATATTTACCTGTAAACCTTGGAAAACGAATTGCAAACCCACTATTTTTACGAATATAATCCATAGCACACATATGAATTGGACTTAACGTAACCTCTGCACCTAAAACTTCTAAAACAACAAACGGTTCAAACCAAACATCCGCCTCCAACATTGATAAAACCTTCAAAGGTTTTCGAGTAACAACATGACTCTGCAACATTACATACAAATCTGATATATCTTTATCAGTAAAACCAGTACCACATTTTGTCACAGTTTCAAACACATCCTTTTCTGAATCATACGTTGCCAACAATAACGCCCCATACGCTCCAGCACGCTTCCCTCTACCATGAAAAGCACCCACCACAACCAAATCACAAGTATCTGTCATCTCACTCTTATAATCTCGCTTATACTTTACCCACAACCAACCACGATTCCCTGCTTGATACACAGAATCTTTATTGATGGATTTACACATTAAACCTTCACAACCTTCTGCTACAGCTTTTTCAAAAAAATCTTCCAACTCTTTAGAATTATTAGCAACTCTTTGTGTAGCAATCTGAAGTTGAGAATTCTTGTTTAGAGTTTCTTCTAAGGCCGCACGCCTACTTGTTAAAGGTTCACGAGTTAAGTCTTTACCGTTAACAAACAACAAATCAAAAGCAAACAATGTAATTGGATACTGTTCAACTGCATTTTCTATACCATACTTACGACGACGATGCATAAGTTCCTGAAAAGGCCTTAAATCTCCTGTTTCTATATCTACTGCAACACATTCAGCTTCAAAAATTGCCTCATCAGCTTGCACATGTTTCCTAATTAAAGCAACAACATCAGGATACTGACTGGAAATATTTTCCAACCTTCTTGAATAAAGATTAACACAGCTATTTTGTTTGTGCGCCTGAATACGCTCACCATCATATTTGTACTCAACTAAACATTTCCCACAAAATTTTTCTAAAATCTCTTCAGGAGAAGACAACCTTTCCGCCAACATTGGACGAATAGGTTCAAACGGCATTACCTGCATCAACTTTACTACTTCCAACCCCTCTTTAACAAGAATATCTGACACCCTGCCAAGATCTGAACAAATATTGTAAGCACGCTCAATCAACTCCCGAGCCTCCCTCCCACCACCATACGCAATAGCCAACGCTTCCAACACTGTCATATCCGCAACACCTAACCGCAAATTACCCGTAACAGTACGTATAAGATACTTTGCCTCTTTAGGCGAAGCATCTGAAAGTAAACCCGCAAAAACAGCCATTTTCATATCCACAGCTCCTAAACCAGACGTTTTTGCCATCTTATCCAACATTTCATAAACATGTTCAACAGTAAGAGTTTTAGAAAAAAAAGTAGATTGCTTCTTTTTAGCAAGCTGAATTTCTGCTACTTCTCCAAGATCACCAATTTTCTGCAAATTTGCTAATATTTCACTTTCTTTTCTCCCTGAGGCGCGAACAAGAGCTTTTATAGCTAACTTTTCTGCTATACCTATTTCTATACCCACAAAATCTGGGTAGAGTTTACCCTGTGTGAGATAAACAATCTTTGCTACAACATCTTTAGGCGTGATTTTTAACAAATCCACAAGTATATTTATCATTTCAAGACGTTTAGTTGTTGCCTCAATTTTTCCATACGCGCCAGCAATAATAGCATAATCCATTATTTTTCGAACCACTCAAATATTTTGTTACATACCCTTAATAAAGTAACACCTAACAATTATTAGCTAAATGAATTTTTAACAAATTTTAGGCAACTTCCGAAAACCCCTTTAGCTATCAACAGTATATTGTGTAGTAAAGGGTAAAGTATGGAAATTGTGCCGGGTTAACTGTATTTATTTGGAGAAATAAGGTGTAAAATATTGGTTTTCGGAGGTTGCCTTTAGAACTAAAAAAGGGAGTAAACACTATTTAAAACACTTCATACAAACTAAACAAATGCTCTGATCTGACAGAATCACAAGCTTCTTTAATATTTTTAAAAAGTTCAACATCCATATAAATTTCTAAAGTTTCTTCTTCTTCTGGAGTGATAATAAATTCATTTTTCGCCGATTCAGACGGTAAAGCATGTAAAATCGTGTCATTAAGAGGTGTTTTATGAATGGTTATATTGGGATATTCTGGGTTACGTTGCCTATGCACAATAGACACTAGATTATGTGTGTTATATTTAGCGTATTTACAATTTACATCACTAATTCGACGTATGAACGTGTTATTTCTTGTAAACATTTCTTCAAAATCAGAAATTATTTTATTCCCATGAATTGTATTCTGAAATAATTCACCATCTTTGAATGGTTCAGAAGTAATTAATTGTTGTTGTTCCAACCATTTTAAATCAATTTTTAATTTGTCACTATATGGGCCACAATCTAGTTTTTTAAAGTTATAACTTAAACCTTTTTCTTTTTGTTTTGTCATAGCCAATTGAGAAAGATAAGTTAGTTTGTGTGCTTTGGTAGCTCCTACAGTGTTATATTTCGTAGCATCATTCAGCAACCATAATAATAGTAAACGGTTAGTAAGTGTTGTTTTAAAATTAGTATTCATTTTTCCTTCCACAAACTGGATATATCTAAATTTACATAAAACTTAGGTTCCAATCATTTTTAGCAGAATTGCTTTGGCTGAGTACAATCTATTTTCTGCCTGTTCATAAATTAAACTTTTGAAGTTCTCAATAGCTTCAACAGTAATTTCGTAATTGCGATGTATTGGCATGTCATGCATTATATATGCATTGGTGTTTTTGAGCAATTCAGCGTTGATTTGATATGGCATCATAATTTTCATACGCTTCTCTTTTTCTTTAGCATATTTGTTATCTGTAAAAAATTCCATATCAACCCATGTGTCAGTGTATACAAAATCTGCATCTAACACTGCTTTTTCCAAATCTAATGTGGATTCCCAAAGACCAGTTTTTTTTGCTTCTTCTAAGAGTTCTTTGTCTTTTGAGGCTTCATTAAAAATAGGACAGACTGTTATTATTTTTACACCTGTTTTAGTACAGGCTTCAATTAAAGAATTTGTAACATTATTATGGACGCCAACATAAACCATTTTTGCTTTTGATAAATTCTCTATTTTTTCTTTCATAGTGATTAGGTCTGCTAAGGCTTGGCTTGGGTGATATTTTTCGTCACATCCGTTGATGACTGGTACACGGCTGGCTCTTGCTATTTTGTTTAAATCTGAATTGTATAGAAGTCTTGCCATAAGGCAATCAACATTTCGTGACAAGTATTTTATTTCATCGGTAAGGTCTGCCATTGTGAAATTGGTGGTTTTCCAATCCAAAAAAAGGCTATGTCCACCCATTTGAGTCATCGCAACCTCAAATGAAACGCGTGTGCGTGTGGATGTTTTTTGGAAAATTAATGCGGCTGTTTTGCCTTCTAAAGCTTTGGTGTATTTTTGCGAAAAATTTTTTATTGTTATTGCTGTATCGACTAGTTGTGTGAGTTCTTGATTAGATAGTTCTTTAAAGTTTAGTAAATGCATCTTTTCGCCTTCTGTTGATAGATACTGCGTAATTCTATTAGTAATTATTAAGGTTTACTAACAGGACAAAAAGTCACGTTAAAAAATGTTAATGATGGTGAAAAAGTTTGGTTGATTACGTGTTGTATATTCCTAAAAAACGTACAGTGTATCTACGTAAATGTGTCTGTGACATAGTTAAAGATCGTGCTCAAATATTTACATGTGACAATGCAGTGCTAATGTATAATGAAAATGTGGATTTACTAAGGTACTTGAATCATTGAATACTATGCGTTTCTTTTTAGAGAGGGGTAAATAGATTCGTAAAGAATCTAACTATAAATTGTGTAATGTATGGCGTCAGTAATGGTGCTTCATGTTTTTTTATATAGTGACATATATATGGCATTTTTACTTATGAACTGTGTGTGATGAAAAATGAGACCGCCTCGTAATCCTCCTGTAACCGGTAAAGCTGCGGAGGAGTTAATAAAAGATATCCAAAATGAGCCTTCTGATAAAGAGAAAGAAATTATAAAGCGTGCTAAAAACACTATTTTTCCACTTTAATAGTGTGATTAAATGTTTTTAACTTACTTTTTGTCCACATAAATAACCAGTATGTTCTAAACAAGCATTCTGCATCAACTATTAAAAAATAGATGTATCTATAGTTTGTCAGATGGCACGTTATGTTTTATAATTTCTTGTTTTTCGTGTTCTTCTTCTTGTGCCACAATTTTTACACCATCATCAAAAGCAAGGCTTAACGTAAATTTTTGTAATAACATGGCTGTTTCATTAGATGTGTTGAATTTGTACATTTGGCTGTTACCTACGTTGCGTGTGTGTTTTAAGATTCCTTTTTCTTCTAATTTGTCTATTGCCATTATAGCGTGTCGTAGTGATACGTTGCTGTTTTTTGCTATGTCTTGTTTGCTATAGTCCCAATCGCGAAAGACAGATAGAAAGTCTAGGATTTTTGCTGTTACTCCTCCGAATAGATTTTCGAGTGTGCCTGTGTTTTGGGTGTTGTTTTGTTTTTGTTTTTTCATGTTTTTCACTGTATGTATTGTACTTTATTGTGTATTTAAATATTGTTTTTTTGTAAAACGTTTTTTAATTTAAATATGTAATTGATTTACTTTTTAGTAAAGTTATTTATGCTGGATTGTATATTATTAAAGTTATGAAAAATCATGCTACAAATACACAAAACAATACCATTTAGTTGTAACAAGTTAGGTTTTTGATTGCTACATAATAGATGATAGTGTTATATAAAAACGGTTTTTAATACTATTCATGCATAATTTGTATTTTGTAAAAACATTTAACATAATACTATATCCAATGATTCTTAATACTAATTAGACTTTAATGCTGCTTAGTATTTTATCTTTTTTTATTTGCATAATTGCATGTTTTTGCGTTTGTATTTGTCTATTTTGATTGTTTAGTAGTGTTTATGTAAGGTTTGAGAATACAAAAATAACAAATGCACAAGTCAGACTGCACAAAAACACTAAAAACATCACGTTAAAAACTATGTGTAGTGTTTGTGCATTTACGGTGGTTGTGTATTTGTGTGTTTGGGGGAAAATACCTTGGTTGTTGTGCAGTCTGAAATCTTTTTTTATTCAATATAGATTGCGGGTTGGTAGGGTATTGCTGTTTGTGCACGGTTTTTGGGGTCGTAACGGTCTGTTTCTTCTTCATTGTAGACTTGTATTTCGGCGTTGAATCTTTCTTTGAAAAATTCTGTAGCGTTTTGTATGGTTTGTTTTTCGTTTGTTTGTTGGATTTTTATGTGATTTGTTTTGCGAGTTTGGGAAAGTTTTGTTGTCGTTTTGATGATTTTGGGTATTAGAGTGGCAATGTTTTTTATGTGTGGTTTTAGTTCGGGAGTGTTTGTGTATTCTTTCATGAATTCTGAAATTTTTGTTTCACCAGTTTTTGTTTTTTCAAGGATGTTTAGGTAGATTTGCCATTTCCATTGTGCTGCGGTGTAGATGACTATTTTGGTAGGTGTGATTTTGGTGGCTTTGAGGATGTTTTGGGTGTCGGTTAATATGTCGGTAATTAGGTTTTCTTGTTCTTCTGCTGTAATGTCTATTTTTGTTTCATCTGGTTTTGGCCATGGTGTGGTGCTGATAAAGTTTGTTTGATTTGTTTGGCTCCATAGTTCTTCACACATGTAGGGTGCGAAGGGTGTGAGTAGTTTTATCCATGTTTTTATGGTGTCTGTTAGTGTGGTGGTGTTTGTGTTGCCTTTTCTTTGTATGTACCATTTTATATCGTTCCATGTTTCAAATAAGGCTGTTTGGAGTGCTGTGCGAGTTTTTAGTTCTTCGAGGTTTTGGGTGACTTCTTGGATGCGTTGTTGTATTTTGTTTTGTAGCCAATGTTCGAGTTGTGTGTTTTCTTGTTGTTGGGGTGTTGTTAGGATGTTGGTGGCAAATGTTGTGAGGGTTTCGAATTTGTTTTTTATTTCATTTATGTTTTCTGCTTTCCAGTCAGGGTCATCCATGCCTTCTGCGCCTATCATTAGGCCGCATCGGGTGGCGTCTGCTCCGTATTTGTCGATGGCGTTTTTTAGAGTGATAAAGTTGCCTTTGCTTTTGTGCATGCCTTGGCCTTCTACCATTAGCATGCCGTTTACGCCTATACTTTTTGGCCAGTGTTGAGGTGGAAATAGGGCGGCGTGGTGAAAGATACAAAATGAGAGGTGATTAGGTACTAGTTCTTTAGCAGAGTTTCTTAAATCGAAGGGGTACCAGTATAGGAATTCTTTACGCATTTCATCTAATAATTGTGTTGTAATGTTTGTTGTTTTGCTGATTTGGGTTTTGTTGCCTTTACCATGGTAGATGTAATCAAAGACTTGTGGGGTTAGGGCTTCTGGGGTGATGTTGTTTTGGGTTATATGTTTGTTTATAGTGTAAAATGCCATGTACATTGTGGAATCGCTTAGGGTTTCAATTATCCATCCGTTGCCCCCGGGGAGTGGTGTTCCAAAACCTGTTGTTCTAGCGCATGCCCATTCTTTTAGCCAGTCGATTGTAGTGTAAAAGTTGGTACGGGCAGTTTCTGGATAGATTTTCATTTGGGCGATAACTTGTTTGGCTTTTTCTTTCCATTCTGGGTTTGTATAGTTTAAAAACCATTGGTCTTGGAGAATTTTTACTATGCATGTGGTTGTGCATCGGCATGTTACCTGTTCAGAGAGGTCGTACATTTTGTCAGATATACCGAGTTTTTCTAGGTTTGTGGCTAATTGAGTTTTGATTTCTTTTATTGATTTATTTGCGTATGATTCACAATTGGGTTTGAGTTTGCCGCTGTGATATTCTTTTTTGTAGAGTTCTTTTGTGGCTTGTTCTGCTTTTGGGTCATGTTGATTTTTAATTCCCATTTGTTTTATTATCTCTTCTGCAGGATATTCTCCGTATCCGTCAATTTCGATGATAGAGATTGGTTTGATTTGTAGAACCATTTGGGGGTTTATGTTGAATTGTTGTAGTGTTTCGGGTTTTTGTTGAAGGTCTTTTAATGCTAGCCAGTCAAATGGTGCGTGTGCTGGGACGCTGTAGACTATGCCTGTTGCTGTTTTAGTGTTTACAAACCATCCTGGTAGGATTGGTAATTTATCATGTGTTAAGGGGTTTTCAAAAGTTTTTCCGACAAGTTCTTTGCCTTGAAGGGTGCGGTTTATGGTTATGGTTTTTTGTTGTTCTTTTAGTTTTTCTACGGCTTCTTGGCTGATTATCCAGTTTTCATTGTTTACTTTTGCTTCTACATATGTGGCGTCGGGGTTTATCCATATGTTTGTTGTGCCGTATATGGTTTCGGGACGAAAAGTTGCTGCTGGTAAAATAGTGTTTTCGTCTAGTTTGTATTTGATTATGGTGTATTCGTCTGGAGTTACGCCTTCACCGGTTTGTCGGTCGTGATCGCCTGTGGGGCTTTGATCTTTTGGGCACCAAACAACTGGGTGGGTGCCTCGTGTGACGTAGCCTAAGTCTTTTAGGTTTTTATATTGCCATTCTATAAATTTTTGGAATGTAGGATAAACTGTTGTGAATTCGCGACGCCAGTCTACGGAGAAGCCGATGCGTCTGGCGATTTTTTTGCCTTCGCTGGTATAGTATTGAGCCATAATTTTGGGGTCAACAAATTTTTGTATTTGTTCTTCAGGGACGCCGTCTACTTCGTGTAGTATTTTAATATATGTTTGATCACCTTTTGCGACTCTTTGGCTTGCGCCTAGTAGAGGTTGTCCTGTCCAATGCCATGCCCAAGGCCAAAGTACATTGTAGCCTTGCATGCGTTTGAATCGGGCATATACGTCTACTCTGGAGGCAGAAAATGCATGTCCAACGTGAAGTGGACCGTTCATGTATGGAAATGGAAATGTTACCATGATTTTTTGTTTAGATGGATCTGGGTCGGCTTCAAATATGTGGGCATCTTCCCATTTGGTTAACCATTTTTCTTCTACTTGTTTTGTTTGGCTCATAAAACTTGTTGAGTAAAACCTAACTATAAGACTTTTGCTTTGTGTGGTGTGTTGCTGTTAACCTAAACATTATATTTAGTTACTTGTTATTATTATGTATGAATAAATCTGAACTTGAAGATGCAGCTTTGGCTATGGTTGAGCGGCGTGGTCGTGCTGTTATGGATAAGGTTAAACAGAAAATTTTGGGTACAGTTTATGATAATGGGGTGATTGATTCTGCTTTGCAACATTATGTTACTGATAATTTGCCTTTGGTTTTTCCTCTTTTTCCGGCTTTAATGTCTATTTCTTATGAGGTGGCGTCGGGTAATTCGGGGGGTGATGATTTTGATTCTGTGGCTGTTGCTATGATGTTTATTGCGTTTTCGGCGGATATTCATGATGATGTGATTGATAAGTCTGATGTTAAGTATGATAAGGAGACGGTTTATGGAAAGTTTGGGTCTGAGGTTGCGGTTCTTGTGGGTGATGTTTTGTTGATTGAGGGGTATTCTTTGCTTTATAAGGCGTGTGAGAGTTTTTCTTTAAAGCAGAGGGGGGCGATTTTTGTTGCGGTTTCTAAGGCTCTTTTTGAGCTTTGTGCTGTGGAAGCTTTGGAGGTAAAGTTGAGAAAGGAGGTTGTTGTTGAGCCTGAGGTGTATTTTGAGGTTATGCGTTTGAAAGGAGTTTTTGCTGGTCTTCAATGTAGGGTTGGGGGTATTCTTGGGCATGCTGATGATGAATTGTTGGAGGTTTTGACGGGTTTTGGTCGGGTTGTTGGTATGTTTGGGGCTATTGGTGATGAGTTTAATGATTTGTTTGATGTTTCAGAGTTGGTTCATCGTGTAAAGTTTGAGTATCCTCCGTTGCCTATGATTTATGCGTTTCAGGATGAGGTGTTGAGAAATACTGTTAGTGTGTTTGTTGAGCAGTTGGAGGGTTCGAAGGGTGTGGTTAAAAAGGTTGCGAAGTTGGTTTTGAATTCTGAGGGGGTTTATGAGCTTAGGTGTAAGATTCGTGAGTATTTTGATCGGGAAGTTAAAAATGTTGTTTTATATAAAAAAAATGGAGCAGGTTTAGATGCATTTTTGCTCCTTCAGGTATTATCGTTTGTTATGTGACTGTTTTACCATCCACCGCATGCTCGTACTTTTTTCATTTTTTCTCCTTCCTTTTATGTTTAATTTTAATAATTGTAATTTGTTGTGTCGGCGTTTAAAAAGTTTTTGTCAATAGTTTACTAAATTTTTCGTATATCTAAATATTTTAATATATAGCATATTGAGATGAGGGGGTGAATGATTTTTATAACCCATTTTTATTGCAAACATTTAATTAATATCTTGCGTAATATTTATTTACTTATATGACAACTACGCCCAAAAATAACCAGAGCTCTTCAAAACTTGCTATAGTAAATATTGTTTTGGTAGTCAATGCTCTATGTTGGTACCTATATTTTTTCAGTTTTCTAAAAACAAATTCAGGATTCACTGGAAATAATCTTGTAATAATCATCGGTTTCAACATATTAGCTGTTGCCATATCTGCCGTTATAAGCTCAAAAATCATTGAAATATCTAAAAAAAGACTTAAATTTTTATTTTACTGGATGGGCATAGGTGCATTATTATCCCCCCTCGTACTCACAATTGGTAACCTTTCCTTTATAAATGTCATAATTTTTGCCAGTGCCCTTGGAGCTTATTTTGGATTTGGCTGTCCTGTATTAATGGGATATTATTCTGCTACAACAAAAGGTGCAAACCGCGCAAAAATAAGTGGACTGACAATTTTTTTCACTTACATATGTTTTATCATACTAACATTATTCTTTAATGCTGTAATAGGCATTGCAATAATGCTAACAGCATGGAAAATTATCGGTTTACTCGCTATAGTCTTTTTAAAACCAGATGAAGTTGCAATTAAACAAGAAGACATTATCTCCTACCCTGAAGTTCTAAAAAAACGAATAGTACTACTTTACTTTATCCCCTGGTTAATGTTTTCAATAGTGAACAATTTCGCGTTTCCAGTATTATATGTTGGTTTTGGTGTTGATCTTGTTAATGCAATAACATTAGTAGAAAATATACTAGTTGGATTTTTCGCGTTACTTTTTGGCTTTTTAGCAGATCGCTTGGGTCGCAGGCGTTTAGTATTTTTCGGTTTTGTTATGCTTGGATTAGGTTACGCAATTTTAGGATTATTACCAACTTATAACAGAGGTCTATATTTCTATACTTTTGCTGATAGTATAGCATGGAGCATTTTCTCCCCGTTGTTTCTTCTAACAATCTGGGGTGACATAGCAGGCAAAAAAGACGGCGGTAAATATTTTGTTATCGGCTTTTTACCATATATGCTTTCAAGTTTCCTACAGGTTCTATTTAGTTCTTATGTTATGGAATTTATAACAGTGAATGATTTAGCTTCTGTATTTTCCTTTGCCAGTTTCTTTTTATTTCTTGCTGCAGTACCGCTTTTCTTAGTACCTGATTCTATCTCAGAAAGTGAACGTAAGAATAATGTTTTGAAAGATTATTCTGCAAAAGCACAAAAAATGGTTGAAGATTTTAATAAACGTCTTGAAAAAGAAAAACAAAAAGGTTAACAAACTTTTTTTATGGGTGTTGTTTGAGTGTTTGTGGAGTAAGGGTTATTAGGTTTTTGTTGTGCATTTGTTAGTATGTTCTTTCATGTAATACTTACTACTGGTTGTAATCTTCAATGTCGTTACTGTTTTGGAGAATCTTTGGATGATTTTGATGAAGATTTTAGTAATGATTTATCTGTGGATTATTCTTTGCCTAAGCAAGTTGCTTATGATGTTGACGTTCTTAGAGATTTTTGTAGTAAAGATCCTGATTGTGTTTTAACTTTTTATGGTGGTGAGCCTTTGTTGGAACTGGATTCTCTTAGACAGATTATGGATGTTGTTACACCTAAATGGTTTATGATGCAAACAAATGGTCTTTTACTTGATAAACTTGAATCAAAATATGTTAACCAGTTTCATACTTTACTTGTTTCTGTTGATGGTGAGGAAGCATTAACTGATTTTTATCGTGGCACAGGCACTTTTCGTAAAGTTATTGAAAATTTAAAGTTAATACGACGTAACGGTTTTGAAGGTGAATTGATTGCTCGTGTTACTGTGATGGAGCAAACTGATATTTTTCAACAAATTAGTTTTTTGCTTGAAAATCCCCAGTTTTCTTTTTCATCAATTCATTGGCAACTTAATGCAGGTTTTTGGGGTAATGATTATTGTAGGCGTAATTTTAAGGAGTGGTCTGAGACTAGTTATGTTCCTGGTGTTAGGCGTCTTGTTGATTTTTGGGTTGATGTTATGGAGCAGAAGGGTGTGGTTTTAAAGCTTTACCCTATTTTGGGAATTGCGTATTCGTTGTTACATGATGAGAAAGTGAATTTTTTACGTTGCGGGGGTGGTTGGATTAATTATGCTATTCAGACGGATGGTTATATTTTGGCGTGTCCGACAATGTGGGGGATGGGTAATTATTACATGGGGCATATTTCGTTTTCACATCCGTTAAAGTTGGAAAAAGTGTTTGTTGATAGATTGCCTTGTTCTAAATGTGATGTTTTGGATATGTGTGGTGGTAGGTGTTTTTATGCTAATGTTACGCAACGGTGGAGTGTAGATGCTTATCGGGAGATTTGTAATACTGTTAAGGCGTTGATTGGTGATGTTTCAGCTCAGATTCCGCGTATTAAGCAGTTGATTGCTCAAGGGAAAATTTGTTTGTCAGATTTTGATTTTGTTAAATATAATGGTGCTGAAATAATACCGTAAATTTAGGTTGTGTAGTAATAAATTTTTGGTGTTGCTGTCCAATTAGGGTCTATGATTGTATGTCAGTTTGGTTTTTTATAGTTGGTATTATAGTTTTTTATTATTTTTGTATACTAAAACTGAATAAATATGTTACCAAATGGTTAAATCATGTATAGGAACACAAAAAACTGCACAATCGCGCTATTAAAAATGTCAAGACAATAATTAAAACTAACATCTAGTTTAATCCATTTTTCAACATCAATTAGTTATGTGATTAATACTTCAATAACCGCAAACAAACACAACTCTGCTTTTATCTCGCACAAACATGTCATAATTTTCGATCAAACAGTCACTAAAATTAAAATAGATATTGCATAAACAAAAACACAATCTTGGCCACAACAAAACCAAAGAATTCACACATCACTAACTTTGAACTGGAAAATTATCTATCAAACATATTTTTTTATAATTTGTGTAAGACAATATTTTATGTGTTCATCAAATAATTAACTGTTCAAGGATTCGTTAAACGGTGATAAAGAAGAATACTCTTTAAACCCTGCACGTCCACAACTGTTATGTGTTCAAAGTGTGTATTGAGCACGTAATTGTTTGTGTGTTTGTGCGAAAATGTAAATAAGTCGCTTGCTTTCCTAAGCGATTGGACGATGAGGAAATCGAGGTACGATGAGGCTGAAAGCGGGGAATTAAAGCTGGATGCTTGTGAAGTCTTTTTCCGCTACCGAGTCCAAAATCGTTTGATAACATGTTTAAAATTTTTTTTAATAGAAATGTGGTAAGGGAAAAGTTGGGGTTTTTTGTTTGCTCGATTGTTATTTGATGTTGATATTAATACTTGTTTTTGTTTTTGTTTCCTGTTAAATATGCCCATATAATGATTACTATCAATGTTATTATTGCACCTGCAATGCCTGCTATTAGATATTGTGTGAAGCCTGATAATGAAGTTAATGCATCATTTAGTCTTGGTGTGATGTAATTTGCGATGAGTTGTGCAATTACGCCTACGATGAAGCCTATAATGGCTATTAACGCGAAAGTTTTTAATCTGCTAATGTTATTCACCTTTATGTTGATAGGTATGTTTTGTGCCTTTTTAAGGTAGCCTACATTTTTATGTGCATATTACAATTGTTACCTGTACAGTTTTACATACTTTATGTCAAACAGTATGTATCTTTCTTTTAGTCTCATATAGCCACATATATACGTACATATTAGTAATGTTTAACTGCTCTTATGCAGTGCTGGGTGTTACAGGAGGCAAAAATTAATTGTCCGAAAGATTTGCTAAAAAATGGGATACTAGACGAGATGAGACTCCATTTACAGATAGAATAAAAGATGCGGTGAAACCGCCAGAACCATTAAAACCACGGTTGGATTTTGCAACCCGCCGTATTGATCTTCAAGTTCAGAAATTAGACCAAGCTAACGAAAGATTTGCACAAAGAGATCGTGCTATATTTGCAAAAATTGTTGACGCATATACCAAACATGATAGTGCACGTGCAAACGTTTTTGCTAACGAGTTAGCTGAAGTACGTAAAATGTCAAAATTGATTATGAATGCAAAACTTGCACTTGAACAAATCACTTTGCGCTTACGCACAGCTTCTGAATTAGGTGATGTGGTATCCACTTTAGGTCCAGCAGTTGGTGTGTTACGTTCCGTAAGGAGCGGATTATGTAGCGTGTTCCCAGAAGCTGAAAATGAACTTGGCGAAATTGGTAACATGTTAAGCGGTATAATGATTGAAGCAGGACAAGGTAGTGGAATGACACTAAACTTTGACGCAGTCAATGAAGATGCAGCAAAGATTCTAACTGAAGCCGCAACCGTCGCAGAACAAAAAGTCAAAGACAAATTCCCAGATCTGCCACCAGGAATGCCATCAACAGCACCTGCAAGAGCAGAAAGAACCTCAACCGAAGGGTACTAAGGTAGGAGTTAAACCAAATGTCCACCTCCAATCTTTTTCTTTCTTTGGGTAAACCCATAAAAAACGAGTATGGGAAAGTAATCGGTAAAGTTGCCTCTTTTGCATTAGAGCCAAATGGTAAATTTGATGCAGTATTTGTAGAGTTTACCGGCGGACAGTTTTCAAAGCAGCCTATGGATGACTTTAGATTTAACGGTTCAGAAATTACTTTCGTCTCAAAAATAAAGTCTCAGGCAAACATGTTATGTGACCAAATACCATTGCTTTGGAGAAAAGACCAAGCCGTAAAAGATTTACATGATAAACACAAAATTACTCCTGACCTATATCAGGAATTACACAATAGCTTCGAGGGAGTTTTAACTCAGTTAAAAAAAGACGGTCAAGTTATAATTGACGAGGCTGCAGTAGAAATTGCTCGATGTGATGAAGAAATAAAATCTCTAAGCTACGCTATAGCAAACCTTGAACTTGAACATGAAATTGGCCAAGTAGACGAGGAAAATTATCAAACAGCATTTAATCTGTTACAAGATAGCTTGAAACGTGCAACTACTGAAAAAACTGATTATGAACTTATAAAAAGCAAAGTGTCCAGTATTTTAATCGGTGACCCTTCAGCTCAACTGCCAAAAACTAATAAAATATATGCTGAAACAGTAATGACACAGCCAAAGCCTGTTACAGTTTCTTCTGCTTCTGGTAATACTGGTTCTCCTGATGACTTGCCAGAGCCACCTGTTGTTGTTTACGTGAAAGAAATCGGAAAAACTGGCCTTTAAATAACCAATATTTAATGGCATCACTGGAGGAATGAGGCAAATGGATTTTGGAACAAAAAAGACACCTCCTTCTAACAGTGATGTTGCCACTAAAACTATAACTACACTTCGTATGCAACAATATAAAATGGAACAAACTTGTTCCCGCTTAAAACAGCGTGATAACAATCTTTTTGCAACTTGTAAACGTGCTATAAATGATGGCAACCGAGAAAAAGCTGCTATTTATGCTGCTGAAGTTGTTGAGGTACGCCGTCTTGGACAGGTTGTTTATCAAATTCAATTAAACATTGAAGGTGTTATACTTCGCCTTGAGACTCTTCGTGAACTTAGCGATTTAGTGTTTGATTTACGACCTGCTTTAAAATTACTTCAAAACGCTTCTACAGATTTATTTAAAGTGTTACCTGATGTTAGTGCTGAATTAACTAATGTATCTAACACTATACAGGAAACACTTCATATTACAAAAATGAGCAATGGCGAAACTCTTATTCCAGTCGGTACCAAAACAGAAGGTGGCGAGGAAATTATAAAAGAAGTAGCTACACTTCTCGAACAAAAAATTAATCAAAATTTACCTGAACCTCCAGCTTCTGTTCCTAACAACACAATTAAAACACTTACAGCCCCAGTTAGAGAACGAGTTGCTTTGGCTGCATCATGTTCTGAAAGATTTGATGCAGACGAGGCCGAAACATCAGAATTTGATGTTTCAAAAACTTTAATTTCATTTAAAAAATCTGAAGTTAAAGAAATTACTATGGAAGTTAAACAACCCGTCAATAAACACCATTTTGAAGAGCCTGTTTCTAAACAGGAAACAGTTGTTACCAAGCAATGCGTAGTTTCAGAAGCCGTTGTTTCTAAACAATGCACACTTGAGGAAACAGTTTTACTCGAGTATCTACGCAAATGCGATGGCCAACTTGATGTTTCCAAATGTTCAAAAGAACTAGAGACAACTGATAAAGAAATTGAATTAACCCTTAAAAATCTTGGAACAAAGGGTAAAATAAAATTAGAGTTAAATCAGCCCGATTAGGGTGTGGAGAATATTAAAAATGAGTGCTTCTCATGAATTGGAAAAGGCAGCAACAGCTTATGCGTTAGATGCCGTTAGAATGGATAAACAAGGACAAAAGGGTCGTGCTATTACTCTTTATCAGAAAGCAATAGAGAGTCTGTTGCAACTTGTACAATTATATCCCGAATACGGTTTAAACAAGGTTTACGTCCAACGTGCTATTGCGTATCAAGAACGCATTAAAATATTACAGGGAGTTGTTTCTTCTGCTGAAATGCGTGCAGAAGCAGATGCTGACGCCGGCGGAGGTGGTGCCGCCACTATGGAAAATGACGGATCTACCAAACCAGGCAGTGACGAAATTATTGTAACTGAACGCCCAATGGTCAACTGGAACCAAGTAGTTGGATTAGACACTGCCAAAAAAGCAGTAAAAGAAGCTATCGTTTATCCGGTACAACGACCCGACCTATTTCCTCTTGGATGGCCACGAGGAATTTTACTCTTCGGACCCCCAGGCTGCGGAAAAACTTTACTAGCCGCTGCAGTTGCAACAGAAATTGACGCCAATTTTTACAGCATAGATGCAGCATCAATTATGTCCAAATGGCTAGGCGAAGCAGAACAAAACGTCGCTAAACTATTTAATGCAGCACGTAAATGCTCCAACGAAGGTAAACCAGCAATAGTATTCGTTGACGAACTAGACTCCCTCATGGGCACACATTCCAACGAAGTCGGAGGAGAAATCCGAGTAAAAAACCAATTTTTAAAAGAAATGGATGGAATCACCGACAAAGGAAAAAACCTCCACGTATACGTAATCGGTGCCACCAACAAACCCTGGGATCTTGACTGGGCTTTTATACGCAGATTCCAAAAACGTATCCTAGTACCCTTACCTGACAGCACCACAAGACTAAACATGCTAAAACACTACTCTAGTACACTTACTGTTGGAGCTGACATGGATCTACCTGAACTGGCCAGACTTGCAGAAGGTTTTTCTGGAAGTGACATACGCGATGTCTGCCAATCTGCTCAACTAAGTCTAATCGGCGAATTCTTCGAGTCAGGCAAAGCAAACGACAAAGAAGCAAAACCCCGACCATTAACGCTAGCAGATTTTCGCCAAATCTTTGACGGACGCAAACCCAGTGTCAGCCTAGACATGCTATCACGGTATAACCGATGGTTTGAGGATTTCAAAGCCCTCTAACCCAAAGGAGGTACACAACAAAACAAAACACGTAGCCTTCAGATTGGTGGAAAGGTTTGGAGAACACAATTAATTTTCGCTCTCTCCCTTATCCCTTAAACAATCTCTAAACCCCACAAACATAAACATCTGAAGTTGCTACAGGTTTTGTTTGTTTTCATGAAAGCATTTGTCTGCTTTTATGGTTCGTCCAACATTGTGTTTTAATTCTAATGTTTTAAGTCACTTCAATCTAGCTACCCGAACATGTCAAAAATTTATGTGATATTCATACTTGTCAGTTAAAGTATGTGTTTTGTTTTTGATTATGTGTGTGTTTTTGTTAGTGTTATTTTGTGTCGTGTTAGGATGTGTTTTTTGTGTTTGTTTTGGTGGCATGTAACTTTTTGGCTACAAGGTTTGACTTGAGAGGTGAGTAAAATTTTTGTTTATTTTGTTTGTTTTTATTTTTGGTTATTGTCACCTTTAAGTGTATATTTTCTTGTTCGTTTTTCGCCGACTGCGCCAAGCAAGCCGTTATCGGTCATCTTCTTTAATAATCTTTTTGCTGTCGCCTCTGCAACGCCTGTAATTTCACAAACAATGCTATTTGTCACAAACTCGCTTGTCTGCAAATATTGTATAATTTTCATTTCTTTATCGGTCATTTTATCGGTCATTTTATCGGTCATTTTATCGGTCATTTTATCGGTCATTTTATCGGTCATTTTATCGGTCATTTTATCGGTCACAATATTGGTCGCGTCAAATTCGAAAGCAACATCTTTGCGACGAAAAATGAAAACAAAACCATATTTTTGCATTTCAAAATCAAATTCCGCACCGATTTTGTCACATTCCTCTTTGATACGCTTAAATCCTGTGCCAAAACTTTCAATATCCTTCGGATAGTAGAGGAGCTGTGCTAAAATTGGATTACGTTTATACGGACGAGGAGTTCCCTCAATATAATCATTCGGTGTCAACCCTTCAGGAAAGGTGCCGGCGTTATAAATCTCAATTCGATCTTTAAAAACTGTGATTTCATTAGTTTGCGGTATTAAATAATCCCTGTGACAGAACGAATTAACCAATACCTCTCGAATAGCTTTGACAGGAATTTCCGGAATTTCCTTGCGTTCGATTGAACCGTCAAATTCCACACGCCAACGAATCGCATCTTTGATGTACTGTTCACCAATTCTAATCAAGTTCAAGATAGAACCGTGTTCTCGACGTATGTCCGTAAATGTTAAACGTTCGCTTGTCGCAAAGGTAGCCATCTGAATTTCCACATCAAAATTTTGGCAGAACATCGTTTTAGCGGCATTATTGAGCTTGCCGTCAACAATACAGTCCAATCTCTGCAACGCTTCCTCTTTGGTGGTGTAAGGAAAATCGATACGACCCGCCTCTTGTGCACGTTTCAGACTGCGCAACAATTCAGGTATTTTTCCTCAAACACATAATATACAACCACACGTGAATACACAGACACTACACATAGTGTTTAACATGTTGTTTTTAGTGTTTTTGTGCAGTCTGTATTATGGGTAAATGTTCTCCCAGTCTGCCAAATCACTAAAGTTTGTATTCTCTTTAATTTCTTTTGTCAGTTTTTCTCCTGCAATGGTGCCTAAATGGTACACACCAATAGAATGTTCAAATTTACTATCTAGAAGATGGGTATAACGGGGATAACTTGTTTGAACAATTCGCCTTATCTCTGGAAAACGGTTGTGTCGATAATCTTTGTAAATGATGTCGCTGGGAATTTTTATATAACGTATGTGGGGTTTTTTTAACTACTTTTCGTTAGTACTCATGTGGCAACATTTGTTTTGGAACGTGCTTTATCAACAGCTACAAAAGCAAGCAAAACATCCCAAGCCAAATATCCGCAAAACTTTTTTACCAAGTCCTGCACTTTAACGCCTTCTTTTAGGGATATGCCTAAATTTCCTTTATCGTCCTCTTGTTGTTTAAAAGTGTCGGAATGATTTCTAAGCATGGCATTTGTGCGTTCTCTTGATAAAATTAAAACTGCTTCTTTATTGTTAATACGCAGATGTGAAATTACTTCTGCGCCGTATTCTTCCAAATTTTTATATGTTATAAATGGTGTCTTGTTTTCCTTTAATATGCCTATCAATGCATTAGCTGCCAAATCTTCGATTTCAATATAAAAGCACATTAAAGTCACACGCCATTATGTTATAAATCATAAATTAACACATTGTTACTCAAGATGGCATTTACTTATTTAAGTTTTTAATTAAGTCAAATGTTGTTTTAGCTATAACTGGTGTGGCAGTATGAAATAAAGTTTATAAGTGGGTTTTCATTGAGAAAGGGTTGTTATGGTGATATCTCTTTAAATGTTGGTTTAGATTCAAGTGATTTTGTCGTGAGATTGTAGGTCTAATTTTTTTTGGGTATTCAGGTTATATGTTAGAAATGTGTATTGTATGGTGTATAAAAATAATTAAAAAAGTTAGATATATAAGTGACAACAGATATTGTACACGCTAACTTTGGTCGTGCATAATACATGAATAACATATATCTAAACACAAAAATTAACATAAAAAATATGCCAAAATTCTCTCAAAAACACGTAACAGCATCATTTGTTTTATTACTCTCTACTGTATTACTGATTTTTTCACTCTTTATCATATCAACAAATATTTCACATTTTGCAATTGCCAACGAAACAGTAGGAACCGAAACAGAACTCTTAGCAGCTGTTGACAGTGCACCTACAGATAAATCACAGTACATTATTGAACTCACAGCAGATATTTCACTTGTAGGTCGAACCCTTTCAATTACAGCAGGTAAAAATATTATTTTAACCAGTGATGTCGATGGACCTTGGTCTCTTATAGGCGCATCTGGATTAGACACTATCGCTATTGCAAATAATGGTGAATTGGTGATTGATGGTGTTATAGTAACCCATACAAGTGGTGCTATGGGTAAAGGTGTGATCAACTCTGGTATTTTTACTTTGGTTAGTGGTGAGATTTCTGGTAACACATATTCTAGTTGGGGTTGTGGTGTATATAACTATCCTGCTGGTACTTTTGTTATGCGTGGTGGTATAATTTCTGATAATAAGGCAACTGGTTTTGGTTGTGTGTATAATGGTGGTGTTTTTGAAATGTTTGGTGGTGTGATTTCGGGTAACACAGCAAATAGGGGTGGAGGAGTGTATAATGATGCTAATTTTGTTATGCGTGGTGGTATAATTTCTTATAACACTGCTGAGCACGGTGGTGGTGTATACAATGAACGCGGTAACTTTACTATGTATGATGGTACAATCGCTTATAACACTGTAATTGGTTCCGTTATTAGTGCAGGTGGTGGTGTACTTAATATTGGTGGTAATTTTACTATGTATAATGGTGAGATTGCTAATAACGTTGCCGATTATTGGGGTGGTGGTGTGTACAATGAGGGTCAAACAAGTCCTCCTGCGCAATCGAGTGCTGGACCTGCCACTTTTAACATGTTTGGTGGTGTGATTTCTGGTAATTCTGCTGGATCGGGTGGTGGTGGTGTATACTTTTTGTCATATGGTGCTTCATGTAACTTTACCATGTTTAGTGATAGTTGTGTAATTGTTGGTAATTCTGCTGGTTGGGGTGGTGGTGTGTACAATGAACGTGGTATTTTTGAAATGTTTGATGGCTTGATTGCTGACAACACAGCCCGTAATTATGGTGGTGGTTTGTATAGTCTTTATGCTACTTCTACTATGCATGATGGAGTGATTTCTGGTAACAATGCCAATTTTGGTGGTGGTGTATACAACAATTACAACGATCTTACTATATTAAATGGTGAAATTATTGACAACACTGCTGGTGATAGTGGTGGCGGTGTGTATAATACGGGTGTTGTTAGTGTTGTTGGTGATGGTTTTGTTATTTCTAATAACGCTGCGACTGGTAATGGCGGTGGTATGTATAATACGGGTGTTGTTAGTGTTGTTGGTGATGGTTTTGTTGTTTCTAATAATGTTGCTGGTAATAGAGGTGGTGGTATAGTTAATTATGGAGATAGTTTTAGTGTTGTTGGTGATGGTTTTGTTGTTTCTGACAATGTTGCTGGTGATACTGGTGGTGGTGTAGCTAACTATTTGGGTAGTTTTAGTGTTGTTGGTGATGATTTTGTTGTTGCTAATAATGCTGCTTTAGGTTCTACTATTTTAAGTGGAGGCGGTGGTGTGTATAATCAGTATAGTTTTAGTGTGGTTGGTGATAGATTTATAGTTACTGATAATAATGCTAATAGAGGTGGTGGTATAGACAACAGTTATGGAGGTAGTTTTAGTGTTGTTGGTGATGATTTTGTTGTTGCTAATAACATTATTGCTGATGGTGATGGTGGAGGCATACAAAATGTAGGTAAGTTTGATGTGAAGGGTGATGGTTTTGTTATTGCTAATAACACTGCTACTGACCCTAATAGTTGGGGTGGTGGTGTATATAATTCTGCTCCTTTTAGTGTTGTTGGTGATGGTTTTGTTGTTTCTAATAATGTTGCTGGTGATAGTGGTGGTGGCATAGCTAGTTATAGTGGTAGTTTTAGTGTTGTTGGTGATGGTTTTGTTATTTCTGATAATGTTGCTTTGGGTTCTTCTATTTCATGTGGTGGTGGTGGTGTGTATTGTAGACAGGGTAGCTTTAATGTGAATGGTGATGATTTTGTTGTTGCTAACAATTCTGCTGCATTATGTTATGGTGGTGGTGTGTATGTCTATTTTATTTCTAGTTTTAGTGTGGTTGGTGATAGGTTTGTGGTTGCTAACAATACCGCTGTTAGTGGTGGTGGTGCGTTTGTTTTTATGAGTGATTTTGATGTATCTGGTGATGGCTTTGAAATTGTTAATAACACCGCTGATACTGGAGGTGGTTTATACCTTGATGATGCCATGTTTATGTTGCCAAGTGATGGTGTAATTGCTAATAATGCAGCTATGTATGGTGGTGGTGTGTATAATTCTGGTACTTTTAATATGTCAAGTGATGGTACAGTTGTTGATAACACTGCTAACATTGGTGGTGGTGTGTACAATTCTGGCACTTTTTACATGTATACTGGCGCAGTTAATAGCAACACGGCTATGTATGGTGGTGGTGTGTACAATTCTGGCACTTTTATTATAAATGGTGATTGTACGCTTTATGGTAACATAGCTGATTACGGTGGTGGTGTGTACATTGCCGGAGGATCTGTTAATGTACAAGCTGGAGAAGTTGCCTATAACTCAGCCACATTTGACGGCGGTGGCATATGGGTTAATATAGATAATCTTAATCGCCTTAAAGTGGCTGATGGTGTGAAATTTTCAAATAATCATGCCTCTGCAGCATACAACAGAGATCCTATACACGATGCTGTTTATGATGCACAAATAGGTGCAACTGTTTGGACTTCTCCTTTCACTCAAGGCTATAACAATTATGATATTAGCTATACAGCCGGCACAGAAACTACCGTTACTCTTTCTACAGATGTTACTCACATATATCTTGCAACCGGTGATGAAGATTTTGAAACAATAAATCTGCCTAAAGGGTTATACGATTTAAGCCAATTATATAAGCCACAAAGCATCTATGATAATGTTGTCAAAATTGTAGTGGAAAAACAGTTAGCATCACAAATAATAGTACAGCATCTTGACATTAATGGGCTTTCTATCCCTGGCGTTGCTGATGAAATATTTTACGTCAAATCTGGTTTTTATGGACCGTATGGTTCTATAGATATACCGGGGTATGAACAAGGAATATGGGATTTTAATAGCGATGACCCTTCTGGTTACATTGGCTTAAATGAAGTTATAACAATCAAATACCAATATGCCCCCATAACTGATCGATTTGTTATAACGTATGACCCTAACGGTGGTGAGGGTTCTGCAATCAAAATTGTTGAAACCGCTAACCAACAATACCCTGTTGCAGATCAAGGTTACATAAGGGAAGGTCACACGTTTCTTGGTTGGAACACTAAGCCTGATGGCACCGGTAATCAATACGAAAATGGTGATACTCTACCTGTTACTGATTCAATAGTTCTTTATGCACAATGGACTCTCCAATCTGACTATTATTATGTTTACTACTTTGTTAATGATGGTGGAGGCGATAGTTACACTGATGTCGCAGCTGATGGTATGCCATACACGATAAAATCTCAAACACTAACAGGTATAACAAGAACTGGCTCATACATATTTCTCGGCTGGAGTGTTGTTGATACACAAAATGGCGACACTCTTGATTACATATCAGGTGATACCATATCTGTTACTAGTGAGTTAACACTTTATGCACAGTGGTCTTCTATAGGAACTTCTGAAAAATCCTTTAGAAACAACGAAATCGTCACAATTGAAGGCGATGAACTTGACGTTCCTCTATACAATTTCGAAGACGGCTATTACTACACCATAGAAATCACCTATGACAGTAATTTCTATACTGTAAAAATTGTTGATAGTTTCGATGAATTCTCAGGTGAAGGCGATTATCTTCCAGGAATATCTGTTACAATTCGCGCAGGCAACAATATTGGACATGATTTCACAGGATGGGTAGTAACAAGTGGACATGTACATCTTGATGATCCTTTAGCTGCTACAACTTCTTTTATTATGCCTGCAGAAGACGTAACAATCACTGCAACATGGGCACAAAACGCATACAACATATACTACCAATTAGACGGCGGAACCAACCACCCAGACAACCCAACAACATACACAACAAACAATTTGCCAATAACAATAAACAATCCAACCAAAGAAGGCTACACATTCTTCGACTGGATAATATTCTACGCAGACGGACATGTAGACAGACTACCCACACACACTATTCCCATAGGTACCACAGGTGACATAACTCTAATTGCGCATTGGACTACCACACCATACATTATAACCTACCAATTAGACGGCGGAATCAATCATCCAAGCAATCCATCAACATACACAGTAAACGATTTGCCAATAGCAATAAGCAACCCAACTAAACAAGGTTACACGTTCACAGGCTGGACCATAACCACTACAGACGGCATCACCAAACCCTTACCAGACGAAGGCATCATCGCAGGCACTACGGGTGATCTAGTTCTAACGGCTTATTGGGAGTTTGCTAAAGATTTCACAGTAACATATGACGCAAATGGCGGTTCTGGAGATGTTCCTGTTGATAATAATAAATATAGTCCTGGTGATTCTGTGGTTGTACTACCTTCTGATTTGTCGCGTTTGGGCTATGATTTTGGCGGTTGGCTTTATGATGATACTATTTATGATGCTGATGAAGTGTTTTTGATGCCTGCTATGGATGTAGTATTGGTTGCTGTTTGGGAGCCGGATGAGTATGTTGTTACGTATGCTCCGGGTGCCCAGGGTACGTTTACTGCGCAAGTTTATGGCGGGTTGGTTTATGGTGATGCAACACCTGGATTTGTTGGTGCAGTGTCGGGTAATGCGGGTTATATCTTTGTTGGTTGGTCTCCTGCGGTGTCTTTGGTAGTGACGGGTTCGGTGACGTATGTTGCGCAGTGGGAACGTGAAGGTTCTGGTGGCGGCTCTGGTGGCAATGGCGGCAATGGCGGCAGTGGAGGTTCTGGTGGCGGCGGTGGTAGCGGTAGTTTATTGGTGGTGCAGTTTGTGGATTGGGATGGAACTGTTTTGAAAGTTGAACGGGTGCGTTTTGGAGGTTCTGCTACTGCACCTGTGGCTCCTTCACGTGAGGGATTTGTGTTTATTGGTTGGGATAAAGAGTTTAATAATGTACGCTCTAATCTAATCGTTACAGCACAATACACACCAACAAATTCCCCAACACCCCCACCAACTCCACCTGAAAATGAAGTACCAATGTGGGCTCTAGTAAACTTGATTATAAGTGTCATAGGCTTAATACTAGCAATTATACTCATAATTGCTGCAATACTGTGGCGAAAACAAAAACAAAAAACAACCTCTAAACAACAAAAACAACAAAACACTACAAAAAACCAATATACATCAAAACAATCTGATGAAATTGAAAACGAAACGGAAAATGAAAAAATGAAACAAAGACAACGTAGATTACTATGGCTACTCACAGGAGTTATCATGGGCATTTTAGGCATTATAGTATTTATCTTAACCGAAGATATGACTCTCCCAATGCAATATGTAGATAAATGGACAATCGTGAACGCTATTATTTTCATAGTGGAAATCATCGCTATAACTTTAACATTCAAACACCAAAAAATCGACAAAACAAAACCAGACGAAGAAGACAACCAAACACAACAACCAAACCCAACTAACCCATAACCCACAAACATCAAAACACCACAACCCACAACCAACATTTTTGCTATATTTCGCACACAATATATATTAACAAAAAAATTATTCACCTAACAACATGCAACGTTTAACCAACTTTACAGTTGAAAAACACAAAAAAACACCAAATTTCACAGAGGTAACTTTTTATGAAAAAAACAAATAAACTATTAATAATAAGCATAATATGCACAACCTTAATACTATCCAATTTACCCCAACTCACATCAGCCGAAGAAGAACCAAACCCAAACATAACACCCTTACTAAACCAACTTTACACAACAAACCTAACCGTCACAATTGACACAACTAACCCAAACATAATAAACGTATCAGGCCATCAAAGCGGCGTATCAACACCTTTAACCCTCACAATCCCCGAAAGCATAACTGTAAGATGGGGCGCAACATACACAAGCTCAACAACTTTTTCAGGCTCCTTAATCAATTTCACAGGAGACGGCACTTTTGAAGTAGGCCCCGGTGGCTACCTCTGGCACATGGGCAGTGGAACAGCCATTAATGCAGCAGGACACTACGTTATTGTAAGTGGCACCAATAGTGCTAACTCTGGCACAATACAAGCTAGCACAGGCAGCGCAATCACAGGATCAGGCACAAATACTGTTATCACAATTGATGGCGGCTCAGTATGCGGAGATGAAACACATAACATCAACCCAGTCATAAACATGAACAACCCAGAAAACACTGACAAGAACGTGATTGTAAATAACGGTGCTATATGGGCCATGTCTGAAGACAGACTAGCCTACGCTATTCAAACCTATGGCAATATTGAAGTAAACGACGGCGAAATTTCTACAAGAGGTGAAAACGGCAGAGCTATAAACCTTGTCGGCTCAACCTCTGTCGCCTACATAAATGGCGGCAAAATATGGGCTACTGGCATAAGCGGAGTCGCCATCAGCACCGCAACAACACCCGGCATAAATGTAGACAATGCCGGCGTTATTATAACAGGAGGCGTCATATCAGCAACTTCAAACTATGCCATACATGTCACAGGCGCACACTCTTTTGTAGACGTTAAAGGCGGAATTGTTAACGCTACCACAGGTTGTGCTATATACGGCGAAAGAGGCGCAACTGTAACAGTAAGCAACGGCTTTGTATTTGCTTATGGCACAACCATTCTAGGAACTAACAATGTACTTCACATAGTCGGCGGTACACCACAAATAACTAGCACTGGTGTTGTGGTAGCATGGAACAATGCAAAATACCCTGGACCATTTTCTGTACATGAACAAACAGGTTTAACAATTTCACCTAATAGCGCAACAGTTGAATGGTATAAAAAAGAAAATTCAAAAGATGGTATTTCTTACCAAAACGGCATTAACGCTAACTATTTCCCAATAGATGGAGTAACAGTATACGGATTAGTAAATGTAACTTTTAACGCTAACACAAATGATGACGACAGTGTTCTTCCTTCTATGCCAAATAAAATTGTAACATTCGGAAGCTCATATGGTTTGTTAGCCACTGTGGAACGACATGGATACAATTTTATTGGCTGGTTCACTGAAACAGACACGTTAATTACTGAATCTACAATTGTAAAAAATACAGCTGATCACACTTTATACGCACATTGGTCAGCTATCGATGATATAGTGGTGATTTTTGATGCAAATGCGGGTGGTGATGAGTCGGTGGTTTTGTCTGAACAGTTTATGGTTGTGACGTTTGGTGAGGTGTATGGTTCGTTGGTTTTGGTGGATCGGGTTGGGTATGATTTTGTTGGTTGGTTTACTGATGGTGTTGGTGGTGTGGAGGTTGTTGATTCTACTTTGGTGTCTAATGTGGATTCTCATGTTTTGTATGCGCATTGGACTGC
>JGI24702J35022_10000071_pt1 | contig 44409 bp, 21 predicted proteins | sample TergutTh196P4_FD_35022 | JGI IMG/M metagenome (IMG submission 35022) | reverse complement strand
ATTTCCTGTGGGTTTATATTCGCATGCGTCGATGTTCGGGGGGCCGCACGCTTTTGCTTCTGTTACTCCTGATCCGCCCATTTTCGATTCTCCTTTCAAATTCATGTAAATATAAGCTTCAGCGACTCGTCCGCCTTCATGTAAATCCTATTCGTATCCTTTACAATTGTCTCCTACATTAGCTTCATTGCTCCAGTCTGCAAGAATAATTATAGTATATAATGAGCTCTCTTGCAAGATTAATAGCGTTCTATTGAGTTGCAAATCAATACCCAAATCAACACGGCGGAGTATGACAAAACAACTGTACGCCCCGCCGCAAATATGAAGATTATCCTATTTTTTCAAAAGATGCTGTTTGAAACAACCATACGTTTACTAATATAACCCTGCTTTTTGATTGAAGCAGAGCATGCGTATTATATCCGGAGACAACTCCTTGTCAGTCGGGTTGCTGTTATCGTCCACCTTACCATAGCCTTTGATGATCTTTCTATTCATCAGCATTGGTATTATTTCCTGTGCATAAACTGGAATATCTCCAACTGTGTTATATCGCTGCATACCGTCTTCCCGCTGAGTGTCGTATAGTTTTTTCTTTATCCCCGTGATTTGAACCAATGCGTCAACAATCCCGACTGCTGATTCAACAGCGAATTCTTCGGTCAGTATTATTGGTACATCCGTTGTGCTATCCATAAACCCTAACTCACATAGAACCGCTGGCATATAGGAATTATATGTTACCGTGTGGTTTTCTTGCGCCAATGGCGTAGCTCGATTCCCTTTTAGCCCTGTGCGTTTTATAACACTTGAATATACTTCATTTTGCAACTGCATTCGGGCAGCGTTTGGGTTTTTCGTCGTATAAATGACAATACCCCCGCCGCTTCCCCCGTTTATCCCAGCATTATGGTGTATGCTCAAAAAATAACTGGCTTTAGCTGCATTTGCTAATCTTGCGCGCATTTCAAGCGCAGTGTCTTTTTCGCCAGTTCTATCATCCACCCTAATAACTTCACAGTCGTCATATTCGTTTAGAACGAATTCAATATAACGGGCAACTCTGTCATTCAATGTCCATTCTCTTGTCTCGTCGGGGTCTATTGATTTCAGGCACCGTTTTCCAGGTGTATACTTGTAATGCCCTGCGTCAAGCGCAATAGTAATCATTTTTTATCACTCCTCCAATTTTGTTAATTTAATAGGTTTCCATTTAATTCCCTGAAGCCAACTGCTTAGGCAAGTATTTCTTGATAAAGATTATAAAATTAAACATTAAGATCGTAAATATGAAGATTTTCATATGCCCAAAGCAAAACAACAGCAGTTCATAGCCCTGCAAATTGTCTATCGAGATTGATTCAGAAAAGAACAAGACCACCCTGTCATACGGTGGACTTTACTTTGGGAATTTACTAGGAAATATCAATGGTTTATAACTGTACGATGACTGTCAATGGTTTATAACTGTACGATGACTTGACATTGCACGGTATTGAATATATAATAATGCGCATAGCACAGCAATTATATACTCAAGATAAAAAGGATGTGGTTATTTTGGCTACAACTAATATTACTGTGAGAGTAGATGTGGAAACAAAAAGTGACTTTGATACTTTTTGCGAAAATGTCGGAATTAACGCCACCGCAGCAGTCAATATGTTCATAAAAGCCGTTTTGCGTACACGGGAGTTGCCTTTTACCGTTACCGATATCAATTACCAAGAGAAAAACTTAGTTAAGGCACGTGCTGTAAACTCTATAAATAATATGAGAGATCTTTCTATACGCAATGGCAACTCAGAGTTGACCTTAGCGGAAATAAACGCTGAAATTGAAGCTGCTCGGAAAGAAGTGGTAAAAAAACAGTGCTGAAGGTTGTTGTAGACACAAACATAGTTGTTTCTGCGCTTCTTTCGCCAAACGGCAATTCAGCGCAAATCATTGACAAGATTAATTTTACATTTTCGTTAAGCACTATCCAAGCCGCGTTTATCTCGTCCTCGCAGAGCGCGACCCATGCCTCAACGTTTTTCATCTGTTTTCGCGGGAGTTTTCCAGCCAAAATTTCACCATCAGTGATAGACATTTTTTCACCAGCGTAAACTGCGTGAACGTGTGGGTTGTTCTGCTCTTTGAATATGTATATCAAGACGCTAAAAAAACTTGAAATAAGCGGCAAGGTTATCATCTCCTTATAAAATTGTCTGTGAGCCGCACTTTGCTCGGTTTGTCAAGGATAGCAGTATCTTGGTTATTCTTTATGAATTAAACATGCTTAACTGTTGTTTACTCAAGATATGGCTTGGAGCTTTTGATAAGCTCACTAGCCCAATATGCATACTGCAACTCTCTTTATTCTCAGTTGGATATGGCGAAAGTATAAACTAAATTCTCAATATATTCAATCCCCTGCTTGAGCGACAAGTTGACTCTAGAGAAGTCCAGAGAAGTCGATGCACACAGAATCAAGGTTGCATCGCCGCTAGCAAGTCTCCCACACAGCCGCATGGTGGTTGCACCTTAGTTGCTTGGTCTGGATGGCGTTGTCAATACAAAAGCGTCAGGGAATCATACCCCTGACACTTTTGTATTGTTTCTGATTTGTCAACACATAGCCGTACCCTTGTGTCTAGAAATCAAGTCTAAAAACGGAGTTAACTACTCCAATACGTTTATCATAATCAGGCCCTTGCTTTGTTGTTATCACGGGTTCTTTTGTCGTCTTATTATTATTTATGAACATATACCCAAATTCGCTAGGATCTCTAGAATAATATGATAGATGACCATTATTGGAACAATTTATCGGCATCATATAGCTTAATCTAAAATCGATATCAATTCTTTCACTATAAATATATTGCCCATAATATTGATTAAAATAAACACTGTAAATCCTATAAACATTAACAATAAAGGCACTTTTACGCTGTAGCATATCCTGAACCATCTCAATAAACTTACTATTTTTCTTCGATTGCATAATGCTATCTATCGCAATTGGTGCCAAAATTGCAGTGCTAACAAGAGCTATTGGTAAAAAGTGTAGTCCCACTGATCCTTCTATTATATAAGAAGCAGCAGCAGAGGCTCCTAGACCTTTAAGTGTGTTTACTACCCAATCAATCACGCTATGTGAGGTATCAAGAGAATTGCAATATCCCAAAATAAATATAGCAAATTCTTCTCCACTCATTTCATATGTTGCTTCATATGTTTTCGATAACACTAAAACATTACCAAGTTTTCTTCTATCGTAACCTGACGCTAACCCCGTCGGATCGCACCACGTCGCCGGGTTCGCGCCTACGTACTGATACCAATTCAACCCGTCCTTCATGGGATCGCTGCTCAGCCACTGGCGGCCCTTCGCGTCGTAGAACCGCGCTTGTGCCATATACATATCCAGCACAGTGTCGTACACATGCCCGGTGAACTTGGCGAAGATGAAGACGCCGTTGTCGTTGTTTTGCAGCATGTTTGGGCTTGCGGCGTGGCCCCATAGGTCGTATTCAAGCTCTGCGAAGGACTGGCCGTTGTCTTTCGTGTGGTATCTGGTGCTACCCATAATGTCCTCGTGGACGTACAGAATGGTGATGTTGCCGCCGTTGTTGCCGGTTTGCATGGCAGTGACGGTCTTCTGCTTCACCCGTTGGCCACGGTCGGTGTAGACGTGTTTTTGGTAGAAATAGTCGGGGGATATGACCACGATATCGCTGTTGGCCATGTTTGTTTGCGAGATATCGGCTGTCGCGGCGTGGTTCTCACCGACGCCTACTCCGAATTTGGCGTAGCCGGATAGCTTGTGATTCTGATCGCCGATGCCGATTATATGGCTATTGTCCACCGTTCTGCCGAGGAAATGGTTTATAAAGTCGTGGATGGTGGGCTTTACCAGCTCGTACGCGGCGGCTTTTTCGGCGTCGGCGGCTGTGCCTGTCTTGCCATTGACAGCCAGGATATTCTGCAGATAATCGTACACAAAGACGTAGGTGTTGCTTTTCGCCAGTGTGTTGAAGCCGTTGTTTAGGTTTTGCAGCATAGCCTGGATATCCAGTCCTGCTGTGCGGCTGCCGTCGTCCCAGCCGGAGGAAGCCGTTGAGATATCGCCCGGTAGGTTATAGTTATTAACAGTTGGCGCGATGCCCCACACAGTGGTGTAATCCACAATATAGTCGCGATCGTAGACTTGTCCGGAGTGCGCTGTTTGCTTGTTGTTTATGCGGATTCCAATGGCATTGTAGGTATAAGCCGACTGGTCATCCTTCCAGTTTGTGCCCACCACTAGCTGGTTTTCCAGGCTGTAGACATAGTTTTGATTTTCTTTCTTGCCGATGTCTCCAAGCCTGTTTCCACGTTTGTCGTACACATATGTATACTCGTCGTTAGTGCTGGTTTTTGAGTATACTAACTGGTTGAGTGCGTTGTATTTATAATTTTCCGTTTGGCCGTTGTGGAACTTTTCGGTTAGCAGGTTGCCCATACTGTCGTATGTATAGGTGGTCGTCTTGCCCGCGATGCTTCCGGTTACAGCTCTGTTGTTGGCGTCGTAAGTGTAAATATGTTCACCCTTAAGCGCTTGCGCGTCGTTATTTCCATAATTATCGGAGCGTGAAGGCTTGTTGGGATTATCCGGTTTGTCAGGACTGTCGCCGCGGTTGTGTCCTGGAGGCGCGTTTCCGCCCGGATTCCATATCGTTCCGTCCTCATCCTGTGTCATCGGTGGAGGAATGGGGATCGAAATTAGATCAGAGATATCCACAGGTTCAAAGTAAAAGTCGCCATTCATGCCAACAATCCTCGCGGACTTGACGCCGCTACCGTTAAAAGCGAGTTCTACAGCATAATCGCCAACGCCATAGTATCCGGTGTTGTTTTTATCAAATGTAACAATTGCTGATGCTACAACATTAACGCCATCTTTTACCGTGACAATCGCGTTATCGCTGTCGCGCATAGCCGCAGAAACGCTCGCAGAAGAGGGCGCGGCGCTGTTGTTTCCGGGTTGGCCCGTTTGACCGTGGTTGTACTGTAATTCAGTCAAGCGGTTGCCCTCGGCGTCCCATGTGTAAGTCGTCCTGTAAGCCTTTTTACCGCCAAGGTCGAACTCGTCCATCTCGATGATACGGTTCATGGCGTCATAGAAGTAGTAGGCCGTCTCGTAGTTGGGGTACTCCTTCTCGGTTAAATTACCGATTTGATCGTAGGCAAACTTGTATACGCCAGAGTCAAAATCGAGCATTTCGACGAGTTGATTCTCGGCGTCGTACCAGTAGTCCACCTGCGTGCCGTCGGGGTAACCAAGTACCGTCTTGTTGCCCACGTCATCGTATCCGTACTGTGTCACTCGGCCTTTATGGTCGCTTGCAGTGACGATCCGGTTGAGCAGGTCGCGGCCAAAAGTCGTTGTGCCATTCCAGTCAACCATCTCGATCAGCTCGCCTGTGCCGTTATAGAGGAAGCTCGCGGTCTTGCCGTCGGAGTAGTTTGTTTTGCTCACAAGGTTGACGGGGCTGTACTCGTATTGCGTAATATAACCGTCTTCGTCGGTCTTTTGTATCAGGTTGCCGTTTTCGTCATATACAAGTATCTTACCGTCGCCCAGCGCATTGACCTCGGTCTTGACAAGGCCCCTGTAGTCATAGGTATACAGTGTCTCCTGCCACTCATTGACATTGTTTACTGTATCCACGCGGTTCATTCTGACTTTCGAGAGCCTGTTCATCGCGTCGTATTCGAAGAATGAGGAGTGGCCCAGCGCGTCAATATGCTCGACGATATTCCCGTTGCCGTCCAGTTTGTAGCTCACCGTGTGGCCGTTTCTGTCGGTGACACCGGTGATCCGGCTGTTTTTATCGTATTGGAAGGTTTTTATGTGGCCCAGGGCGTCCGTTTCGGTCACCGGGCGGTTGAGGACGTCGTAGGTGTAACTGAAGGTTTCGCCCTTTTTGTCATAGTACTGTGTCAATCTGTCGTTAGCGTCGTAGACGTAGCGTTCGCTGTAACCAAGTCCGTCAGTGTACTTTGTAAGATTTCCTTTAGCGTCGTACTCGAAGGTGCGTCGTACGCCGTTTTCATCGGTGTCGGCGACCATGCGGTCGCGCGGATCGTACTCATATTTGCGATACTTGCCGTACGCGTTTTCTATTTGCAACAGTCTGCCTTTCGCGTCATAGGTATACTTCGTGACGGCGCCGTCCTCGTTTATCGCCTGGGTCACGCGGCCTAATTTGTCGTAGGTATACTGGATTTCTCCGCCTTCCTCGTTTATGAGGGTAATCGGACGGTTGAGTGCGTCATAGACAATCTTCTTGTCGTTGCCTCTGCCGTCGGTCGTTTTGATCAGATTGCCGTTGGCGTCGTAGGCGTATACGGTGGCATACCCCTCGCCGTCGGTGAAGGAGATCAGTTGATCATTGAGGTCGTATGCATACTTTTCCACACCGCCGTCGGCGTTTTTGACAGCCGTGAGGTTGCTGTTTGCGTCGTACTCAAAGCCGGTAGTGTTCCCCCTCGCGTCGGTGGCGCTGATTGCGCGGTTGAGCTTGTCATACACATAGGAAACGGTAAAGCCCATCGGGTCTTTGACGGCTATGACGTTGTCGTTCGCGTCATAGGTGTACGTGATAACGCCGTCTAGAGCGTCGGTTACACTAGCGACATACCCGGTCGGGCTATATGTTCGGGTGGTGGAGCCGTCGAGCGGATCTGTTTCACTGGTGAGCAGGTTGTTTTTATCATATGTATAGGCATATGAATATCCCCGCTCGTTGGTGATTTTTGTGACATTGCCATTCTCGTCGTACTCGTAGACGACGAAAGTTCCGTCCTCGTATGTACGCTTGGTGATCCGGCCCATCCGGTCGTACTCATAGCTTACGGTATGCGTGGTGTGGCCGCTGCTCTCAAGGATGGCTTTTCCGTTTGCGTCGTAGTTCGCCAGCTCGTTGCTGTCCAAGGTTGGTCTGCCATCTCTGTCGTAGACGGTGGAGATGCTGCCGTTTTCGGCGTTTTTCACGCCAATAACGCGGCCCACGTTATCATAGGAATACTCAGTCACGCCGCCGAGCGCGTCAGTGACTTTCACAAGCCTGTCGTCAGCGTCGTACTGGTAGGTGGTCTTGTTCCCGCGCCGATCGGCGACGGAAGTCAGGTTGCCGTTGCCGTCGTAGGCATAGTTTGCGGTATAACCCAGCGCGTCGGTGTTGCTGGCACGGTTATCTACCTTGTCATATTTTGAAGCGAAGACGCCGCCCGTGGGATTCGCAGTAGCTGCAAGGTTGCCCATCACGTCATAGGTAAACGCCGTCACGCCGCCCTCCGCGTCGGTCATTGTGGCAATTTTGTTAAGTTTATCGTAGGTGAATCTTGTCACATTGCCTCTGGCGTCAGTGATGGAAGTGATATTGTTGTTTGCGTCGTAGGTATACGAAACCTGGCTGGATTTTTCATTCGTGCGGCCTATGAGCATGTGGTTTTTATTGTAGGCGTAGCTGACCGCGCCGCCCTCGGGGTTCTTTTCCAAAGTCAGCCGATTGTTGGCGTCATACTCATATATGGTGACGTTGCCGCGCGGATCTTTTTTCGAGATCAGATTGCCGTTGAGATCATAGCCGAACTCAATGGTTGTGTCGTCGGGATTGATAATCTTCGTGACGCGACCCATCTCGTCGTATTGGTACGCTGTTTCCAGGCCGAGCGCAGTTGTGGAACTGATAAGCCTACCGTTGTCGTCGTATGCGAAGGCGTTGTCCTCGTTGTTGGCGTTGATCGTGGCCACAATCTGCCCAATGGCGTCGTATTCGTACCGGGTCACATTGCCCAGCGGCGAAGTGGTCTTCGTTAGTTTGTTTTCCGCGTCGTATTCATGCTTTGTGACGCCGCCTCGTGGGTCTGTTTCGGAAATCAGATTTCCGTTTTTGTCATACTGATATGCAGTCGTGTAGTTTTCGCCGTCCTTCATCTGGGTTGAACGGTCGTTCAGATCGTATACATAAGAGATGACGCCGTTGTCCGCACGGATGACCGAGGCAGCGTTTCCGACCTCGTCGTAAGTATAGGCAGTAACGTGGTTCTCAGCGTCAGTGACGGACGACACCCGGTTCATGGAATCATATGCGTACGCTGTTACGCTGTCGCGAGCGTCAGTGATTTTTGAGAGATTGCCATTATTGTCGTATGAATGCCGGACGATATTGCCCTCGGCGTCGGTCTGGGTTTCAACTCGGCCGCCGAGGGTATATGTGGTGGAGGTCTGTCCGCCCATTGGGTCGGTGGTGGAACTCAAATGGTCGTTTTTATCGTATATAAAGCTTGTGACATTGCCTTTTTGGTCTTTGACGGACAGAACGTTGCCATTCTCGTCATACGTATAGGCATTTGTCGTGCCATCCGGATTTGTCTTTGTGGTTACGCGGCCAAGGGAATCATATGCGTAACTTGTCACAAAGCCCATACCGTCGGTAAAAGACGTCATGTTTCCGTCCGCGTCGAAAGCCGTGCCAGTTGCAACGTCATTGGCGTTCGTCGAGGAAATCAGTTGGCCGATCGCGTTATAGACGAACGACGTCACATGTCCCATCGGGGTGGTTGAGGTTGTCCGCTTATTCTCGGCGTCGTAGGCAAACTTCGTCACGCCGCCGTTCGGGTCAGTCATGGCGGTGACATTCCCGTTCGCGTCATATTGATATCGGGTCACGCCACCTTCTGCGTCCGTCAGAGTAAGTACGCGGCCCATGGCGTCGCGGGTATACGCTATAACAGCGCCGCGCTCATTGATTGTGGAGGTTAAAAAACTCATCTCGTTGTAGCGGTTTGTAAACAAGCCTCCTTTCGCATCGGTTTTGACGGTGAGATTCCCCAGTTTGTCGTAGGAAAGTCTTGTCCGGTTGCCGTTTCCATCCGTTATAGAGGCGATTCGGCCCAACTCATCGTAAGTATAGCGCGTAGAGACGCCATCGGGATCGCTGCTGGATGAGAGGTTCCCAGCTTCGTCGTACGTATACTTGGTCACGCCACCCTGGCGGTCTGTCATTGTAAGACGCTGGTTTAGGATATTGTATGTATACAGGATCGAGTTGCCCCTGAAGTCGCCCGCCGAGGTTTCATAACCATTACCGGTGTAGTCTAATACTCGCTCGTTGCCCATGGCGTCGGTTTCTTTGACCAACTTGCCCGCCGTGGAATACTCATAGCTTGTCGTGTTGCCAAGCGGCGTTGTCATGCTTGTTACTCGGCCAACGTCGTCATATTCATACGTTATCGTGTTGCCCATGGGGTCGGTCAGTGTGAGGATATTGCCCATATCGTCGGTGGTGTAGGCGGTGGTATTACCCAGAGCGTCGGTGGAGGATTCGATGAAATCGCCGTCATATGCGTACTCGCGCCTACCGCCCATGGCGTCAGTCATAGCGGTCAAATTGCCTTTGTCGTCGTATTCATAAGACAATTCGGTATCGTCACGCTGTTTTTGCCAGACGACTTGCTCCGCGTCGTTGTAGGCGAATTCTTCGGAGGCACCGTCTGGATAGGTGATTTTCGACCACTTTTTTGATTCTTTCCAATATTCGTATTCGTAAACGGCGCCGGAGAAGTCTACTTTCTTGATGATCCGGTTATCGTCGTCGTATGAATATTCCTCGGTACCGTCGGGAGTGGTCTGTTCGAGGATATTGAGGAATTTATCCATGACAAACTCGCGGAAGTATCCACTCGCTTCTTCCTCATAGCGGTTTGTCATATTTTTATCGTCGAACGTGAGGGTCATCTTGCCCCGCTCAGGCAGGATTTGTTCTATGACACGATGCTGGTTGTCATATTGGTTTTCCATGTAGACATAGCCATTGAAATCTTCAACACTGAGAAGATTGTGGTCGTCGTCATAGAAATAAGCAAGGTTGTCGGCGTCCGGGTTATCCACTTCGACAAGGTTCTCCTCCTCATCGTAGCTTAGCGTGATCGACCGGCCCGCACTGTCGGTTACCTTTGAAAGCAATTCGTCTTCGTATTCCAGCGTAAAGTAGCCGGAATCGTTGTATATTTTGGTGATCAACCCGTCTTCGGCTTCAAAGTTAACAATGTCGCCGACACGGTTTGTGACGCTGATCGGATTTCCGTCACCGTCGAATAATACTGTATCCCCATCGGAGGTTACTACCTCTATCTGGCTGCCCCTAATGTTCAACGGCGGCGCGCCGTCCGGTACAGTCAAACTACCGTCGTCCTCGATGGGATAATAATATGTATTCCCATTGGGAAGGCACAATTTGCAAAAGAGTGGCTCTATATCCAGGCGGTAATTATAGCTATGCGTCCAGCCATACCCCATACCGTTGTTGTAATCGGCGGCAAGGGAGTTGTAGTGATGTGAGAAAACGAGCCCTTTTGGCGCCTCTATTTTGAGGTCCGTATACTCCCACGCAAGGTTCCCGTTGCGTAAATCAACAGGATCCCCCACAAAAGTGTTGATCCACGAAAGATAATCCGGCAGGATCAAGTTGGCGCCCAAAGCCTCCAGGGATATTTGCGATGTGACGGCAAAAGGCAGAAACCCATACGCTTTTTCCTTGGGGCTACCGTCGGCCCATGAAACCTGCGGCGCTTCGACGACCATCATATAGACGCCGTCTGCCAGGAATGTGCCTCCTGTTCCCCCCGGCGCGACAACCTGGCCGTTCCACAGGAAGTAGTTGTGGATCATATTGTCGGCGTTCATCTCAGCGGGAGGGGTGTACAGGGGATTGCCATCGGCGGGTGGCGGATCAGTCGAGAATGGCGCCGGACTCGTCCCATGTCCATATACCCATTTCCAACTGATCGGTTCGAGCGGTAAATCTTTTTGATTTCCTTCGGCGTCGTATACTAGGTCATATAGAGCCTGTTCGATTTTCTCCCTGCTGCTGTATTCCGGGTTTTTTGCGTAGTTATTACCGCTTCCGATGATGTTTCCGGTCCATTGATAGCCATACATGTCGCCTACATATTGGCTGGAATCCCACTGAAAGCGGCTAGCGGGGAAGTTTTCCGCTCCCAGTTCTTCAGCTGAGTACATGCGGCCTATTTCCAAGGGGTAAATACTTCCCGTGTATGTGTATATCTTTATGTTTGTGCGCTGAGGATGCACGAATGAAAAAGACAGATAGTTCCAGTCTGCCGCAACTGGCTCCTGCGCAGGATTGTTCGGATCCTCCGCAGACGGGACGACTATGGGGGATATCATCCAGAATTTAACCCGGTCTTCTGCCGCGTCCGTACGGAAGGATATGGGCCTGTTTAGGTTTTCAATCTTCGGGTTGGCAAGTCCTTGCAACTTTAGGTAATACAATGTCGAGGGAAGGTCTATTAGATCTTCTGCTTTCGCGGTAATAATTACTGTTGGGATAATGCTAAGTATCAATGCGAGACAAAGAAACATAGACAATACCCGTCTCCCGGATGTGGCTAACGTGGACTTAAGCAAGTTGGTTTTCATGATGTTTTCCTCCTAAAATAATATTTTTTACTGTGCTGTGCTTGTGTGCTTGCGCTTGCTCTAACGTTGACTCTGAACCATTTACAACCAATTCGGCCGATTGATCGAATCCGTCTGCTTGGGGAAGTGTTTCTGATCATGATTGTAAAATTAAGTTTCAAAACTGTAAATATGAAGATTTTCATATGCACTAACGCCAATCTAAACAAACGCGGTTTATGACCCGGCGAATTGCATGTCGAGATGGATGTGACTGTAAAGCAAGACCGCCCTGAATATCAAGGCGGTCTTGCTGGCTGGGTTGACGGAGAGCAACTTGGCGGTCAATGCCTATGACGCACTTTTATCGAAATAAATGTAGGTGTTACTGTCGAGATAGTACATCAGCTAAACGCCTCTCGAGGGGTCGAAACGTCCCAGGTGATCTCCGCCGGTCTTTCAAAAGTCGGATCCGGTTGCGCCGTCGCGATCAGGTCGAGCAAAACCAGCTTAGCGTTAAGTTCCCTTTTGAGTATACTCGCGCTATGTCTGCTGATCACTGCGGAAATGTATTCGGCAAGCGTATAGCAATTTTCACGCGCGGTCGCTTCCAGCTGCTCCGCAACCGCTTTATCAAGCTGCACTTTGACCTGTGTCATCGCGAACACCACCTTTCAATGCTTTATTATACTCGGATATTTCAGTAAAAGCATATCAGTCATAATGAAGATTTTCATATGCGGAGTCAAAACAAACGCGATTAATAACCAACCAAATTGCAATCTCAATTGATATGTCTACGCAAATAAGACCTCCTGCGTCTCATGGCGGTCTTGTTATTGACATAATCGCGTTCGTATTTTCCCGTGAGTACTGCCCTGCAGGAACTGTTGTAAATACTCACTTTATCGTTACCGTAAGCAAGAATAATCCATTGATAGCTGATTACTTTGCAATCAAAAAAAAGTAAATTTTGACGATTTTGCCTCTTGACTTTAGAGCAACTTGAAGGTTTACAATAAAAACAATAGATATACAGGGGGGCTGATCCTGATGAGGCGAATGGTTTTTAAGCGGAGCGAAAGCAGTAATTGGAAAATTTAGCGCACAAATTTGTAATTACGTCATTTTGACGTAATTACAAAAATTCGATCAACTGCGCATATAATCTGATCTCCATGTTCATATTCCAATCTTTTCCCAATCGATATCATTTTCAGCAACAAACCCACTTTCCTCTGCGGCTTTGATTCTCTTCGCCTCATCAGGTGTTACTTTCGTGAAATTTGGATCCCACGCTAGCACCAGCTTTTTAATAAACTCATATACAAAGCGCTGATCGTCTTCCGGGAGCATGTTTATTAATTTTATCATGTCCATGACAATAGTAGACATACTGATTCCCCTTTCCTATTTATAGATGTCTCCTCGATTGCCAATATCAATAATCAGGAGTACTTTAATCTGATCCACCATAGTGTAATTGAATATTACCCGCCAAGAGCCTATTCTAAGCCGCATCCGCCCATCCGAATATCCTTGCATTGGGGCTATCTCACCTTCAGGCGGGCTCTTGGTCAGTTTTGAGATGGCTTCCCGAATCCGTTCTATCGACTTTTTTGTCTGTATATCTAAATATTTGAGCGCATCTTTGGAGTATTTGATTTTCGTAGCCATCACCTCTATCCGATAGTATAGTTGATCAAGAGGAAAACCGCAAGGAAAGAATCATGCGCAAGCGTAACGCGACGAAACAATTTGTAGAGTTCAGAGGGTATCAAAAACACCCGTCTTTGCGAGTGCAACGATGCAATCCATGCGCCGATTGACAGGTTTCCGGATGGATTGCCGCGTCGCAAGCTCCTCGCAAAGACGAAATTGTGCTGTTTTGCTTCAATTTCCGAATGCCCTAGCAACAGTATCTTCGTGTTGTCTCCTCCATCATACTACAAAAATTGGGTGTTGACTTTCTAGCATATTGAAGTATTATTTAAGTGTAGCGCAAGCTACGCAATTGTGTTAAGGCTTCGTCGTTCGGCGCGGTCTTAATTATGGGGGACGGTATTTATGAAACAAGGGCAGTTTTATTTTATCTCTGATGGGTAAGTTAACGGAAATTGACACTCCCTACAGCTAAAGCCGGGAGGAGTGTCAAAAACATCGCCCAATGCAAAACAAACGCGTTTTATAACAAAGCCAAGATGGCGTTGCTATGGCAAAAGTGTCAGGAGAATCACATCCCTGAGACTTTTCTTATTGCAGATATTGTCAATACAGGAGAGGCGTTTCTCTGTATTCCGGAACCGTCACTTGTTCAAATTATCCGCAAATTTATACTATCTAGCAGCTTTTTCTCGGAGCTATAAAACAACAATGTCAATTGTCCGATATACTTATTCTTATTAGAGCTAACCAGCCCATTAGCATTTACTTGGACCGTCCCCCATATTTAAACCACATGTTTATTGGAATTTTCGATAGCCTTTGCCTTGATCGACTCGACTGCTATTACGACCGATTTTTCTATGCTTTTTATTATGACCGTCGAGTTCGTGTCCGCCTCGTCGTTCTTGAAGCCCGTGTATGCCGTGTATTGTTCGAATTTAGTTTTGGTAGTTTTGCTATCACCAGCTACGTTATTGGTCTTTGACGCGACTTCTGTGACAAACAGCGCTCCCATATTTTCAAAAGGATCTTTCATCATCATTGATAACCTCCTTCATCAGTTTATTCCATGTAGTTTTTGCCGTTTCATAGTGGCTTATTAGTGATCTCGAACTGTCCCCTTGTTCAAATAATTCTCAATATGATACTGTCAAGCAGCTTATTCCCGGAGCTATAGAGCAACAATGTCAATTGCCCGGTGTACTTGTTTATATTGGCATTAACCAGCCCGTTATAATTCACTGCAGCCAGCCGTGTGTCCGAAACAACCCATTTGATGTCACTTTCAATTACCAAACCGTCCAACGTTGCGTAGAATTGCACGGCGCTACCTCCATTGAGTACCATGTTAACTGGAGCAGGTTTGAAGTTCGAATCATAGATCTTATATCCCTCTGTAATAATGGCCTTCACAGCAGTTGCCGCTACAGTTACGCTTGCGTTAACAGTATCCAGCGCAACCAGTTTTAAGTCCTCGTCTCTTGTGTTTCTCGGACTATAATCAACGGTAATGCAATAATCACCATCAGCTGCGTCGTCCTTTATCTTGAAATCAATCAAAAGTATAACGCCATTAGAGTCGTCTTGCTTAGTACCAAACCATGAAACCCTAAATGGATTTTTTTGATAAGTCATATCATTCAAACCAGTAAACAATAGGCTTCCTAACGCGGCGCCGCGACTCGCATTGCTCTTGCTCACAAGCTCAAATACATTAGCGTCATAACTTATATCTAGCGCCAAACTCGCAAGTCCGGAATTCCCCTCAATCTTCACTTCCACTACCACGGTTTCGCCCTGTTTAACTGAACCAGATGGACCAATAACTGAAACTGTTAGATTATCATACAAGAGTTGGGATGAAGAAGCAGCTATGCTGAACGGCACGATATTACTAGCCTGAATAACATTTCTTTCAATAGGGAACTTGTCAAACCATTTGTTTACATATTTGGCTATAAGAATAGCGTCAGCAAGCGTCACTTCACCGTCGTCATCAACATCAGCGGATTTAGTATTGATATCCACTGGCCACTTGTTGACATATTGAGCAATGCGCGTGGCGTCGCCAAGCGTAACTTCACCGTCGCCGTCCACGTCGCCGTAACTGATAACTGTTAAAGAGTATCTCCCATTTCTGTTTCCCGAATATTGTGAAGCTAAGATATAATACTTCCCGGCAATAGGTGCAGTGAACTTGATCATCGCGTCCAAGTTACCGCAATAATCATCATTAAGTGTATAGAAAGATCCGTCGGGATTTAATAAATAAAGGAAACAATCAAAATCAGATGACTCCATCAATATCGTAACATCCTGTCCAAATGTCAACTCAACACTGTAGACATCATAATGTCTGTCTCGATCAGTTTCAAGTAACGGAGAATGAAGTAATTCGCCCTTCGTGTATGACGGAGCTGATATTTCATTGACCTGCAAATCATGCCCACTCCATATCGCGTATAGTGTTATATCGTTTTCGAATGTATACTCTTTGTCCCTCTGATAGTGCCCCTTTCCCTCTGGAACGGTATCCCATCCCATGAAAGTGTAGCCCAGCCGTATTGGAAGCAGGTTACTGATCTGTGCCTTTTCGCCAGAAAGGTACGCTGGCGGCGGGGTGGGATACCCGCCTTGCGCGTCGTATGTAATCATGCGCTTTGTTCCCAATTCGATGCTCAAGTTGAAATATCCTGTTCCCACGCTATATGTCGTAGCCTGCAAGTAATACATTCCTTGTTCTTCCACCATGTACACGATTCTTGAATCGCACGTCCACTTGCCGGAGTCGTCGCAGGAGTCATCATTGTGGGCGACTAAATCCCCGTTGGAATTGAGCAGATAAAGGCAAGGATCAACGACGGACGAACTCATTGTTGCAATAATTGCTGAACCAGCATAAGCATAGAAAGAATAGCCTTTCATCAAAGTGCCGCGCTGTGATCGACCATCATCGGTATAATTTAATTCTTCGTAGCTAGAAAATGGAAGTTCCTCTACCAGTTTATACTTTTCCCATAACGCATAAAACATTAGGTTTATGTTTCCAAAGATGAAAGTGTCACCTGGCATATAATCCACTATAGTCGCTGTATTACTTGTTGACCATCCCATGAAAATATTCTCCTTGAGAGTAGGTATAACTGAGCTTATGGTTACAGCGGCATTAGCTAGAGTTGTGAGATTTTCTGGCGAGTTCGTACCGCCATTAGCGTCGTATTCTAGAGTAACTATCTTGGAGCTGGATCCAACTTCAACTGACAACGTAAACATGCCATTGTCTGGTGAAGGGGTATTCCAAGATGTAGCGTGCAGATAGAATTTACACTGCTCAGGAGCACAATAAATTAGGGGTGCATTAGACCCATAGCCACTATCATCGTCATATGCGACAATTTCCCCCATCTTATTATAGAGTATAAGAAGCGAGTCAATATTATTCGAATCCATTGTTGCTACCAGCGTTTGACTTGAATCAAGCGATATACAGTAACAAAAGCCTCTCTCCCAAGTAGAAGGCGACCAATACATGCTATCAGACAAGTTTGCTTCAACACTAAATGGCAGCTGTAGGGGGCTGTCACAGCAAGCCCATAAAGCGTATAACGTAGTGGAACCGGCTAGATTAGTAAACTCTCCTGGTTGATATATCTTCTCTAAATAGTTGGCGCTATCCTCCACGCTTACCTTTTGCGTCGTCCATCCGCAAAACATATAGCTACCATGCAGTATCGTGGGTATAGAATCAACAATCTGGATCGGGTGTTCGGATACAAACATGTCCAACCATGGACCACCAAGGCCTCCATCATTTGCATCGTATGTAATGGTGCTGTCCGGATAACCCACAAAGAGCGTTGCTGACCCAAGGCTACTTGACCACTGCGTTGCCACGATATAATAATAACCGTCACTAGGCAATACGTAATCGATGCGAGCGTTGAGACTGCGTCCAGCATCATCGTCATAAGCTACAAGATTAAATTCTGAGTCGTATAATAGTAAAAAGCTGTCGAAATCAGTAGAATCCATTCGAATCTGGACTTTCTGTTCTGATTTCCCCAAAAACCAATATTTTTTCCCATAAGTTCCATGATCAGACAATTGTTCATTGCCATCAAACTTCATCTCAATCATTGAATTTACTTCCACTTTAGCGCACTCAGCATCATCGGTTTCTGTGGGTGCCTCAGATTCTGTTTCAGAAATAACCGCAAACGCAAAAGTGTTAAGCTGCGATAAGATCATGTCCCTATCAATAGTTGGCGACAATACAACTTTGCTCGAACTCGATTCGTTTTTCCCATTCATAAACTAACCCCTCCAATAGTTTTTTCTCGCCCAAGCTCTTCTTGATATGGATTGTAAAGTTAATTTTCTAAACTGTAAATATGAAAATTATCATATGCCCCATTAAAGCAAGCGCAATTGGTAACCGAGAAAATTGTAACCTTGATTGATATGACTACGAAAAATTGAGCCACTCTTAGTGTTAATACGGTATTGTCCTTGACAACATCGTGTTTACGTTTTCTAGTGTGCGATATCCTTGCAAAGCTGTTGCTAAAAGCTTACTCTAGCTTTACCGTAAGCGAGTATAACCCATTGATAGCTGATTCCTTTTTAACTCTTACCTCATATTCTCCTGTCTCCAATATAGCAATATTATATGTGAGAGATATCACTCTGCTTGATTCGCTTTTGGCAAGCTCAGCTCCGTCTTTCCACAGCGAAATCGAATAGATGTCGTTTTTTGCTCCTGTAAGCGCAATCGTTATTTTTTCGGCGCTGGTGACCTCTACTATATGGATTTTAGGCGTGTCTTCGTTTCCATAGGGTGCGTCTATTACAAGAGGCCACGTATTAGGTAATGGCGGTGATGTTGTACACTCAATACTGAACATATAGCTGCCGGTTCCTGTGCCAAAGCATGCTGCTCCAATGTAATATGTTTGCCCGGCTAAAAGATTATACGAAATTTTGAAGTTTCGGTTCCCAGCGCCGTCATCGTCGGACGTAATAAGAGCTTTGTTTGCAAAGTATAGGTACCCGTATGGATCTGTATTACCAGCAGGGTCAGTACTCTCGATAGTATAGTCTCCGCTATCTGTGGGTACAAATTTATAATATCGTATCTGCCTCGCACCTGTTACCGATACTGGAACTGAAACATCATTTGTGACAGATATTGCCCTTTCAAAAGTTTTGTTTATTTCCGCAACTGTTACGTAGCAGTACGCTTCTAAATCATCTATTCTCGCCGTAATTTTCGTCGTGCCAATTGATATTGGACGTACACTACTGAGACTACTGAGTGTGTGATCCACTGTTGCGACGCCATTATTACTGCTCTCCCATATAATTTCTTTTCCCCTTTGGTAATTATATGGCAATACTGTCGCTGTTATATCCTGTCTTGCTTCATTTAAATCTATTATCATTACGGTCGGTGATACGGTTATGCTTGTTGGAGGAGATTCTGGTTGTGTGATAGTGAATTTATAGTCTCCAGTTCCGGCACCGTAGCATGTTGCTCCTATATAATATTTTTGCTCCGCCATGAGATAGATTGAGATTCGAAAGTTACGATTTCCGGTGCCGTCGTCGTCAGAAGCAATCTGAAATTGGTTTGAGTCGTAGAGATAACCGTATGGATCTGTGCTGCCTAAAGGGTTAGCGCTCTCGATTATATGAAATCCGCTAACATTTGGTGTGAAGTAGTAATACTCGAACTCCCCTGCGTTTTCAATTGTCACATCAACTATACCACCTGCATATATCTCTATAGAATCATCAATATTGCTGTTACCTATAACTGACACCAAACATGACGATTCCTTGCCATTGACCGTTTTAGCTGTAATTTCAGTTTTTCCGTTTCCTATTGCTGTAACAAGGCCGCTTTGTGATACCGTGGCGACCGAAATATTGCTGCTTGTCCACTTGACCGTATTTTCAGTTGTGTTATACGGTAATATTGTTGACGAAATACGTATAGTTTCACCCACTCTAATTTTCGCTTCAGTTGGCTCTACTTTTATGCTTTCAGGTAATACTGGAGAAGTAATGCTAAACGTATAGTTTCCGATTCCACTTCCGTAGCATGACGCTGCTATATAGTATTCTTTTCCCGCTGTGAGGCTACATGATATTCTAAAGTTTTTATTATCAGCGCCATCGTCGTTTTGATAAATCAGGTTCTTATTAGCATTATAGAGCTTCCCAAATGGATCTGTACTATCGACAGTGTTACCGCTTTCGACCACATAGAGTCCACTATCTTCAGGTATAAACTTATAGTACCTGATCTGTCTCGATTCTGTTACAAACACCGGAATCGAAATCCCTGCAATAATGTTTAAGGCATCCTCAAAACTGGTGTTATTCTCTGTCACCAACACAGTACATGTTGCTGTTGTCCCGTCCACAGTAGCTGTTATCGTAGCTATCCCTGACGATTTTGCGGTTACAGAACCATCTGATGACACTTCCGCCACATTGGAATCGCTTGATGTGAATGTTATCTGAGGAGTTACACCTGTAGGTACCTCGTTAGTATAATCATAATACATCACAGAAAGCTCTATTTCGCCAAGCTGCTGTGTAGTATTGCAAAGAAGCTCACAATATGCTGGTGTGACTTCTAAATATGATGTTACCGCTATCGCTTTGCTTATATTCAAAATCCCACTGCCATAGTATCTACCATTAAACAAGGATATAGTGTCAACACTGGAGCGGATAGCTGCTTTAGCCGCTGCTGGCTCAATGGACGGGTTATCACAATATAGTAACGCAACAGCCCCCGCCACATGTGGGCTTGCCATGGATGTACCGCTCATACGGCCTGTTTCTCCGCCCTTTACAGCGCTAATAATATCCACGCCGGGTGCCGCAACATCCACACAGCTTCCGTAGTTTGAGAATGACACTGGTTTGTCTTCTTTGTTGGAAGCCGCTACAGTTATCACCGATTCAAGATGCGCAGGGCAAAAATCTTTCGCGTTAGCGTTTTTGTTGCCTGCAGCTGCGATAACTGTGCTATTCCATTTCTCACTGGTTGCGATTTCGATTGCAATATCCATTGTTTCAGAACACGTTTGGCTCCCAATAATCATTTCTCCTAAACTCAAATTAATGACATTCGCGCCATTTTCCACCGCCCACTGTATACCGGTTGCGACACCGAGAATACCCCCTTGGCCATTGTCTCCCAGCACCTTAACAGGCATTATCATGACATTTTGCGCAGTAATAGCAACATCAAGAATAGTGCCGGCTACATGCGTTCCATGACCATGAATATCATCTGTGTTGGCGCTGTCAATAGCATTATAGCCGTTAACACAACGGCCTTTAAAAATGGAGTGTGTTGTGTCAAGCCCTGTGTCCAGCACTGCAACGATAACTTGAGTATTCAGTTTGCCACGCGCTTCCAGGTATTCCAAATATATGTCGCTGCCAATACGTACTGCTCCCCAGCCGAGATGTTGTGGTGAATCGTTGTAATTAGTAGGCTCGCCCTTTGCATCATCCGCATCAAGAGTAACAATAACGTCTGGTTCGGCATACAGCACATCGGGCAAACCGCTTAAGCGTTCACAGGCAGCTTTAGCTTGTTCCTCGGTGGCATATTGGAAAACATACAAACCGTCTGGCCCGACTATGGTCTTTGTAGCATTGGCGTCTTCAGGCAATGCCTTCCCCGGTTTTACCTTTGCCAACACGCGCGCCATTTGAAACTCATTTGTGATGACGATCTGTCCTACCTTCTCATCGAAGTTGAGTTCAAAATCAAGCCCTTCTTCAGTCAAAACACTTGCGGGAACAACAGGTTTTCCTTTCCTAAAGGTAGCGGCGGAGCGCATCCCCTTCCATTTACCGTTAACCTGCATGTTCTTATTATCATATGTAAACTCAATGGTTTTATGGTTTTTCTTCAACGAGGCACCTTTGTTGTCAGAAGTTATTTGTATCCCAATCTCCTGCAAGGCTTCTAATGGCAAAACTAACTCACCATCTACAATTTCAGCGGGGTTGTCGAGTTCAATAGTATGGTTGTCTACTTCCATAGTACCACTGCCGATTGACATTGTTGCTACACCAAAGAAAGCATCGTCCCATGTGGATGAAATCAACTGTGAAATTTCTTGGTAATAGTTTTCGTTTCCATTGTTACTATTTGTAAAGGAATCCATGCCATATACTGAACACAATGGTGCAAACAGCAGTATCGCCAGACCCAGCGCAAGTATTTTTTTTCTAATTTTTCCAAACATTATCATTTTCTCCTCTTTGCAAATTAACTTGAGTTTTCCTCTATGCAACCTTGTATGAATAATTCATGCATTTTTCTTGTTTTTTCTTCTTTTCAGGGCAACCGCGCACGTAAAAACAATGCAACACGTTGCTGTGGAGCCGAATATAATAATAATATTTATATTGTTATTTTCAGTAGGTGAATTATACGATACAATTTCAAGAGAATCGGGCTCGTTGCCCCCTGTCCCTTTAGTTGAGAAACCACCGATTTGCGGAGTAGGTGTGGGGGACAAGGGATATGTGGTAGGCGTGGGGGCCGGAGTAGGCGTGGGGGGCGGTGAGGAAGTAGGTGTGGGGGATATGACACTTCCATCCGGACTGTCTGTCAATTGGGTGGGGCGGATCCGGATATTTATGTTGTCAACATTATTCGAGTTGTCAAGCTTGTCGCTACGTTGGTCAGGATTTTTATTATCCTCTGAATCATCATTGTTATCAGGGTTAGCTCGGTCATCGTGATTAACATATTCATCAGTGTTATCCATTTTGTCGAACTCTTCAAGAGCTACAGTGGGTGAACCATTGGGGAGCGAAATATGATTAGGCGTTGGCGTTGGTGTTAGCGCTGGCGTTGATACCGCAATAGCATTAATTATGAAATTCTGAGCTATAACGTATTGCTGGCCATATACCGCTCCACCCGCTTTAAACTCACCTGCGAGCACATGTGGGATTGTTGCATCTAATTTTTTGAGCTTTTCCCAATATACAGTGATAATTTTGGATGTAATACCACCTGACTGACCTTGTATTGTTTGGACGCTATAGTTGTCGCTATCTTGAGGTACAATCTCGCCGTCAATCCATAACGCGATGAAGTCTACATTGTTACTAGCGAATTCGATATCCACATTTGTCGGGTTCATGTAATCTACATTTACAACATAGATGCCTTCCTCATAATTATTAGTGTAAGTGCCCATCGGCTTCTCAAATTTAAAAGCATTGGCTTCATTTAGCTCAGTTAACTGGACTTGAGTTCTTCTTTCCTGAATATCGATTATAAAGGTCATATCCTTATCTGGTAGTTCGTTTTTCTCCTCGTCTATCGCTCGAACCGTTACTTCATATTTGCCGTATTCCATAGGCGCTCCGCAAATCTCGCCACGTTCACGTATATCGTCACCTTCTGAAATCTTCAAGCCTTCTGGCCAAACTCCTATCTCTTTCCACCCGTAAACGTCAGTGGTTGGGAGCATAAGAGAAAAAGGAAGATACTGGTACGCAATCAAGTCTCTTTGGTATCGAATTATAAATCCGTTATTTACATACTGTTCTTGCGCTGGCCAATGCTGTCCTAGCGCCGGGAAACCTTTCGCGTACTGATTGACATAAGCCACCGCTCCTGCGTATATTCCGTCAAACGCTCCTGTAGCGACATCTGGCTCATTACCATAAAAATAGGCTTCTGATAGGTTCTTACAATTTTCAAATGCTTTGCTGCCAATTCTTTTTACGTTTTCTGGAATCTCAATGCTAATGAGAGATGCGAGACCGCAAAATGCCTCGTCTCCAATTGCATCTACTTTCTCGTCAAACTTTGCCTTCAATCTTCCATATTTGGGTATCTTTTCTTTGGCGATCCTCGCATCGACCTCCGCTTTTGTTAGCGTCCTATCTTGGCTACATGTATAGAATATGATTGTCTTCTCTTCTGGGAGATCACGGTATATAACAATCAGCCCTTGCCATATTCCTTCCACTGCATCGAAGTCCTCTGCTGATGGGTAAACGTGCGCTTTTGCTCCGTCTTGTATGTTGGAGAATACACCTGACTCCATGTTACTCGGCGCATCTCCGTCAAAATAGATATCAGAAAGATTGCTGCAATAATTAAATGAGCTACTGCTGATACTAACCATACTTTCCGGAATAAAGACAGTTGTGAGCTTTTCACAGTTGCTGAATGCCATTTCAGGAATTTCAATCACGCCGTTTGGGATATATATAATTGTGAGTTCAGTGCAATTGAAAAAGGCTTCCATACCAATAGATGACACGCCTTCAGGGATGGTATAATCGCCTGATTTGCCATTAGGATATACAATCAGAGTTGTCTTATCGTTATTGAATAAGACACCGTCGATGGATAAATAGTCGATATTATCAGGGCTTACATTGATATCCATGAGCTTTGCGCAGCCTACAAAAGCTTGGTCTCCGATTTCTCCGACACTTTCTGGAATATCAATACTCAAAAGCCCGTTGCAGTTTAAGAATGCCGAAGAACCAATCTTTTCCACGCCAGCAGGGATAACTATATTCATGAGATTACTATGGTTTGAGAACGCGTTTTCATCAATTATCTTGACCGTTTCGTCGAGTTCAGCTTCAAATGGATAGCCATCATAGCCATCCCCAATTCCAGCGGTAGCGAGCTGTGTGATTACTCCATCTTGCGAAAGAATTTCTCCTTCCTTGTCTGGATAGAAATGAACTGATTTCCCATATCTCACTAATAAACCATTCCAAAACGCCCCCTCCCGAAGGAATCCCTTTGCATCAGAGGGAACATACGCAATCGCCTGGGGTGATACGCCCAAAAATGACTCTTGACCCACCTCTGGCGCGTCATCGTCAAAGTTTATCCTTGACAGTTTAGTGCATCTATAGAATGCACGACTACCGATATATTTCACGCTAGCTGGAATGTCAACGTTTGTGAGGCTTATACAATACCCGAAAGCCCAGTGACTAATACTAACTAAACTTTTCGAGAATTCAATATTAGTGAGGCTTGTGCAGTTATAGAACGCTGTTTCACCAATACTCGTCACATTTTGTAGAAAATTAATACTTGTTAGGTTGATGCAGCCATAGAACGCGTTTTTGCCGATACTTGTTATGATATTTCCGCCGCACACCTTTATAAGCTTAGCGCAATCCTCGAAAAGCGCCTCGCTGATACTTTTCACACCATCGCCGATTTTGACGCTCTCTAGACCAGCACATTCGTAGAAAGCCCCTTTTCCAAGGGTTGTTACGCTGTTTGGAATAATTATATTTTCGATATTTTCGCAATTGCGAAAAGCGCCTTCACCAATACTTGTAACCTTATCCGGGATTTTAATATCTTCAAGTCTTGCGCAGTAAGCAAAGGACGCAACTCCAATACTTGTCACGCTATCTGGTATAATAATTTTTTTGAGACTTTCGCAACTATGGAAAGTATAATCCTTAATTTCTGTAATACCATTTGGAATGTTTGGTATTGTAATGCTTTCCAGCTTGGCACAGTTATAGAAAGCAAGCTCGCCAATGTTCTTCACGCTATCTGGAATACAAATACTTTCTAGGCTGGTACAATCTCCAAAAGCGACATCTCCTATTTCTACTACACTAGCTGGAATTTTAATACGTGCTATGCTGCTACACCCGCTAAAAACACCATTACTGATTTCTATTATACCGTTTGGGATATATATCTCAGTTAGGCTGTCACAAAACGCAAAAGCCCTAACACCTATACTACTTACACTGTCCGGTATACCAACTTGTGTAAGACTGCTGCATCCATAAAAGAGTTCTTGGCTGATACTTGTCACCCCAGATGGAATCTTTATGTAAGTGAGGTTTTTACAGAAAGCAAAAGCTCCAACTCCAATATTATCCACTCTATCTACAATTTTAATGTCCTCTAAACCAACACAATGAGCAAAAGCCTCCGCACCTATACTGTTCACTTGGTATCCAATATCAACTCTCGTGAGGTTGCTGCAGGCATAGAAAGCTTGAATTCCAACACTTGTCACATTATCTGCAATTGTAATGTCTCTTAGACCAACACAATAAGCAAAAGCCAACTCTCCGATACTCTCCACGTTCTGCCCAAGATCAACACTCGTGAGATTAGGATAATCATAGAAAGCCATATCATCAATCGCCGTAACTGTGTCTTCGAACTCAGCGACAAATAATCCATCATCTTGGCCAATTTTCCCAAGAATCTGATTCCTTACTTCTTTTTGAGTCAGCGTTCCATTCGCACTAAATGTGATTGTCGAGGTTGGGACATCCCTTTTATCGGGTGTTTCATCAAATGCCCACGCCCCTATATAATCATCTTCCGGAAGATCACCTATGATTTCTGACAGATTAGTACAGTATGCAAACGCAAAATTACCAATACTCTTCACATTGGATGGGATGGTGATACTTGTTAGGCTTGAGCAATAGTTGAAGGCATAATCAGCGATGGCAGTAACACTGTTTGGAATAATAACACTAGTAAGACCAACACAGTTGTAGAAAGCAGAGTCATCGATGATAGTCACACCATACGGGATAACATAACTGCCCGATTTGCCAGCAGGGAATACAACCAATCGCGTTTTATCTTTGTTAAATAGAACCCCCTCAACAGACGATGAATAGGCGACATTATCTTCACTAACATTTATTTCTTTGAGACTAGCGCAACCGTCAAAAACCCAGTCGCCGATACTTACCACGCTGTCCGTGATCATTACGTCTGTCAAGTTGATACAGTTATTGAAAGCTTGATCCCCAATACTACTTACGTTATTGGCTATTAATACGCTCATGAGGTTTGAACACCTGTCAAAGGCTGAGTTTCCAATCGACTTAACGCTTGTATCGAACTCCGCGATAAATCTATCGCCGGTAATTTGCTCGCCGACCTCCAAATAAGTAAGCGTACCATCAGCGCTATTCGTTTGAAAAGTAATTATTATGTTGTTTGAGACATCTCGATTTTGTATATCCCGATGTTTTATAGTAAGCATATTCCATGGCTTTCCTTCATCTGGAAATTTGTTCGCTACAGGGGGCGGATAAACATGCGCTAACGCTATTTTAGGCAAGCCCGAAAATGCCGATCGCCCCACATTTGTTGGAGCTTCGCCGTCAAAGTACACGTTGGAAAGCTTCACGCAATTACTGAATGCGTAACTACCAATATTTATCACGCTGTTTGGGATGAAAACGCTTATAAGATCAGCGCATCCATCGAATGAATGACCACCAATATTCACAACACCATACGGGATGGTATAGCTGCCAGATTTGCCCCCCGGAAAACAAATCAACGTACTCTTATCCCAGTTAAACAATACGCCGTCATAAGACGAGGAATACTCTTTATTGTCATCGCTTACGTTGATTTCCATTAGGCTGGTGCATCCAACGAAAGTCGTGTCGCCTATACCTTCCACACTGTCTGGGATTTGGATGCTCGCTAGATTTGTACAAGAATGGAAAGCGTAGGCGCCTATACTCTTAACATTGTCTGATATGATAACACTAACGAGGCTTGTGCATCTTTCAAAAGCTTGAGCGTTGATTGCTTTTACGTTATCACTAAATTTTGCGATAAATCCATTAGAATAATCAAGCGCAGTCAAAGAAAGTTGAAGGCTTACATCTTCCGGTGTTAACGTGCCGTTTGCATTGAAAGTGTTAAATGTGATTGACCTCTCACCTGAGTTGTCTCGATATTTTACAATGAATCCATTCCACAATTCTCCCTGCGCAGGGAAGCCCTTAACATATCTGTAAACATACGCTACCGCATTATCAGCTTTACCCTCAAACGCGTCTGATTCCACATTTGGCTCTCCAGCGTCAAAATAAGCTTTTACAAGGTTTTTGCAATCTCCAAAGGCGCGACTCTCAATACTCACTATAGTTATTGGAATCTCTATACTAACGAGTTGTGAGCATTCGTAAAACGCCATGCATCCAATTGCTTTTACGCTTGCATGAAATTCAGCCTTAAGTTTGCAGTTATCATCACCTACAATAATTTTGAGCTGTTCACTTACCTCTGTTTGCGACAATGTTCCGTTTACGTCGTCTGTTGAGAAAGTAATAGTTTTAACATTAAGAGCCTCACGGTACAATATTTTAAGCTCTTTCCAAACCTGCCACTCCACAGGGAATCCATCTACTGACGGATAGACATATTCCGGATAGACATACGCCTTAGCCTCTGAAGATATTCTGCTAAACGCGAATAATTCTACGGTTGGCGCATTCCCATCAAAATACACTTCTGAAAGGTGGCTGCATTCCAAAAACGCACCCTTATCAACAAATACCACGCTTTGCGGTATCTCAATTTTAGTGAGACTGGTACATGCATAGAATGAGTAAACTCCGATGCTTTCCAAGCTGTTCGAAAAACTAACACTCTTGAGACCAGCACGACTTTCGAAGGCACCATCACCAATTCTTGTCACACTGTCGTCGATGATTGCGGCAAAAGTATCGTCTTCCGCATAACCCTTGGGTCCGATCTGTTCTATGACGTTCTCTTGGGTGAGAATGCCGTTAGAACTGGTAAATTCAATTGTATTCTCGCCCAAATCTTGTCCAACCACACCAGTTCCAGATGAAGAACCATCATCTACTTCACCCTCAGGTTCTTTCTGTTCCTCATCCTCAACAGCACTATGTTGCCCGAATATTTCCCCATCTGTGCTATCCGAATTAATCTGAATCTCGTCATAAACCTCAGCTTGCGTATCAACAACAGGTAAATTTCCAATTATCAATATAATAAACAACACCCAGAAGACAACTTTCTTCACAAATCTTTTTCCTCTCATTTTCATACTCCCCCAATTATCGCATATGTAACTCCTGTTCAGAGGGTATCCAAAAACTCGCAATGGTTACAGGCTCCGCGCACAAGTTTTGGCCAATATTACAAGTTTACGCCGATGTACTAGCGCGTTGCCTGTAACCAGCCTGTGTTTTTGGATGCCCTCTGAACAGCTACACGTTTACCATCTATCCTCTACGACGCCTTGGCCAATGCTACCAATTCCTCCACATTGTACACCCGGCTATACCTCAACCCATCCTGCCAGTTAGCAAATACCAACTGCCCATTCCATACATCACACAACCAGGGCAGAGACGCTATCGGTTGAAACTTGCTGTCCAGCAGCACTCCATATTGCTCGCCGTCGGTCGAAATATATTGACTGACAATATATTCACCCAAGTCACCCATTTCACCCATCTCTGTTATGTAAGTCAAATAGGCGTCCTTCTCCAAATCTGCTATCTTTTTGCCGTTTTTCAGACTATACACCGCAGGCGTCCCGCTTATTGGCGATATAACTACGGCAGTCTCGGTAAAATGCGCTTCGTTTGAACCACGAAATGGTATCTCAAACCTCTTTTTGCTCGTTTCGTCGTAAACAATGCTTTTCTCATCTTCCGCTACCACAAAAAAGTATCCCTTACCAATTTTTACGGCTCCAATTAATTTAGCTCCTGTAAGAAATGAGCTATCAACAGTGAACCCGCAAAAAGCGGCAAAAGCTTCGTTGTCCTCGTTATCGTCCGTCACTATCATTTCAGGCAAAACATCCGTCCCGCTATCCAAATCGATCAAATGGAGCTGCCCTTTATCATCCAGTATGCTAACGCCATATGGAGCGTAAAACACCGAGCGCAAACCTGTCTCCTCAAAAATCAATCGTCCGTCATGCCCACTGTAGATCAAAAGAGCATCCTCGTACATCACTGCCAAGTTGCCGCTGTTTTTGCTGTGCTGCTGATCGCGGACTTGACCATTATTAGGTATCGACGATTCACAAAGCAGCTTGCCGTCATTGCTATATATCCTGAAACTATCTGGGCGAAAGAGCATAATCCTGGTTCCATCAGCGTTGACCCGAGCCTCTAAATAAGGGTAGTCAGTTCCGTCAAACGAGAGGAGTTGCGTGTCATTGTTTCTTTCTAGTTTTAGAACTGTCAATTCCTGACTATCCCTCCCGCCAATCAAGGCAAAGTCGCCCTTGATCAACGTAATATCCACAATCAACTCCCGTTTAAAGCGTGAGATTTCATCGGCGTCTTTGCTGGAGAACGCATAGCCGCCATCCCACGCAACAATCGAATACTCGCCGTCAGAGTCAAAACTCTTTACATAGGAATCCGCCCTGGCAATCCCCCGGAGTTCGCCTCCATTGGGGTCGAGGCGCACAACGGTATTGTATAAAGAAATAAAAATACCATCTTGATTCGCGATCACGCCATAGCGTCCATACGACGTATCAGAGAATAACGGCATAGGCTCTTCCAGGTCAATATTAGACATATCAATAACGGCATAATCTGATCCGTGCAAACTGGTTCCCTGCCAACTTGTCATTGAGAACGCAAGCATATCACCCAAAAATCCGCCTTCAAAACGAACATAATCGTATTCGCCCTTAGGTTCAAAAGTCAAAATAATATCTGAATCACCTGTATCAAATACCGCCAACGAACCATCGGCAAAACTGGCTGCTAAATACTTCCCATCACCGGACAGAGCGAACAGATTATCACGTGGATTGGTGAATTCCTCTTCACTTGGCGTACGCTGAGCCTTGCCTCCAAAACCTATGTCACATAGCACATTCCCCTGAGCGTCGTATAGCCTACAATATCCTCCATTGTCGCTAATAGCGGCGACAGTTCCGCCGTCTGCCGAAACGGCTATTGCTGTTGCCGGGATATCACTCAGCCAGAGTCGCTCGCCATTGATTACGCTGTAAGCGCAAAGGCCTTCCAGTCCTGCAAAAACCAGTGTCGTATCGCTTAAAAAACGCGCTTCCGCAAGTACAGACTGTGCCATCGGCACCATAAAAACAATTTTTCCACTGTCCAAGTCAATAACCGCAGCTTCATACGCGTATACGACGACCGCAGTCGCGCCACCAGGCGACATTTCAGCCATCATCGGCGCGGAAGGCAGGTAGATCGTCTTATGTAACTTAAAACCATCCGATAAATCATATACGCCAAGCGCGGTAGCAAGCGCATGCATCGTCCCAGCTGAAATGGGTGATGTGAACAACCCTCCGTTTATCGGCATAGGTACAGCCTCAAGGGCCAGCTTGATAGCCAATGTTTTATCTCCATTTATAGAGTAAGCGTTAAGCGATGCTTCCACTGAGGCACGAACTTTATCATCCCATTGCATGCGCCTGAGGCCCGTGAATGTTGTAAATGTGCCAAGGAGCAGTAAAAAGCTCAGTATTGCCGCTGTCGAAGCCCGAATCATTCTAAAATGCTTTGCGCGGGGATCATTCCAGTGAATATTCCAACGAATATGTATAAAAGCTTCCAGCATCTCCGCCGCTGTCTGAAAGCGATCATCTTTATTGGGGGACATTGCCTTATTGATTATTGCCGCAAGCGCGGGCGCGCAGTCCCACTGCGTCAAAGGCGTCACATCGATCGCTTTTTTTGCCGGCAAACGCCCTGTCGCCAAATGATATAACGAAGCTCCAAGTCCATAAATATCCGATCTGGCGTCAAGTCTGCTATTCGTGCTACCAGAGGAATCTGCATTTTCCGAGAGTTCATGCTTACTCTTTGCCTTGCGCTTAACAAATGTCTGTACATCTTTTGGACGTATTGTTAGAGGACTAGCCAAAGCTGCTTCTTTTCCAGATACTTGACTCTCGTACTCATAATGCTCAGGCGACGCGTAACCTGGGGTAAGTCCAACAGCAGCTGTTCCATCTTTGTCCAAGGCAAGGGCAACATTGAAGTCGATTAGAAGAATATCGCCTTCCCGAGTACACATAATATTTGCCGGCTTAATATCGCTGTGGAGAATTCCATATGGAAATCTGGGATGGGGGCTGTGTAAGTAACATAGGGCTTCTAACAGCTGGCGCGCCCATTTTATAACCTGCGGCGACGCAAACCGTTCGCCTCTAATAAGGGGTTTATCAAGGCTCTCGCCGTCTATATAATCCATCACAGTGTAACAAATACCGTCTTCAAACTCGAAACCAAACACTTGCGGGATGTTTGTGTGCCTTATATCCTTGAGCGTATCAGCTTCTCGTCTTAGATTTTCCACTGTCGTTTTCGATAACGAGCGTTTGTCGACTTTGAGCGCAATATCTTTCTCCAAACTCAAGTGCCATCCCTTATAGACTTTCCCTCCGCCGCCTTCACCGATCTCATCTGTGATATCATCTGATATTTCATACTTAGAAGATATTACTTTCGACATAATCCTCCCCTACTATACTACTATCGCTAAACATTCGAGAATATTATTTCGCTGGATATTGTCATTGCGTTCCTTCCTGTTGTTCCTCAAACACATAATTGATCTGAGTATCAGCCAATGAAATGCGGTCGCCGCTAAAAATCCGTCGTGGAACGTCATACAAGAGTTTTTCATCATTAACAATGGTACCAAATCTTGATTTATCTTTTATGGCGTAACCACCGCTTGGCAGTTGCTCAATAACAGCATGCATACGGCTTATAGAACTAGTCGCGTCGGTATTATCAAACTCAAAATCCCTCTGTTTTCTAGCTATGTTTATATCGTGCCTGCCAATGGTGAATACACGTTTTTCTTTAAAAGTAATCGGAATCACGTTTGGTAACGCGCCTTCTCCGTCAAGCCTCAACTTTACGTTTGCCGGCGGTTGCGGCGGCTGTGGCGGAATGTTAACAGTCAAAGCGGCTGCGGCTTCTTTGAGCTTTCTATAGCATACGATTAGGTCTGATCTACTATGAATACCAATTACTCTGAAAATATTCGATACATGAATTCTGACTGTGCCTTCTGTTATGTTCTCACCAGGCTTCCTACGGGCTTTCTGGGATTTTGCGATTCTTTTGAGAGTTTCAGCTATACTATCATCACTTCTTCCTTCAATAATTAATTCACAAATTTCCCTTTGACGTTCTGTCAAAATCTTTTCAAGATTGAAGCCAATTTTATCAAATACACCCATTATGGCATTTCTAACACTATCCTCCGGCACATTAAGCTCCGTCGATATCTGCGCGTTACTATATCCATTGATAAGTAAATAACATATTACTCTTTCTTGGTCTGATAATATCTCTGCAAGATTTGAAGTCCTGTCAATGACTATATTTTTCCTTGTCATATATATCCCCCCACTATCTTGACTGGTGCTTATGCGGCAACCTTTTTGAAGTAATACTAGCGTTCAATAAAACCATTTTCCAGGCGTATACTTGTAATGCCCTGCATCAAGCGCAAAAGTCATGATTTTTCTTCAACGCTATCAACGCGTTTTTCCTCACTCTTCCCAATACTTTTTAGACCTTCGAACAGGCCAATTGAACTTCCGGCTGACAACACGCCGTTGATCGCCGCCATTATTATGCCTCCAGCGGTCGCCCCAGTAAAAAAAATGCTGGCGCAAACCGAAAGGAAGACCGCCACGAAAAGCGCAATCCATTTCGGGTTGATACCAACCAGTTTCTTTATTACTTGTGTCAACGCTGTTGTTGCGGTTGCGCAACCAGCCGTCGTGAGCAAAAGCTCCCATGTAAGTGATTCCATAGTGCCTCCTGTTTGTTATTGTTGTTCTTCGCGTGACTTATACTACTAAGAGCTTTACCGAGGTAAAAACACACAAGCAAAAAATCATAGCGCATAACACAGTTGCCAAACAGTCGCTCGCCGCGTTCGCTGATGAAGCGGCGCTCAGTGGGCGTTTCCTGATTGAAAACCATCAAACGACAAAGGCTATCCGCCGAATCCAATCTTACCGGCTTATAAGCGCAGCTGCGGAAGCGCTGAAATTTCAGTATCCAGTGTCTTGCCACACATTGCGAAAAACCTTTGGTTACCACACTTGGAAAATCGGAACAGGACACGTAATTTCTGCTAACTATACTACAGTTTTAAACTTTGTCAAGTGTAAAATTCCAATCATTCATATTTTTAGTGATTATTATATTATTAGCTTTACATAATATAGCTATACTTGTGTAATTAGGTCAATTATTTTTCATATTTGAGTATTTTACTACAGTTTTAATAATACTATTTCAACTACAATTACCAGTCATACGCACAATAGAGCTGCCATTGCTGACCACATACACCGTTGAATCCAAATTGCGCAAACTCGCAAACTAAACCCAAGGGGGCGGCGCTCAGGCGTTGCTCGCACTAGGCGCTAACGCGCTTTTATACCGCTCCCTTGGTTCATTCGCTGTTGGTTTATACTTTATACTATCTTCAGCACGATGGTGTGGCTCACTCCGCTTGGTGCTGCGGCATTTATACTTGTGTCAAATCAATTTTTTCATGGCATCGGCGACATGCTGGACTTGCGTGCCGATAACTATCTGCACGCTCGTCTTTCCCGGGCGTATTACACCGCTTACTCCGGCGGATTTTATAGCTTTTTCATTGACCCCCAAATAATCCTTAACTTCCACGCGCAAACGGGTAACACAGTTGTCAAGTGACGTTATATTTGATTTTCCGCCTAAACCCTCAAGGATAGTTTTGGCTATACCGTCGTAATCCTTTGAAGCGAGAGTTATCTTGCTTTCTTCAGCGGCATAGTCCTCATCTTCGCGACCGGGCGTTTTGAGATTCATTTTGACAATTATAACGCGGAACAAAAAGTAGTAGATCGCGAAGAATATTACACCGACGACCGCAAGCATCCATGGGTTGAGCGCGAGTGGGGTGCGCGAACTGAGTAGCAGGTCGATAAAGCCTCCGCTGAAGTTGAAACCCGCGCGGATCGGCAACAGCGCCACTACAAACATCGATATGGCCGTAAGCCCAGCGTGGACAACATAAAGAATCGGAGCAAGGAACATAAAGGCAAACTCGATCGGCTCCGTGACGCCTGTGAGAAACGAAGCGAATGACGCGGACAGCAATATGCCGGCAGCGATCTTTTTCTGTTTTGTTTTAGCCGTGTGGTACATGGCGAGTGCGGCTCCAGGTAGACCGAACATCATGATTGGGAAGAAACCGGACATATACACGCCTGTTTCCCCGCGGACGCCTGTGTTTTGCCAGAAATTGCCGAGGTCGTTTATGCCAGCAATGTCAAACCAGAACACCTGATTGAGCGCGTGGTGAAGACCAGTGGGGATAAGCAAACGGTTGAAGAAGCCATAAATAGCCGCGCCGAAAGCGCCAAGGCCAAGTACAGCCTCGCCAAACGCCACAAGCCAACCGTATATGACCGGCCAAATGAACATCAAAATAAACGCTATTACTATGCTGACGCCGCCTGTGACGATAGCGACGCTGCGTTTTCCGCTGAAAAAAGCGAGAGCGTCAGGCAGTTTCGTGTTTTTAAACCGATTGTAACAGACAGAACCAATAAGGCCGCAAAGGATGCCGATAAAAGCGTTTTGAATTTTGTCGAAGGCGTTGACTTCAACAACTGATAGCTCCCTGCCCAGAATTTGCGTGACCGCTCCCGCCGACAGCAAAGACGTCATCATTAGCCAGGACACGATCCCCGCCAGCGCCGAGGTTCCATCCGCGCCATCGGCCATCCCGACCGCTACGCCAACGGCGAATAGAATCGGCATACCGTCTATGAGCGCAGCGCCGGCTTTTACCAGGAAAGCCGCAATCTGGCTTTCGCCTCCCCACCCGACAGGGTCGATCCAGTACCCGATGCCTAGCATCAAGGCGGCGATCGGAAGGGTTGCTACAGGCAGCATTAGCGACTTCCCTAGTTTTTGAAGATTTTTCATAATATGATATCTCCCCCTTAAAAATAATGTGTCAGCACGCAATCCGTAATTCCAGTTGTTTTTCAAAACACACATAAAAAAGATAAAAAACACAATGATTCTATCTTTTGTAGGGCGAAAACATCCGCTAATCACGGTTAGTTGTACTGATATTCATTATAATTAACCATATTATGAATGTCAACTATTAATATTTCTACTTTATCATCATTATTTTACAATCTTTGTGAACAAAGGGACTGACTTTTTGTTCAATACTTTGCTACTTTCATCATTATCGCGCATTCCATACGCTTTTTAAACATCTCACATCCGAGTTCGTAAACACCATTTATCGAACCAGAAGCGTTATACGCGTTCGCGGCGCATCCTCCGCTGCAATACATCCGCGCCCAGCACTCCCGACATTCGGCGCACGCGTAAATACCGCATGTCTCAAATTCACGACGAAGTTTTTCATTTTTTACCCCTTGCCAAACATCGCCTATCAAAAATCTCCCGTCGCCCACAAACTGATGACAAGGATAAAGCTCCCCGCGCGGCGTCACTGCCAAATACTCCTTCCCAACTCCACAGCCAGAGAGGCGTTTGTGTATACACGGCCCACGTTCAAGATCGAGCATATAGTGATAGAAAATAAACCCCCTCCCCTCTTTTTCGCGCCTGAGCATTTCCGTGGCGAGAATCTCATATTGCCTACTGATTGCTGACAGGTCGTCTATCTTCAAGCCATGAGGGTCACCTGGCTTCGCCACTACAGGCTCCATCGACAACCTCTTGAAACCAAGATCGGCGACATGCAGGATGTCTTCGGCAAAATCCAGGTTCGCCCGTGTAAATGTGCCCCTAATGTAGTATTCTCTCTCTCCTCTCGCCATGACAAGTTTTTTAAACTTTGGGACGACGCTTGAATAACTGCCCGCTCCGTCAAACATTTTCCGGGCTGCGTCATTTATTTCCTGCCGACCGTCCAAGCTGAGCACAACGTTGCGCATTTCCTTGTTCGTGAATTCAATCACTTCGTCATCGATAAGCAGCCCATTTGTCGTAAGCGTGAAACGGAACCGTTTACCGCTCCCCTGCTCTATTTCGCGAGCGTATCTGACGATATCCTTAACGACGCTCCAGTTAAGCAGCGGTTCTCCGCCAAAAAAATCCAGATCCAGGTTCTTTCGCCCTCCCGAGTTTTCCACGAGAAAATCAATAGCCCGTTTCCCTGTCTCGAGGCTCATTAGTTCCCCTTCTCCGCCGTATTTCCCGTTGCCCGCGAAACAATACGAACACGACATGTTGCACGCGTGGGATACATTCAAACATAAGGCTTTGAGTGATTTTTCCCGCAGGACGCCCGTAGCCTCCACATACGTATCTTCCGAAAACAGTTTCCCGTTTTTCCTGAGTTCTTCGATATCGGCGATGGTATCCGTCAATTCGGCGTCGGTTATATCAGGGTATTTCCGCTTGATGCGCCTGATCATTTTGTCTTGTGGGACAAGCTCGTACATACTGATCAAGTCAAAAGCAAGATCGTCCAACATGTAGACGCTCCCGCTACCGACATCAAGCGCAATATTGAACCCGCCCAATTTATAACAGTGTATCATATGGCTATAGCGATTGGCTGACGTGAAATTCCAGATTCACGACAACCAATCGCCTACTCCAATCTATGGTAGTCATTTATGTTGCGTTTTGACTGCGAGCATAAATTAGGACTCGCTCAACGCCGTAGTATTTTCGCAATTTTGGTTAATTACTCCACAGGAGGTTTTACATGCAGATTGGCACGACGTCTGGCATTCGCCGCAACCTCCTTCAACATAGCTACGCGCAAGATCACGTGTTTTGATTTCTATAATTCTTTTCATTTCTATACCTCTTTTATTACTTCTTTAAGCTAAAGAACGCTTCTCTTCCAGGATAGTAGGCGCTGCTACCCAGCTCTTCCTCGATCCTTAGTAGTTGGTTGTATTTTGCCACCCTATCGCTCCTTGACGGTGCTCCTGTTTTTATCTGTCCAGCGTTGACCGCAACGGAAATGTCTGCTATCGTCGTATCTTCAGTTTCGCCGGAACGGTGTGACACGATCGCGGTGTACCCCGCCCTATGCGCGGTCTGTACCGTTTCGAGCGTCTCGGTCAGAGTGCCTATCTGGTTGAGTTTAATGAGGATCGAGTTTGTGACGCCGAGTCCTATACCTTTCTTGAGTCTCTCCGTATTAGTGACAAACAGGTCGTCGCCTACAAGTTGAATCTTATCGCCAAGCGCGTCTGTCATCAACTTCCAGCCGTCCCAGTCGTCTTCCGCCATGCCGTCTTCAATCGATATGATCGGGTACTTATTGACAAACCCCACCCACATATCTACCATTTCCTGCGGCGTCATCGTAATTTTCCTTTTAGGCAGATGATAACATCCATCTTCCTCATTGAACCATTCGGCGACAGCGGGATCCATCGCGATCATGAAGTCTTCGCCGGGTTTGTATCCCGCTTTTTCGATTGCTTGCATGAGCGCGACCAAGGCGTCTTCATCGGCGGCAAGATTCGGCGCGTATCCGCCCTCGTCGCCAACACCGGAAGCCGGCACAACTTTTTTGAGCGTGTGGAAAACCTCTGAGCTCATGCGGAGAGCCTCGCTGAAACAGCAAGCCGAAACCGGCATTATCATGAATTCTTGGACATCCACGCTATTGTCCGCGTGAGCGCCGCCGTTTAGGACATTCATCATGGGTACGGGCAGAGTATGAGCCGCCACGCCGCCGATGTAACGGTAAAACGGAAGCATAAGCGATTCGGAAACAGCTCTCGCGGTGGCGAGTGAAACTCCAAGAATGGCGTTCGCGCCTAGTTTCGACTTGTTAGCCGTCCCATCAAGCTCGATAAGCAGTTTGTCGATCACGATCTGGTCGATGGCATTTTTCCCGATCAATTCTTCCGAAATTATATCATTTATGTGTGAAACTGCTTTCTTCACCCCTTTGCCAAGATAACGCTCTTTGTCGCCGTCACGCAATTCGTATGCCTCGAACTGCCCCGTAGACGCGCCTGAAGGAACGGCAGCACGTCCGACAGTACCGTCGCTAAGCCACACTTCGGTTTCGACAGTCGGATTCCCCCGTGAATCAAGTATTTCGCGCCCGGTCACATCTATTATTTCCAAACAATCTTTCATTTTGCGTACCCCTTTCAAATTACAAATCACAGTTTATAATAACCAAATCAATGGCTGCTGTCAATCAGCGTTTTTCCCGTCATCAGTTCAGGTATTTCCAAACCAAGCAGATCCAGAAGCGTCGGAGCGATATCAGCCAGCCGTCCGGGCTTTAACGTGATATCCGCGCCCGCACCCGATATGATCAGCGGCACCGGAAACGTGCTGTGCGCCGTGTGAGGATGTATCCCGTCCTCCTGCAACATAATTTCCGCGTTTCCATGGTCTGCCGTAACAACAAGACATCCTCCTATCCGCGCTACGGCGTCTCGGACTATCCCGACGCACTCATCGACAGTCCGCACTGCTTTTACAGCCGCGTCGTACACCCCGGTATGTCCAACCATGTCGCAGTTTGCGAAATTGATGATCACAACATCATGCTTTCCGCTTTGTATCTCGTCGCTCGCCGTTTGCGCTACTTTATACGCGGACATTTCCGGAATGAGGTCATAGGTCGGAAATTCCTTTGGTGATGGAATCAGTATACGCTCCTCTCCGGGGAAAACCTGCTCGACGCCTCCGTTGAAAAAGAAAGTCACATGCGCGTATTTCTCTGTTTCTGCGATCCGCAATTGCTTCAGACCCAAGCCGCTAACCGTTTCGCCAAATGTTTGCATTGGGATATGAGGCGGATACGCAATCTCGACTCCGGTTATTTTTTCGTCATATTGCGTCATACAAACGTATGTCAGCGGGAAAAACCCGTCCTTTCTGACAAACCCGCTGAAATCTCGCTCAATGAGCGCGCGCGTTATCTCCCTCGCCCTATCAGGGCGGAAATTGAAGAATATTACAGAGTCTCGAGGCTTTATCATACCAGTTTTATCACAAACAACCGGTTTTACAAATTCGTCCGTAACGCCATTGTCGTACGACCTCTGCATTGCGCCTACCGGGTCGGGATCAAACTCCCCTTCGCCGTACACCATCGCGTCGTATGCCTGTTTCACTCGATCCCACCTGTTGTCGCGGTCCATCGCGTAAAACCGCCCCATCACCGTCGCGATTTTTCCGACGCCCAGTTCCCGACATTTTTCCGTCAACTCTTCTATCGAACCTTTTCCTGAATCAGGCGGTACATCACGCCCATCCATAAAGCAATGGATAAAGACATTTCGCAACCCGTTTCTTTTTGCGAGTTCAATCAGGGCAAACAAATGGGTAATATGGCTGTGAACGCCTCCGGGCGATACGAGTCCCAGGAGGTGTAGTGCTCCGTCCGAGTCTTTAGCCGTCTTTATTGCTGACAGCAAAGCTTCATTTTTGAAAAACACGCCAGACTGTATTTCATGCGTTATTCTTGGCAGGTCCTGGAAAACGACGCGTCCAGCTCCTATGTTCGTATGCCCTACCTCGCTGTTGCCCATCTGACCGTCAGGCAGTCCAACATCCTCCCCAGACGCCAATAACGTCGTATTCGGGCATGTGCTGTATAATCCGTCAAGTACCGGTGTCGCGGCATTCGCAACCGCGTTCCCGGGTGACGGCGCGGTCAGCCCGTACCCGTCCATTATTATCATTGTCAATACTTTTTTCATATTCAACCTTTTTCGTAACTGACAGAGGGTATCCAAAAAACTCGCAATGGTTACAGGCTCCGCACACAAGTTTTGACAAGTATTACAAGTTTTCACCGTTGTACCAGTGCGTTGCCTGTAACCAACCTGTGTTTTTGGATGCACTCTGAGCAGTTATCCTTTTTCTTAAAATGGATTTGCCGCGTTAATAATTGCCGCAAACGACGCCGGTTTAAGCGACGCCCCCCCGATTAACCCGCCGTCGATATCTTGTTGAGCGAGGAGATCGGGAGCGTTTTTTTCATTCATTGAACCGCCGTACAGCACTGGTATTACCCTTGCCGCATGCGCGCCGTACAAAGAGCGTATAACGGCGCGTATCTCCCGGCATACTTGCTGTGCGTCGTCCGGAGTCGCTGTTTTGCCTGTACCGATAGCCCATATCGGTTCGTACGCTATTACAGCGCGGTGGGGCTTGTCGACCTGAACCCCGTACAGTGCTGATTTCAATTGCGTCGCGACCAGGTTGTTCGTGACGCCGGCTTCCCGCTGAACCAGCGTTTCGCCTACGCATATTATCGGGCATAACGAACCGTTGAGCGCGGCATGGACTTTTTTGTTGACGGTCATATCAGTCTCGCCGTAAAGCTCACGGCGTTCGCTATGGCCGATTATGACGTACCCGACGCCAATATCCATAAGCTGCGCCGACGACACCTCCCCAGTATACGCGCCGGACTCGAACTGGCTCATATTCTGCGCTCCGACCCTTATCCTATAACTTTTGAACACCCGCAACGCTTCCGGTAGCAGTGGGAACGGGACGCAAACCACCGTTTCGCACCACTTATGGAAATCGGGAACTAGTGGAATCAATTCTTCCGTAAATGGCTTGATCCCGGACGCGAGCATGTTCATTTTCCAGTTTCCTGCAATAATTGTGCGTCTATATCTCTTATTCATAATGCCTCCTAACGTGGGTTGCGCCCACAGCCCGATTGTTTAAGTGATGTTGCCGCTCAGCCCGCAACGGCTGACGGTTGGCGGCAAGGAAACGAATGGAACGTTACGATTCCCCGCGCGTGTCCGCTACACGGCGCGCCTATGCCAATGTGTCACGCATCCTGTAGGCACGCGATCCCAGGCAACGTTTTGCCTTCCATAAACTCAAGCGACGCGCCGCCGCCTGTAGAAATATGCGTTATCTTGTCCTCCAGTCCGAATTTTCTGACTGCCGCCGCCGAGTCGCCTCCACCGATTACAGATATCGCTCCGGATTCGGCAACAGCGATCGCTATCGCGCGCGTACCGTTCGCGAAACTTTCGAATTCAAACACGCCCATAGGCCCGTTCCAGACGATCGTACCGGCGCCCGCGATTTCATCTGTGAACTCTTGAATGGCGCGCGGACCGATATCCAGAGCGATCATCCCATCCGGGATAGCGTCGCTCGATACTGTTACAGACCTGGCGTCATTAGAAAACTCCGCCGCCGCGATAGAGTCGCATGGCAAAAGCAGCTTCACGCCACGATCTTTCGCTTCTTCCTCCATCTTAAGTACAGCTTCGAGCTGACTGTCCTCACAGAGAGATTTTCCGATTTTTCCGCCTCCCGCTTTCATGAATGTGTATGCCATACCTCCGCCGATAATTATTGTATCGGCAATTTTCAGTAGGTTCCCGATGACGCCAAGTTTATCCGAAACTTTGGCTCCTCCCAGTATCGCGACGAGCGGTCGTTTTGGATTTGAAATTGCTCCTCCTATGTTGTCAAGCTCTTTTTTCAACAGGAATCCGGATACCGCCGGCAGATAGTGGGACACTCCTTCCGTCGACGCGTGAGCTCTGTGTACACTCCCAAAGGCGTCCGACACAAAAATGTCAGCCATACCCGCGAGCTTTTTAGCGAACTCCGCGTCGTTCTTTTCTTCTTCTTTGTGGAAACGGGTGTTTTCAAGCAGCATTACCTCACCCGGTTTCAGCTCCGCCGCCAGCTTGATCGCGTCCGATCCAATTACGTCTTTTGCCATTTTCACAGATTGTCCCAAATGCTTTGACAGGCTCTCCGCGACGGGCGCAAGTGAGAATTCCGGTTTAAATTCGCCCTTTGGACGCCCAAAATGCGAACACGCGATGACAGCGGCGCCTTTCTCGATCAGATACTTGATCGTCGGAATCGCCGCTATGATCCTCCCCTCGTCTGTTATCTTACCGGTCGTTTTGTCGAGCGGCACATTGAAATCGCACCGTAGTAAGACTTTCTTCTCTTCTACCTGGATGTCCGTCACAGATTTTTTGTTGTAACTGTTTGTATTCGCCGGATTCATAAGCTCCTCCATAAAGTTTAATATTTTCTTCTTTTCTACATATTCTTGTCCTCTTATTATGTGACTTAAGTATTGTAGTATATTACTTGAAAATTATCAACACATTTTCAAAATTCAAGGATAATTTTACAACTAATCAATATATGTTCAGCAGTATCAAAAAAAGGCAACCTTGAAGGTTGCCCTTAATTTATGTTTACCCGTTGTTTTCGGATGATCAATCTGGTTCTTGGCGCGACGCGTCCGAAGGTTCCTCAATAAATATGTCTGTCGTCGGTGGTTCTACCGGAGGATCGGTCGGACCCTGCTCCGGATCTACTGGTTTCGGCGTCGGATCTGACTGATCGATTGGCGTTGGATCAGGCTGGTCTGTTGGTCCCGGAGTCGGGCCGCCCGTCGGTTTCGTGGGATCTGGCGTTGGGCTGGGCGTCGGGCTTGGTTGTTGCTGCGCGCCGGGATCTTCTGCTGATCCGGGAGGAATCAAAATAACTCTGTCCTGCACCCTGTATGTGCTTCTACCGACAAGCGTTTTGCTGATAAGATTATCGTTCCCGTCGTAAAGGTACTTATATGTATCCACAACATGACCGTTATACCCTGTCGTATCAACAATTGTTTGGCCGGGAGGCACACTGGGGTCTTCTTTTCTTATGACCTGATATGGAGTTTTACTTATTAGCTCATAGTCAATTTTGATATATGTGTCGTCCAGCTTTGTGCCGATTAGACTAACAGTAAGGTTGCGTCCACTGACTTCCGTATCTACCCGCAACGGATAATCGGTGCTGTTCCTAAATTTAAAGTCGATCGTACCCCAATTGATTGTCGCGTCGTTTCCGAGCGGCAGATACGATACCGTAAACCTGTGGCACGCCCTTTCGACGACTTCAAGATCCGCGTGCAATACGCAGTCATACGTAGTCGATGATGTCTGGCATATCCCGCCGCCGATTTCCTGAACTACCCTTCCTCCAACATAAGCGCCGGCTTCCTTATACCCTCTTGACGAAGTGCGCTGGCCTACGATATCGTTAAAGGAGAAAAGATCACCTGGATTAAGTACAGTCCCGTTAATAGCCTGCGCGGCGAGCGTCACGTTGTTGAGCCTGTTGCTTGTACCGGCTATGTTCGTCGTTCTTGTCGCAAGAACGTCGCGAAACAGCAGCTCGTCAAGCGCTTCCTGTGTTAACTCCGGGTTGATTATAACGAGCGGGATCTCGATCCGCGCCCCTATGCTGGCGACGTTTAGCTCACTTTTTGCCGCTATTAAATCAAAGGTGAGGCCGGCTTTGCTTTCGGACGCGCTGTGAGTCTCTGGATCATATGCCGATGAAATGGGCTCAACATTAATCATGTCGTATAAAAGGCCTAAATCCACTTCCTCAACCGTCGCTGTTTCCGGGTAGTAATCCGCGTTGAGATGCGCGTGCTCTTCCATCGCGTTCTTCAGTGTAGCCATCGTAAGGTCGAAAACCGTGTTTTCGTCGGCTGCCTCGATGCCCGTTCCTTTGTATACAATGATGCTGTCGTCGCTGAGTTCGTACGCGTCTTCAATAAGCGCGTCATTGTAATTTTTTGTATGTTCTCTAACAACTTCGCGGACGATTTCCTCATTGAGCGTCGCGATGCTCAGATCGCTGAGTTCCGTCTTGTTGAGCAGCGACTTAAGATATGTAATCTCCCCTTCGAGAAATGTACCGTCCCTACCAAACTCATACACCTTCCTTGCGGCTGTGTCAGCGTTGAGCGACAAGCCAATTTCTTCTCCGGAAATGGTGAATGAGCTGCCATCCGGGAATGTCACCGTAGCAAAAATGCCCTCCGCGTTGCTCTCGTACCCACCGTCGATAAGTGCCAGCTTCGCTTCTTCAAACGTTAGACCCGATAGTTCTATGCCCTCCGCCCAGACGTTTGGAAACACGGTGTCCAGGTTTTTGACATAAAAGCCAAGAGACAACGTCAACGCCACGACGCCGACTAACAGAATGGTAAAAATCGCGAAAGCCGTCCTTGCGCCTGTCCTGCGCTTTGCTTTCGGCCTACGCGCGGTTGTCGTCGCCCTTCTTGTGGCGGTTGGCGCCACGCGCGTGGTCGGCGCTACGTGTGTAGTTGGCGCTCTATGCCTTGGGCTGCTTTTTCTCCCTCTGCTGCTGATTAGTTTTATGTTGCTCACGTTACCCACCTGTTATATCAAATTTCTTTTATTATACCATAAAATTGCATACGATTTGTAAACAAATTTCCCTTGTCAATGTTAATATTAATAATACATCTATTGCGATTAAAATTCAAATTACATATTTATTACGGATAAATCCGTTACTGTTCATGGGCAACAGAGCATTGCGGTGTCGGCATCGGTCGACATCCTGCCCCATCGACACTTGAAGAAACCCTAGGCTTTCACTCCCCGCCC
>JGI24702J35022_10000070_pt1 | contig 44433 bp, 29 predicted proteins | sample TergutTh196P4_FD_35022 | JGI IMG/M metagenome (IMG submission 35022) | reverse complement strand
GACAATAGGCGAATTATTATTTGATGAAATGTCAAAATCAGGATGGAAAAAAGCTCATGAGTGGAAAAGAAAAGCTAATAAAATTGCTCCCACTCTGGTAGGTGGTTCAAAAAAACACGGAGGCCCTGATTTAGGCCCTACAAGAGCCAGAAAAGCATGGGCGGAAATGGGAATAGACGGGATGGGAATAGCCGACCATTCGCCGGTAGAAGATTTTGAGGGAAATCCACGTTTGACCCTTAACATGACAGCATTAATACAAGGTTTTCCAAAGCAATGGAAGTTTGCAGGAAAAAAAACAGCGGCATATAGGCAAGTTGGGAACGCTTTCCCGCCACCGGTAGCAAAAGAAATAGGAACATCCATACATAAAGCATTAAACTATGGCAAACAGACCAACTAAAGGAAAAGGATCAAGAGCAAAACTTCGTGATTTTTTTATTCAAAATGTTGGAAAAATTTTAGAATCAGAAGACCTGAAAGGGTGAAGGGGTGAAAGGGTGAAGGGGTGAGAGGTATCTCGTTGGTAATTAGGTAAATAAAAAAATGACGTAGAAAAATTTGGAAAATGACAGAAATGACGCAAAAATGACGTACCTATGACGCAAGCAACGAACGATAATACGTTTACTTTTGCACGCAATTAAAAACAGTATAAAAATGAAAAATAAAGATTTAGCTCAAAAAATTAAATTATTGCGAAATAAAAAAGGGTATTCTCAAGAAGAATTATCCGAGAAAACAGGCTTGAGCCTGAGAACAATTCAAAGGATTGAAAATGGCGAAACTGAACCACGAGGCGATTCTATCAAAAGATTAGCGGAGGTATTCGATGTATCTACAGATGATATTACTGATTGGACGGTTCAGGAAGACAAGGGATTTTTGCTTAGCCTGAACCTATCCGCTTTAAGTTTTCTTATTTACCCGCTTTTAGGGGTTATGATCCCATTGATAATTTGGATTTCTAAAAAAGATAAAATCAAAAATCTGAACGACTTGGCAAAAGATTTATTGAATTTTCAGATAACGTGGACTATCCTTGTTTTTATCGGACTCATTATCATAATGAAGACAACAAATGGAGTGGTATTTTATTTGGGGTTTCTATACTTATTCAACTTGGGGCTTATCATTGTAAATACAATCAGAATCAATCAAGGGGAATCAACATTTTATCAACCTAAAATACGTTTTTTACGTTAGTAAAATCTTTTCATGCAACCGCCTCAATTTTCACCCATTTTTATGAGTTCGGCTAATTTTTCGGGTTCGTCGGTAGTGATGAAATCGATGTTAAGCGATATACACCATTCCATGCTTTCTTCCTTATTTACGGTCCACACATTGGTGGTAAGCCCCAGTGAGCGCGCTTCATCGACCCATTCGGGGTTCTTTCGAAAGACGGATTCGTTATAGTCAATCCCTGTCCACCCTTGTTCTTTTACTTCTGCAGGGGTCATATCTCCGTTCAGATAGGCTACCATGGCTTCGGGAGCTAAGGCATGCAGTTGTTGGCAGATATTTTTGCTGAATGATATGTATTCCGTATGTTCTGAAACATTGTATAGTTCGACTAATCGCAAAACTTCCAACACAAGGGCGTCTTCCCGTTGTTTGCTGCTATGCGGTTTGATTTCCAATATCAAGCGGGTAGCCTGATTTATTGAACCGGCGATTAAGTAAGTGGCCAGCGTAGGCAAGGTCTCCCCGTTTGAGAGTGTATGTTCTTTAATATCGTAATAAGGCGTCGTCTCAATTTTTTTCCCGTTTATTTCCGCGTCGTGATGAATGACGGCTGTACCATCGGCTGTCAACCAGACATCAAATTCCGAACCATAAACGCCTAATTTCTGTGCGGCGACTAAAGAAGCGATTGAATTTTCAGTAGTACCCGAACGCCAATACCCGCGATGGGCTATTACCCGGCTTTGTTGTGCATTTGCTGGCACATACGATAAAGACACGCAAAATAAAATAAAAAATGTAATTCTTTTCATGACTGTTTCTTTGTTATATCTCATTTTATTAATAGTTTAATATAATTATTAAGATTCTTGATTATTTCCTCTTTATCCTTGCATTTTTCACAGGAATTGCTTTTAGGGATGTACTCCTCCGGCCATGTGATTATGTCTATAACGGGAACACCTAATATATTGGCAATATCCAATATTAAGCCGTATTTCACGTCTTGATTTTGCGTTAAATATCCGGAGTAAGTTCCCTGAGTTACTCCTAACTTTTCGGCTAAAACTTCCTGTTTCATACCGATTTTCTTTCTCATTCCTTCAATTTTTGATGCGATGTCTTTCATATTGCAAAATTAACTAATTGATTATTACAAAGGTCAATTTTTTTTAAAAAATTATTGGAAAATGATTTAATATATTGGTATATACCAATATAAAGGAGTCAGTCAAAAGCGCTTTATCTATTTGTGACTCCGGAAGGGTTGATGTGCGCGGGATTACGATACCCCAATACGAAGCAGTTGAGGGGATGAAAGTCCCTTTTTGCGTCCTTTACGCTTTCTTTGCGTCTTTTGTGGTTAAAATGATTTTTCAAAGAGAACATCATGAAAAAAAAGTAAAGAATTTTGGAAAAATTTGTACCTTTGCCGCGTAAATCTTTAAAGTATAAGACAATGTACAGGAAAATTTTCACACCCACCGAAACGGACAATATGATACCATTCAGCATACCCCGTGAAAGGTATTGACGGGAAATAGAGTTATTTGAAATTAAGAAAGCGGCAACGCAGGTACTATCGAATTATTTGTAATTAATTAGAGAAGAAAATGGAAAATTTTGCAACTATCGAAATCGAAATCAAGGGGAAGAAGGGAAATAATGTACTTTCTCCACAAAATTTTGATATTCGGGAAATAAGAAACATTTTGGATTATGTTGAGGATATGCTATATCCTTACGACAAAAAAGGTTGACCTGAAATTACCTACAGGATCGAAGATGGCTCTGTCAAGAATATATTTACTACAAGCAAACAAGCTGTAGTGGCATTTACGGGTTTTTTAGGAATATTATCAACAGCTTCTATTGACGCATTAGAATTACCTACAGCAAAGGCATTTGAAAGCGTTCAACGGCAAGCAAGAGAAAAGAACTGATTACCATTGTTGTTTTCTTTAATGGCTTGATTGATATACGATTTGTGGGAACACATGCAGAATATGATAAAATAGAAAATATTGAAGAGATATGAAAAAATTGATTAGCAAGGAACTTTACGAAAGTTACAAAAAAGAAAATGACAAACTTCTAAAAGTGATTTGTCAATATGAAGATGATAGTGATATTCCGTTAGAGATTGTACGACAAAACAAAAAAATATCACGCATTTTGATTGATTATGAACGTGCATATCATCCCCTTCCGGGAAGGGTTAGTAAATAATAACGAAATTACGGACGAATCATGATTAAGACCGACACAACAGAAAAAGGGTTAGAGGCATAGAACTTTACAATGCCCTGCCAAACAGCAAAAACAAACAAGCAACTCAAGCCTACGGGCAAAATATTTTCAGCGTTACCCGTCAGGTAATTACTACGCTTTTACGGCTACCCCAAAAAATAAAACCCGCTGTTCGACAAAAAACGCGCCGAGAAGAAACTGCGTTACTTTGTTGAATCCAACCTATACAATCTCTCAAAAAACATATATCATCGTCGAACATTTTCATTCACAGGTCTACTCAACAGGCAAAATAGGCGGACAAGCCCGCGTCATGGTGGTGACGGCGAGCATCGAAAGGGCGATTGACTACGTTTTCGATGCAATGTCTTTCATATTGCAAAATTAACTAATTGATTATTACTAAGGTCAATTTTTTTTAAAAAATTATTGGAAAATGATTTAATATATTGGTATATACCAATATAAATATTCAACCTGTTTTAGAGATGGTGAATTTCTAAGCGTAACAGTCAAAAATGCAAAAAAAACACTTTCTTTTTGTGGCTACAAAAAAAAGATTTATCTTTGCGGTGTTGATTATATAAATAACTATGGAAGCCGAAAACAAAAAAGTATATATCAACATCGTCAAAGCCAAATATATAGACGGCTACAACGTAGAATTACAATTTGACGACAATACTGTACGTCGGATTGATTTTGGATTTTTTTTGAAAAATCATCCTCACCCGCAGCATAATAAATACAGAGAATTACGCAATTTCAAAAAATTCAAAATTGACGGAGGAAATATAGTCTGGGGTAAAAATTGGGATATGTGCTTCAACCCCCGAAAACTATATGAAGGGGAAAACCCATAAAGCAGCAAACGCAAGACTTCCATGTCTTTGTGACTTGACAACTTCCCGAACGTCGATTGAGTAATCCGTCAGTATTCAAAAGAAAAAGAGGTCGGACTCTTCACCTAACCTCTTAATTTTCAACCGTCGGGATGACAGGATTTGAACCTGCGACCACACGCCCCCCAGACGCGTACTCTACCGGGCTGAGCTACATCCCGTATCTCTTTTGCGGGTGCAAAGATAGTGATTTATTTGAAAATTTAAAATTGAAAATTTTTTTTTGCAGCAATTCTTACTGGGTACGCGGACTCGTCGGCTCTGCAGAATGCGGACGGGACGTCCGCGTACCCAGTAAGAGAAATTAGCCGGAAAATTTTTTAAAAAATATTGTCCCTGTAAAAATCAAATGATTCGAAAACGAATGATTTGCTGACTTCCTGATGGATGCGGACATCGCCGATAGCGCCTAACAAGGTAAACCGGATACGGCTATCTTCATTTTTCTTGTCGTGCATCATCAGTTCGTAGAGCTTTTCGTACTCGTTGCAACTGAAAACGACGGGCGGATAATATGTTTTGATGAAATTCGTCACCTGACGAAGGAGTTCGACCGGCAATCGGCATACCTTATACGAAAGATAAAGTTCGCAAATCAAACCGGCAGCGACAGCGACGCCATGAAGGACAGGTTGTTCCCGCTGAAAAGAAAGGCTTTCGAAGGCATGACCTGCTGTGTGACCCAGATTGAGCGCTTTACGAATACCTTGTTCTGTAGGGTCGGTTTCAACAAATCGCTCCTTAATAGCAATTGAGACGCCGACCAATTCATTGAGTTTTGTGAAATCCGGTTGTTCGATATTGAAGGTGAGAACGTCGTAAAATGATTTTTTGTCGCTAATAAGCCCGTGTTTGATCATTTCTGCATATCCCGAAAGCAGGTTTTCAAAGTCTAATGTTTGCAGGAACCGGCAGTCTATCATCACACAGTCCGGTTGATAAAACGCTCCGATCTCGTTTTTCAAACCGTTGTAATTGATGCCTGTTTTTCCTCCGACCGCAGCGTCGACCACAGCCATGAGCGTAGTAGGGATATGGAGGAGATGAAGTCCGCGTTTGAAGGTGGCGCCGGCAAATCCGCCAAGGTCGGTCACCATCCCCCCCCCGACATTGATAAGCAACGAATTACGCGAAGCCCCACCTTTGGATAACGTATCCCAAACAGCGCGTACTTGCTCGATGCTTTTGTGCATATCGCCTGCTTTGATCGTAATAGTGGTATATGGCGAAAGGGGAGTTTCGCCGTTCCCGGAAGTATATGACGAAACGGGAGTTTCGCCGTTCCCGGAGAATGCGTCAGCTAAAAGTGGCAGGCATTTCTCATATGTATGGGTATCGGAAAGGACAAAAATCTTGTCGTGCTTGTGTGTCGCCAAGTACGCGCTAAGCTCCGATGTGATGTTGTTTGTTAAAATTATCATATTCCCGTTGCTACTTAATTTTTGCAATGGCAGGATGCCGTTGTTAATTAATTCCTAATTCTATCGCTTCCATTGCGGTGTTCAGGCCGTCTTTGTTCTTTCCGCCTGCGGTGGCGAAGTGGGGTTGGCCTCCGCCTCCGCCCCGGATATGCTTGGCTCCCTCGCGGATCAGTTTGGCGGCGTCAACGCCTCCGGCTACTAAGGCATCGCTTGCCATGACGACCAGACCGCATTTTTCGTTATCTTCTATTCCTGCTACGAACAACACCTTCTCATCGCCCGAAAAATCGTTTTTTATTTGGAAAGCGATGCTTTTAAACGCTTCTATATTGCCGTTTCCCCTGTATTTGAGTATCTTTACTCCATTTCTTTCGACGGCTTGCGCCAGGATGATTTTTTTGATAGAAGCAGCTTTCTCTTTCAGGTAATCTGCTAATTGTTTTTTAAGTTCCGTATTTTCTTCAATCGATTTTTTAATGGTAGCCTGCAGGTTAGGTACATTGTTGAACATTGCCCGCAACTCACGAATCATGTCTTGTGTATGATAAAGCATCTTTTCTGCGCTCTCGGCTGTGACGGCTTCTATACGGCGTATGCCTGCGGCTATGGAACTCTCACTCACCACAAACATAGACCCTATTCTACCGGTGGACGAGATATGTGTGCCGCCGCATAACTCGGTTGACGAGCCAAAGCGCACGACCCGTACTTCTTCGCCGTATTTTTCGCCGAATAACGCTATGGCGCCCATCTTTTGCGCTTCCTGCATCGGTATCTGCCGGTAATCTTCTAACGGCAGGTTTTCGCGTATCCTGCGATTAACGCGTTTCTCTACTTCGCGTATTTCCTCATCAGACACTTTTTGAAAATGAGAAAAATCGAAACGAAACGAATCGGGCGACACATACGACCCTTTTTGTTCGACATGAGCGCCTAACAATTCACGCAGGGCTTCATGTAGCAGGTGTGTGGCAGAGTGGTTGCATTCGGTGCGCACCCGCAGTTCCTTATTGATAGAAGCCTTAAAAGAGCCGGTCAGGTCGCCCGCAAGTTTGGCGACGATATGCACCGGAAGGTTGTTTTCGCGCTTGGTATCTATGATCTCCATCACTTCGCCGCCGGACGATACTAATATGCCGCTATCGCCTGTCTGCCCTCCCATCTCGGCATAGAACGGGCTTTGGCTTAAAACGATGTGATACAGTTCTTTATTTTTCTGTTTGATCATACGATAACGAAGTATCTCAGTCTCACACTCATAACTGTCATATCCGGTGAAAACTGTTTTGCCTTCGCGGATGATCACCCAGTCGTCTGTTTCGATAGCTGCCGCGTTACGTGCGCGGTCTTTCTGTTTTTGCATCTCGGAGTGGAAGGTATCGATTTCGACATTCATCTTGTTTTCACGCAGGATGAGTTCCGTCAGGTCTAACGGGAACCCGAAGGTATCATACAAAACAAAGGCATCTGTGCCGGCAAGCGTTTTTTGTCCTGTTGCTTTTGCTTCTTCGATTTTTTTATCTAACAGGCGTATCCCTGTCTCTAATGTATGCAGGAACGAATCTTCCTCTTCTTTCATTACCTTGCCTATCAGTTCCTGTTGGGCGGTAAGCTCAGGGAAAGTATCGCCCATGGTATCGATCAAAGCAGGCAATAACCGGTACATAAAAGGCTCTTTGCGTTCGAGGAAGGTATATCCGTACCTGACAGCCCGCCGCAGGATACGGCGGATGACATATCCTGCTTTTGCATTCGACGGCAGTTGACCGTCGGCAATCGAGAAGGCGATGGTACGAATATGGTCTGCTATGACGCGCATGGCTATATCTTTTTGTATATCAGCGCCATAGCTTATGCCTGTGAACTCGGAAATAGTGTTAATAATGGGTTGGAACACATCGGTATCGTAGTTGGAGTTTTTTCCCTGTATCGCCATGCACAGGCGTTCGAATCCCATGCCGGTGTCGATCACCTTATTAGGTAGCGGCTGTAGTGAGCCGTCTGCCATACGGTTATACTGCATGAAGACCAAGTTCCATATCTCAACCACTTGCGGGTGGCCCTTATTGATCAATGTCGCGCCGGGAATGGCTTTACGTTCGTCTTCGTGACGCAGGTCTATATGTATTTCCGAGCAGGGGCCACAGGGGCCTGTATCACCCATCTCCCAAAAGTTATCTTTCTTATTACCTTCGAGTATGTGTTCTTTGGGCAGGAAGCGTTCCCAGAGGCCTGCCGCCTCGTCGTCGCGTTGGAGTGATTCGGCAGGACTACCCTCAAATACGGTGGCATACAGCCTGTCGGGTTGCAGTTGCAGTCTGTCGATCAAATATTCCCAAGCCCATGCGATGGCCTCTTTTTTGAAATAATCACCGAATGACCAGTTACCCAGCATCTCGAACATGGTATGGTGATAAGTATCGTGTCCCACTTCTTCGAGGTCGTTATGCTTGCCACTGACGCGTAGACATTTTTGCGTATCGGCTATACGTGCATATTTGATGGGCGCATGACCAAGTATCATGTCTTTAAACTGGTTCATGCCGGCATTTGTAAACATCAGGGTCGGGTCGCCTTTGATGACCATGGGTGCGGAGGGAACGATATGATGGCCTTTTGTTGTAAAAAACTGTAAAAATGAAGCTCTGATCTCTTTTGCTGTAAACATACTTTAATACTAAAATGTTAATAATCCGTAAACAGTTTGCAAAAATACAGTAAATAATTATTTTTGCAGTGATAAAAAACAAATATTTTAAAGAAGAGTATTATATGGGACTATTAAAATCACGAAAGACATATTATTTTTTCAATCCTAAAACGCTTGAATATGAGAGGCAATACCCATCTAATAAGCAGCGTTTCATGGTGGCTATAAAAAATTTTAGCATAGGAATAGTTATCGGTATTTTCGCTTTTATCGGGTTTATCTACTTCTTCGAATCGCCGATGGAAGCCATGTTGAGGAAGGAGAATACCTTACTTCAGATACAGTATAAATTACTTTCTAAGGAAATAGACCAGGCAAACGATGTATTGGAAGATTTGATACAAAGGGACGAGAACCTGTACCGTGCCATATTTAATGCCGATTCGATACCTATGTCGATACGCAAGTCGGGGTTTGGCGGCGCCAACCGCTATGAACATTTGAAGGGATTTTCCAATTCCGAACTGATAGTTGAGACGACACGTAAGATGGATATACTTAAAAAACAACTGTATATACAGTCAAATTCGCTCGAAGAACTTATCAGTTCAGGGCAAGATTGGGAGAATAAAATCAAATGCATCCCTGCTATTCAACCGATCTCCAATAAAGACTTTAAACATATTTCATCCGGTTTCGGAACACGTCCTGATCCTATATACCGTATTCCGCGATTTCATTCAGGCTTGGATTTTAATGCCGACAGAGGCTCGGAAATCTATGCTACAGGCGATGGTACGGTAATCCTTGCTGCACGAAATCAGGGATATGGTAATTGCGTTATCATCGACCACGGATATGATTACAAGACCCTGTACGGTCATATTGATAAATTTAAGGTGCGTGTCGGACAGAAAGTGAAACGGGGGGAAGTGATAGCAACAGTTGGAAACACGGGGAGGACGACCGGCTATCACCTGCACTATGAAGTGATCTACAAAGACCGCTATGATAATCCCGCGAAATATTTTTTCCAAGACCTGACGCCGGAGGAATTTGACATGATGGCCCGGATAGCCGAAAATCATGGGCAAGTGATGGACTAGATTAATTAAGAATTAAGAATTAAGAATTAAATGACGGTACTGGGTACGCGGACGTCCCGTCCGCTCTTTTGCGAGCAATGAGGGGGAAACTACAGACTAAAAACTACAATGAAGATATTTTATTCGATAAAGGAGGTTGCGAAGGAGGTGGGGGAACCGGAATCGACGTTACGATATTGGGAGGACGAGTTTCCGGAGGTGATAACGCCTAACCGCAACGAGCGTGGCGTTCGTTTTTATAAAGAAAGCGACATTGAGAATGTGCGAATGATCCGGTATTTAGTTCGAGATTGCAGTCTGACTTTAGACGGGGTGCGTAAAAAACTCAAGAACAATAAAGATAGCACGATTAAACATGCGAAAGTAGTTTTACGACTTAAAAATATCAGAGCCGAACTGAAATCCCTGAGCGATGCGATGGGTGAGGTCGAAAAAATGACTTAGTTCATTGGATTGCTTCGCAGGCGGGAATCGCTATCGTTTGGAAAAATTATTCTTTCCAAAAGTCTGTGTTTTCTATTCCTAACTTATCGGCGCGAAATATAGGGTCTTTTATGCCGGAGCGGTATTGTTGTTCGAAATCGTAGAAAACCTTGAGGGCTACTTTTCGCAATAGAATGATAGCGATAATGTTAAGCCAGGCCATTAGTCCGACGCCTATATCAGCCATGTTCCAAGCTAAAGTCATTGTATTGATAGCTGCAAAAAAAGTAACTGTCAACATCGCTATTCGCAGTAGGTTAACCATAATAAAATTTGTTTTCTTCTTTCGGAATAAAAAATAGATATTCGATTCTGCCTGAAAATAATAGCTCATCAGCGTAGTAAAAGCAAAAAAGAAAAGTGCGACTGCCACAAAGCCGGAGCCAAAGCCGGGTATGGTCGTATCAATCGCTAACTGTGTATTTACCGGCCCATAGTCGGTAATAGATTCGGGCATACCATTACCGCTGAAAACGACCTGTTGTGCGGTATCATATACGCGGTAAGCTCCTGTTATCAGGATAACCAAGGCGGTAGCCGTACAAACCAGCAAGGTATCGACATACACCGAGAAGGCTTGTACTAATCCCTGTTTTGCCGGATGTGGTACTTCGCAGGCGGCTGCTGCATGCGGGGCTGAGCCTTGACCGGCTTCGTTAGAGAAGATACCGCGTTTCACGCCCATGCTGATAGCGGCTCCTACCATGCCTCCGAAAGTCTGTTCGAGGCCGAAAGCGCTCTTGAAAATAAGCAAGAACACACTTGGAATTTGCTGATAATGAATTACTAATATGACAGCCACACACACGATATAACCGATAGCCATGAACGGGGTGACTATCTCCGCTACGCGGGCAATGCGTTTTACGCCTCCGAAAATAACCAAAGCAAGCATAAGGACGATGATACCGGCAGTTAGCCGCTGGTCTGTGCCAAAGGAATGATGAAAGGCTTCGCAGATAGCGTTTGACTGAACGCCGGGGATCAATAAACCCAGCGAGAAAATAGTTACAAGTGCAAAAGCGATGGCGTAGGGTTTGTTACGAAGCCCTTTCCGGATATAATAAGCCGGTCCGCCCCGGTAGTTTCCTTTTATCTTTTCCTTATAAACCTGAGCAAGCGACGCTTCTACATAGGCAGTGCCGGCGCCTAAAAAAGCGATAGCCCACATCCAGAATACCGCACCGGGGCCTCCTAACACGATTGCTGTGGCTACCCCGGAGATATTACCCGTCCCTACTCGGCCCGAGAGCGCTAAGCTAAAAGCCTGAAAAGAGGAAATACCCGACGATGATGATTTGCCCTGAAACAGCATCCTCATCATCGGCTTAAAAAAACGCACCTGCAAAAAGCGTGTCCGCCAGGAGAAATACAATCCGGCAGATAAACAAAAACAAATGAAAGGCGCTCCCCACACCCATCCGCTTATTTTGGCCGCCAATTCAAAAAAATCCATAATATAATAATTTTATCAATCCACAACCCTTGCTACCGACTTGATATTCTTTATCTTCGAGAGCGAGAGGCACATTTTCTGGAGGTCTTCCACATCATTCACTAACATGTTAATTCTCCCCTCGAATACCCCGTCTTTCGATTCTAACAGCAGCCTGATAATATTGACATTAAACCCCGAAATAGTTTTAGCTATTTCCATCAGTACGCCGACCGCATCGATGCCGACCACCTTCAGTGTCGCTTCGAATGAAGTAATGGAGTGGCTTCGCCATGCTGTCGACAAGATACGGTCGCCGAAGCTGCTTTTCAGTCGTAACCCGATACGGCACGTATGTTTATGTACAATGACGCTGTTATCGTCATTGATAAATCCAAAGACATCATCTCCCGGAATCGGCTTACAACAGTCGGCTACGACATAATTACAATGTCCGAAAATATCTTCTCGCAACTCGAAAGGTCTTGTTTTATCGATAACGAACCCATCATCATGGTCTGATTGTTTGGTCACATCTATTACCGGTTTTTTACTTCCAAGACCGAAGATTTTAGCTAAACCCTTGATAATGTAATTCGTATTTTTCTCTTCCAATATTTTCCGCAGGTTATCAGGTAAAACTACGTCTCCTTTTTCTACGGCATAACAAAAATCTTCCCTTTTTGCGAATCCGAAATAGATAGCTAATTTATCCATGTACGATTGAGATAGTTCGAGCGTCGATCTGGTGAATGCCGCTTTCACTTTTTCCAATCCCAGAGCGGCTAAGTCTTTTCGGTCGCGTCGGAGCGCCGCCTCTATCTTCGTTCTTGCCCTGGCGGTAGTAACGAAGTTAAGCCATTCGTTTTTAGGGTGTTGCGATTTAGATGTGATGATTTCCACCTGGTCGCCGCTTTCTAATTTGTGGCTTAACGACACTAAATTATGATTCACTTTGGCTCCGATGCAGCTATTCCCGATATTCGTATGGAGGTTATAGGCGAAGTCGAGCGCGGTAGCGTCTTTAGGCAGTGTTTTCAGATCGCCTTTTGGTGTGAAGACAAAAATCTCGGACGAGAAGAGATTCATTTTGATAGTATCCAAAAAATCGAGCGAGTTAGGATTAGGATGTTCCAAAATCTCTGTGATCGTTTGCAGCCATTTATCTAACTGCGATTCTTCATCTACGCTGTGTTCCTTGTATTTCCAATGTGCAGCAAACCCTTTCTCGCTGATCTCGTCCATGCGTTTACTGCGTATCTGTATCTCGATCCATTGTCCGTCGGGTCCCATGACGGTAAGGTGAAGCGCCTGATAACCATTTGCTTTAGGGCGGCTCACCCAGTCGCGGAGGCGGTCGGGACGCGTCCGGTAGATATTCGTTATTGCGGCATAGATATCCCAGCAGAGGTTTTTTTCATCTACCTCGCCTGTCGGTTCGAAGATGATTCGTACCGCGAAGATGTCATATATATCATCAAACGGGACGCCTTTGCTGTTCATTTTATTCCATATCGAATAGGCTGATTTCACCCGACTTTTCATTTCGTAGGTCAGGTCTAAGTGTTGCAGTTCGAGGCGCACCGGTTTGGCAAAGTTATCGAACAGGAGTTGCCGTGATTTCTCCGATTGGATCAGTTTCTCATTGATGAGGCGGTATTCTTCGGGGTGTTCGTATTTGAAGCACAAATCTTCGAGTTCCGTTTTGATTGCGAATAACCCTAAGCGGTGTGCTAACGGCGCATAGATAAACATCGTTTCGCCGGCGATCTTAAATTGTTTGTCGGGACGCATCGAGCCAAGTGTGCGCATATTGTGCAGACGGTCGGCCATCTTAACGATGATGACGCGAATATCACTGTTCATCGTGAGGAGCAGTCGGCGTAAATTGTCTACCTGCGTAGTTGCCTGCGTGGTTGTATTACTGCTAAATACACCTCCCGATATTTTTGTAAGTCCATCGACAATGTCCGCTATTTTCCGGTTGAACAGATCGGCAATCTCTTCCACGCCATAATCGGTATCCTCGACGACATCGTGCAGGAGGGCGGCACAAATAGAAGTAGAGCCGAGACCTATTTCCTTACATACGATGCGCGCGACGGCGAGGGGGTGCATGATATACGGATCGCCATCACGCCGTTTCATACCGGTATGCGCCTGTTTGGCAAACATGAATGCTTTCGTGATACGATCGATTTGTCGGCGATGTATGGTGTGCAAATAATCACTCATCAGCGCCTCAAACTCTTTCTGAATCCTGTATTCAAATTCGATTGCCAATTGATCTGTTTCTGTCTCTTTCATACGAGAATTGAATAACTGAATTATTGAATCTATCCTCCCGGGATTTTCAGCACCTGACCGATTCGCAGGTTTGTTGTTGTCATTCCGTTGGCTTGCTGGATACTTTCCACTGTTACTCCCGGATATCTCAGGGCAATGGCATACAATGAATCTCCCTTTTTTACATGGTAGGTAATATATCCGGATGCAGCCGTATTTTTTTGTGCGCTTGACGTTCCTGATGTTTGTTTTTGTTGAGCAGACGTTGTGGTATTAACAGCGCTTGTTGTGTTTGTTGAGGGTTTTTGTTGAGCGGACGTTGTGTTTGTTGTGGGTTTTTGTTGAGCGGACGCGGTAGCGGCGGATGTCGTGTTGGGTGTGGAATAGGTAAGTCCTCCGTTATCAATATACACACGCAACTTTCGGCCTTGTGTTACCCGTGAGCCTGACAATCCGTTCCACTTGCGCAGGTTTTGCGCTGTCACACCGTACCGGTTAGCTATGATATTCACGTTTTCGCCTGCTTTTACGGTATGAGCGATCAGTTCCTGCCGGTTTTTCGGATCATCGACATCTACCGGAATGCAATATTCCAGCAATTCATACACACGATGGGCATACACACTGTCGGCCTGCTCAATAAAATCGATGGTACTTTCAATCGGCAGACGCAAGGTCGAGGGTAGTACGTTGCCGGGAATAATTTCACGTTTATATTGCGGGTTATAAAAGCGGATGACTTCTTTGTCGATCTGCATGATTTCGGCTATCTGATCGAAATGGAGTGCACGTTCGACCATGATGGTATCGGTTGCAACGGAGAAATTAGAGCGGACAGGGCAGATATTATGGTCGCAATGATACGTCATGATATACGCTACCGCAATAAACAGCGGGACATAAGTACGTGTTTCGCGCGGGAGGTAAGAAGATATCTTCCAGTAATCCATTTTCCCGCCCGCCCGTGCGATAGCGCGGTTGACGGTGCCTGGTCCGCTGTTATAGGCAGCAAGCGTTAAATACCAGTCGTCGTATATATTGTACAAAGACTTTAGGTACCGGCAGGCGGCTTCCGTCGCTTTTTCGGGGTCTAAGCGTTCGTCTATCAAACTGTTTATCTCTAATCCGACACTTTTGCCGGTAGGCAGCATAAACTGCCAAAGGCCGCTGGCGCCCGCCCGCGACAGGGCGACGGGGTTAAGGTGACTTTCTATAACGGCTAAGTATTTCAATTCGAGCGGCATGTCGTTAAGGTCGAGTATCTGTTCAAACATAGGGAAATAATAATCAGCCATCCCCATGATATATCGCATATTTCTTCGCAGACGTACAGCGTAAAAATCAATATATTTACGTACCGTTTCATTGTAGGTCATGGGAATGAGCGTCATCATGCGATTCATGCGCCAGCGGTAAATGGAATCGGGAAAGAAAGGATTGACATCGGCATCTTCGCAGTAGTTTTCCGTGCTATAAAAATGGGAGGCATGCCACCCTTCAAAGAGTTTTTGCCAGTCGACTTCCATGCTTTCGGGCAAAATATCTTCAATAGAATCTGACAGTTGGTCATATTCAATAGAATCTGACAAAAAGCCATTCGCATCAGTTTCTGTTTGTTGTGCTGTCAATTGGAAGAAAGGAGCAAGCATTCCCGTCATTATCAGTATCAGATAGCGTAGTTTATTCATAGGTTCGCGTTATTTAAAAATTAATACAAACAGTAAAGCCATAACTTCGGGCATGGCAGAAAGATTCCGGGATGAATAAAGGCGTCACCTGAAACGATAAATCGGGTGAGACGTCAAAATCGAACATTTGCGCATCTACATAAGCGTCAGCGACGGTAATTCCCCAAACGGCAACCATGATGATCCAACTAAGTTCGCGATAGCGCCGGAAGTAATCTTTGCCTCTTTTCAGGTTGTTATGGAAGTTAACATCATGCAGACGTGTAGCAGGGTCAATGTTCCCGGGAACAAAAATCTGCCACCTGTCGCTCCATGCTTCGGGATGTTCTGATTGAGGATCGGCTTTTGCGTCTAACATGATACTGTAATAGGCATCCTTATAGTCGCCATAGGTCTTGTTATTCCAGGTGATAGCATACAGGCAGCCCATCAATCCGCCGTAGACAATAGGTAGTTTCCAATATTGACGGTTATATATTTGCCCTAATCCCGGAAATATGGCCGATGCAATGGTAGCTGTTTTCGGATTTGGTTTGAAGGGGGTTGTTTCTTTTCTTATTGTCGTGTTTTCATTTGAAGCCAAGTTGTTTGTCAATGAATCTAAAACCTCCGCAACTCTTTGGTCGACTTCCCATGATTCCCCGGCTTCTCCGGTTTCTCCTGTTTGCTCAGCTTTCACAACCGTCACCGTATCACTTCGTAATGAAAGCGAATCCACGTGGGTTATCACCGGGACTTGTCCGCATATCATACTTGGTGTGACTGTCACAAGAAGTAAAGCCATCCATTGAATCGCGCGGATGCTTTTTCTATAAACATGCTTGTTCATGCCTGTTTCATACGGTCCAGCAAACTCATGATAGTGGCTAATTGTTCGTCGGAGTCGAATGGAATCGTTATCTTACCTTTTCCTTCGGCGTTATAGCTCAATTGTACTTTTGAATTGAAGAAAGTCGAGAGATGTTCTTTCAGTATCCTGAACTCCTGGGGCAGTTTTTGCCCGTGAGGTCTGTTAGTTTTTCCCGGATACCGGCCGGTTGTATTGACGGTACGGGCAATATCTTCGACTACACGTACAGAGAGACCTTCTTTAAGGATGCGGTCATTCAGGGCGAGTTGCACTTCCGGGTCTTCTATTGAAAGCAATGCCCGGGCATGTCCCATATCGATGCTCCGTTTTTTAAGGCACACCTGAATCTCGGCCGGCAGTTTCAGCAGACGCAGGTAATTGGAGATAGTGGCACGTTTTTTGCCTACCCTTTCGCTCAGTTGTTCTTGTGTCTGGCCCGAATCGTCTAACAGTTTCTGATAGGCCAGCGCTATTTCTATGGCGCTCAGGTCTTCGCGTTGAATATTTTCGAGCAGCGCCATTTCCATCATGTTCTCGTCGGCAGCCGTTTTGATATAAGCGGGGATATTCTCGAGGCCTGCTTTCAGGGCGGCGCGGTATCGACGTTCCCCACAAATAATCATATATCTGTCGCTGCCCGTTTCTTTCAGGGTGATGGGTTGTATTAATCCGAAAGTAAGGATAGAGGATGTGAGTTCATCGAGTGTCTCCTCATCAAAGACTGTCCGCGGTTGATTCGGGTTCGGTTCGATTTTGCTAAGCGCTATCTCGTTCAGTGATGACGAACCGCTTGTGTTAAGGCCATCGCTTGTCAGTAACGCTTCCAAACCCCGTCCTATCTGTTTCTTTTTTTTCTCCATTTATTTCTAAGTATTATTTTCTGTTTACATCTTTCTCGATCAACTCTTTAGCTAACTGCATGTGGTTGATTGAGCCTTTTGAATCGGCCTCATAAAGAAGGGCGGGTTTACCCGAACCGGCTGCTTCTACCAATTTCACATTCCGTTGAATCACCGTAGTGAAAACTAAATCCTGAAACAATCGTTTGATCTCCTCATAGTATTGGTTAGCGACCCGCAGACGTGAATCGTACATCGTGATCAGAAAACCTTCGATTTCGAGCGCCGGGTTGAGTTTCGATTTGATGATTTTGATGGTGTTCAGCAGTTTGCTTATTCCTTCGAGTGCAAAATATTCGCATTGGAAGGGGATGATCACCGAGTTTGCCGCCGTCAGCGCATTGACGGTTATCAGTCCCAACGAAGGGGAGCAGTCGATCAGGATGTAATCGTATTTCGTTTTGAGTGGTGTGAGCAGGTTGCGGAGGATATATTCGCGCTTATCTAAGTTCAACATCTCAATTTCAGCGCCCACTAAGTCGATATGCGACGGGAAGATGTCCAAGTGTTCCATCTGCGAACGAATGATCGCCGCCTCCGGATCCAACCCGTTTATCAGACTTTCGTAAATAGAATGTTTAAGCGTTTTTACATCAATACCGAACCCCGATGAAGAATTGGCCTGTGGGTCAGCGTCTACAATCAATACTTTTTTCTCCAGCGCCGCTAAGGACGCGCCCAAGTTAATCGTAGTCGTCGTTTTCCCAACGCCTCCTTTTTGATTTGCTAATGCTATAATTTTACCCATATATCATATTATTAATTGTTATTAATGAACCTTTTATAACAAAATTATTTTCAAAGCCAGACGCTTTGAAAACATTTTTGCCAACTAAATTAGCTCGCAAAAATAGACATTTTTTCCGTCTTCACAAACGGACGTGTTGAAAACTTGCGAAAATTGTTGAAAAGATGTAGTTTGCTATGTCTCTATAAAATTTCCTTTTCTTCATGAAATTTAGCTGAAAGGCAAGCCAGCAAACTGCTGATCTGCTTCACGCTTTCGGTCGTTTCGTCGCTTATTTCCTTCGCTTGCAACCGTAACAGGAAATGACCATAAACGGCTGTGAGGCAGGATTCTATCTCCGACGTCTGTGTGTCGCCTGCTTTGGAACGTAACTGAATGATAGCCGGTAACGATTGATAGTAAAGCGACCCATAGACCATTTCGCGTGGCGAGTGTATTAACTGTTTGTGTAACTCATTTAGTTCTGAAACGATATTTTTATTCACCTGAAGATGTCCTTTTTCCCGGATACCCTCGCTTAGCGCCATGTCAATCAGTTCCTGATACCACCGACGTATTTCCTGCAGGATGTTTTCCGGTTGCTGATAACTTGAAATGATTCGTTTCTCTATTTCATCCATATCGAAACGGCATGCCCGGAGCAAGTCTTCTACGTGCCACATGTAAATCAAATATTCAACGATATTCTCTTTCCTTTTTTGCTGCGCAATGATCATAGTCTTCGTTTTCTTCTCCCTTGCTTTCCTTCGGCAACGACACATCAAGGACGGTAGCGGGGGATGTTAAGGGTACAAAATTAGATGAAATAATTGATTTTTCCAAGCGCCTGATACCGGGTACGCGGACGTCCCGTCCGCATGCAAAGCGAAAGAGCGGACGGGACGTCCGCGTACCCAGTACCGTATGAAAAAAAATCGTATCTTTGTACCCGCAAATAAAAATAGATGAAGAAAGTTTTAGTTACAGGGGCAAACGGTCAGTTAGGTGTCGCATTACAGAACAGTCTGGTTGGGATGACCGGGTTTACATTTTATTTCACTGATATTGATACGCTTGACATCTGCGACAGAGCGGCAGTAAACGATCTCATTCGCTCGCACAACATAGGTATGATTATCAATTGCGCAGCATATACGGCTGTCGACCGGGCTGAAGATGAACCCGATATTTGTGCGCGTATCAATTGTGACGCAGTACGTACCATCGGCGAATTGGCAGCGGAAGCCAATGTCCGCGTGATTCATATATCGACCGATTATGTGTTCGATGGGCGGGGTATACGTCAGTCTGGCAGCATAGACACCTTATGCAACAGCGAATTTACAGCAACACCCTTTCGTCCGTACCGCGAAACGGATATGCCTTCTCCGCTATCCGTTTACGGAAAGACGAAATTAGCCGGAGAACAGGCGCTTTTGGCTTCATGTAAAAATGTGGTCATTCTACGTACAGCATGGCTTTATTCCGAAACGGGAACAAATTTTGTAAAGACGATGCTTCGGTTAGGAAAGGAGCGCGATACGTTAAACGTTGTCGACGACCAGCATGGAACACCCACCTATGCCGGCGACCTGGCCGAAGTGATCGCAACCATACTGACAACCGACCGTTTTAGACCCGGCATCTATCATTACACAAATGAGGGCATTTGTACCTGGTACGACTTTGCGGTGAAGATATTCGAATTGGCAGGCATTCGTTGTAAAGTCCATCCAATCACCACAGCAGCGTTTCCCACACGCGCCCAGCGTCCGGCTTATAGTGTTCTCGACAAAAAAAAGATAAAAGAGACATTCGCTATCCAAATTCCCGTATGGGAAGCAAGTCTGGGAAAATGTTTGCGCGGCGAAATGTTCATGTAATTATATATATTAATGTACGCGCGAGGCATCCTTTCAACCTCCGCCCTTTTATCCGAATAAAAAATGTCATTATCAGAAGAAATCAAACGTCGTCGCACATTTGCGATCATCAGCCATCCCGACGCAGGCAAAACGACGCTTACCGAAAAACTACTGTTATTCGGGGGCGCTATCCACGTAGCCGGTGCGGTGAAATCAAACAAAATACGCCGTACAGCTACCTCCGATTGGATGGAGATAGAGAAGCAACGCGGTATATCCGTCGCTACATCTGTCATGGCGTTTGGGTATGAAGGTTATCAAATCAACATATTAGATACGCCGGGTCACCAGGATTTTGCTGAAGACACCTACCGCACCCTGACAGCTGTCGATAGCGTCATCATCGTTATTGACGCAGCCAAAGGGGTAGAGATGCAAACACGAAAGCTGATGGAAGTGTGTCGCAGGCGCAAAACGCCTGTGATCGTCTTTATTAATAAGATGGACCGCGAAGCGAATGACCCTTTTGATTTATTGGACGAGATAGAGGCCGAACTGCAGATAGGGGTGCGCCCGCTCACGTGGCCTATCGACATGGGACAACGTTTTAAGGGAGTATATAACCTGTACGAACAAAAATTGGATTTATTTACTCCCGGCAAGCAATCCATAACAGAAAGCGTTGAGATAAAAGACCTCAACAGCACAGAAACGGACAGTTATCTCGAACCGTCGTTGGCCGTCAAACTGCGGATGGATATAGAGCTAATCAATGGCGTCTATTCGCCTTTTGAGGTCGCCGATTATCTGTCGGGCGATGTAGCGCCCGTTTTTTTCGGGTCGGCATTGAACAATTTCGGCGTGCGAGAGTTGCTGAACTGTTTCATTCACATAGCGCCTTCACCTCGTCCGGTACAAGCTGTCGAACGTGTTGTCGTGCCGGAAGAGGAGCCTTTTTCAGGTTTTGTTTTCAAGATACATGCCAACATGGACCCGAATCACCGAAGTTGTATTGCTTTTGTGAAAATTTGTTCGGGCCGATTCGAACGTAATGTCAACTATAAACATGTCCGTTTTGGCAAGATGATGCGTTTCAGCAGTCCGACAGCTTTCATGGCGCAAAAGAAAGAGGTCGTAGACGAGGCTTTTGCAGGCGATATTATCGGCTTGCCCGATACAGGCAATTTTAAGATAGGCGACAGCCTGACAGAAGGCGAAGACCTCCATTTCAAAGGACTGCCAAGCTTCTCGCCGGAACTGTTTAAGTACATCGACAATGCCGATCCGATGAAGACGAAACAACTCAACAAGGGAATAGACCAATTGATGGATGAAGGAGTAGCGCAATTGTTTGTCAACCAGTTCAATAGCCGGAAGATCATTGGGACAGTCGGACAGTTACAGTTTGAAGTCATCCAATATCGTCTTTTACACGAATACGGTGCACAGTGCCGTTGGGAGCCTGTCAACCTCTACAAAGCCTGCTGGATAGAGAGCGAAGACGCAGCGGTATTGGGAATTTTCAAAAAGCGTAAAGCGCAGTACATGGCTTTCGACAAGGAAGGACGCGATGTATACTTAGCCGATTCGGCTTATGTGCTGTTAATGGCTCAACAAGACTTCCCTAAGATTCGCTTTCACTTCACATCAGAATTTTAGTACAATCAGTTATATTTGTAGTCTTTTTTCATCGAAAATAAATAGAAATGAACAGCGAAGTAATTGAAAACAAGCAGCGACCGACCGTTGTAATTGGCGACGTTCACGGATTAACCTACTGGCAGACAGCGGTTAAAGAGAATCCCTCCGCTCGTATTATCTTCACAGGCGACTATCTCGATCCTTACGTAAACTTCTCCGATAAGCATTTAACGACTAACTTGAAAGAGATCATCCAGCTTAAAAGAGACCGTCCCGATGATGTTATTCTATTGTTAGGCAACCACGATCTGCATTATTTCTGTCCGGATATCCCCGGTTCAAGCGGACGGTATAACTACAGGATAGAAGACGAAGTGAAGGCGTTGTTTACGAAAAACCTGCATCTGTTTACCTATGCTTTTCAGGAAGGGAAGCGCCTGTTCACACATGCCGGTGTGGCGCATGATTGGTTTATCAACGAATTTAAGGGCGATCTCACCCGTAACATTGCCGAGCAGCTGAACCATCCCACGTCCGAGCAGTTACTCCCCTTGCATCAAGCCGGCGAGGCGCGGGGAGGTCCCTGGTTTACGGTAGGAGGTATCTTCTGGGCTGACATCAGCGAGTTAGACAATCCGTTACAGGGGTACATGCAATATGTAGGCCATAACCGCGTCGGTAAGGTTTGCGTCTACACAAACGACGACGGACAGATTACCTTCTGCGACTGTTTGTACAACAATTTTTACCATAAAATAGATTAAAGCCCCGCCCTGTGAGCGCCCCAACTCCTGCTGTCTTCCTAGGAGCGCCACAGCTCCTGCTGTGGCATATTGAGATCGCCTCCATCTCCTGCTGTGGCATATTGAGATCGCCTCCATCTCCTGCTGTGGCATATTGAGATCGCCTCCATCTCCTACTGTGGCATTTATAAATCGCCCCCCTCCCAAGCGATAAAAAGTAAATTGTAAACGTTATTTTTTTGAAAAAAATATCAAAAACTTATCAACATGTTTTTAAACAACTTTCTTTAAAAATCTAAAAAAAACCACACCACAAGTGCTATAAACATGTTATGCAATCACTACAATATGATATTTATACAAAATTTAAGTATTATACATATTTATTATAGATTTTTAATATATCAAATATTTGTATATTGAATAATTGTAATAATTTTGTACCTCATAAATAATTGATAGTAGCGAAATGAAAGAGGATTAGCTATTAAGAGGATTATTTATTTTTGTGGATGAGTTGGATTAAGTGTTTGATTATCATATTTATAAATTGAGTATTATGGAAAGGGAAATGTTAAAATTGAGCGGCTACGTATGGGTGAAACTTCGTAGCGATGTGATTAAAAGGCGAGACAGGGTGTTATCGCTGATACTTCTAACTGGGTTTGAAAATTCAGGATTAATAATTTAAAAGTGAATAGCTATGAGAAACAAAATTAAAATTTTATTAGGTTGCTGCCTTGCGCTACTTTTGCTCGACAGCGGAACGGCTTATGGGCAAACAGGTTTAATAAATGGTTGGGCATGGGGAAACGGAAATTGTGATACTAATCAATCAATAATTGGTACTGGAACATACGAGGCTTCTTCTTCCGTGACTGATCATTTTGGATTAAAAATTGCAGGAACGCGAACAAGTTCATGGAATAGTTGGACTAATACAACCACCTATCCCTTTTCAACGTCTGAATCATTAGCAAGTTCGACATCTTGGATCAATTCAGGAACTTGTACGTGTAATCCAGGAGGCGGTGCACCCATCACCTATCCCCCTTCAACTCGGACAAGATATAATCGATATATACGATGGACAAGTGGAGTAGGATGGGAATATATTGATTATTATGAAACCGAAACTAATACTGATTGTTGTAATGAATCATGGGGTAACAGTTCCTCTGTCGCTGTTGGTGTATGGGAACCTTTAACAGGAATAAATTTTCCTGATGATGACTTTGTTGGCCACCATGTAGATCACGATCACACTAATCATTTTAATCATGTAAGAATAAGTGTGTCAGGTGGTTCCATTTGCGTACCAAATCATTATGATAATTTCGAGTGGAGGGATGCAATTTGGTATCATCAAAGAAATAATTATTTTTTTGATTTGGGTACACCAGGTGGTGGGGCTCCAAATATTGATGATGAAGGAACAAATCGTTATACTAATGATAATTACACTACTACTGGATTGTATAATAACCCATTTGGTTCAAGTAGTGGATCAACTACTACGGTTTATGCTGAATCCGGCACAATAAGAATTAATGCTAGTAACACCAGCGTAAGATTACATAACCCAATGGCTTCTAGTTGGTCGCTTACGGTTGGATACCTTGATTTTAATAGTACGTTGAATAATTCTTTCCGTTTTGATGCACCTTTTAGTGGAACTCCGACTTCCCCATTAGTAACTCATCAAGGAGCAGATGATAATACTAATGGAACTGGCCCATGGTTAGTTATAGGTTCAGGCAAGACTTTATCAGGAATTGGATTTTGGGATGGAACATCAATGACCGGTGGTCATGAAATACAAAATGGAGGTACACTTTGGCTTGGTGAAACAACCTCAGGCCAAAATAATATTATCCTGAACGCACCTAATGCTTCAGACAGGATAATTGTAGAAAATTATCTTTGTTGTGGTGATGACGATGATAATGGAATAGACCATGGACATGGAGTATGGTTCAATGTAGGAAATATTACAAACAATACGAGAGGTAGCGGAGTGATAGAAATCAGGAATGATCAATCTTGCGCCACTAGTTGTGGGTCGCTCCTTTCGTGGTTGAATTTGGATGCAAACTCGGCTCTTCCTGATCTTTACAACGGAAATGCAAATATTTGGGCTTATGGAAATATTACGTTTTTAAATGCAGTAAGTACTCCTACTGCCCCTCCTACTGCAGCAGGCACTCATAATATTTACTCAATAAACGGCTATATACATTGGCCATATGATTATTCGATAACAAGTGATGATGATAATATTTTTGAAAACTACTATACACTCGGAACTTGTTGTGATTCATATATTCTTGCCGAAGGTACTCAGTCATATAATTTTTCAGGCGCAAACGGGAGTTTGGATATGTCTACAGAACAAGGTAGTATACAAATGGATCAAACATTTGATTTTATCGGCTCCGGTTCAAATAACAACTTGAACATGTTGGGGAAGGGCGGAATCAAGATAGATGGCGCTGTAACTGTTAATACTAATGATAATGGCCATGCAAGATTTTATTCTCAGAACAGTAGCATAAATTTTGGAAGCACACTGGAACAAATACAAAGTGGAACGCCTACCGGTAATTGGGGATTAACTCTATGGGCTAATGGCTTATGTGACGCACTTATATGTTTGCCGGGAGGCTTTGTACAGGTTGACGGATCTATTTCGTTGACTAATGTAGGTATCGGTGTAGATACAATTCACTCGGCGCATGATCAGGTTCACTTAAATGAAGGTATCGCCTATACGGGAGTAGACGGTAAACTGTGGATTGACGGATATAAGTCGGTCAATATTTCGGGTGAACATAACGGAATGACGCCACCACTCCCGGCAGGTATTTCCTTGGATGCTTCCGGCGCTGGCAATGAAGGTGTTTATATACTACGTACAGGGACAGGTAATGATACAATTCACTCCGGTAAAGGTCATGTATATGTAGAAAAACCATTTACCTACTGGCAAACACCAACAACATCTTCTTCAGGATTATCCATACTGGCTGAAGGATTATGTTATGATGTGGATTGTGATGCAGCCCCCACCAATCCGGTCGGTGGATGGGTAGGAATCTATGGCGCGCTTACAACCGCAAATAATGCAGGTACAGGCGTAGGTGACGGCTATTCAAGAATAGTATCAACAGATCATTTTGTAGAGATAGACCAAGGGTATGTTCATCAAGGGGTAGATGGAGATATGACAGTTAAAGGTTATTCTTATGTCGACATCAAAAATCCTTATCCGTCGGATCAGGTAACCATTGGCGGTAATCCTGAAATTATGCTTCCTAAATATAACTTCTCTGCAATTGAAGGCGTATATATTAACCGGATGGGTGATGGCCGGGATTCGATTTGGTCTAATAGCGGCCATGTGATGGTTACAGATCCTTTCTCATACGAACAGGGAAGTACATCGCAAACAAACACCAACGGCTTAGTTATCTTTGCACAGGGTCCTTGTGATTTCATTGATTGCAATCAGGGTGTATCTGCTCTGCAGAGCATGGGATATGTGTGGATGAAAAATGATGTTTGGACAAAAAATGATGCAATAGGACATACACGTATAGAAACAGACCGTCATTTTGTAAGGATAGGCGAAAAAAGCGCATCAGATAGTTATGATGGCGGTCATTTAACTCATGAGGGACAATCCGGCGAATTGAGTATTGTGGCAGGATTAGGCGTATTAGGGCCATGTCCCGTAATTTGTGATGTCGTAGAGGATACACTTTCCTATGTACAGATAACGACCGCTACTGCCGGTCGCAGCTATGTATGGATTGGCGATGATGTATTTATAAAAAAGAACAGTACTGACCCCTTAATCCTCGAAGGGAATGCCGTTATCCGTTCTCATGGCGACATCATTCAAATGAATGATTCGGTGACTTTTGCCGATACTAACGGAGCGAATTTTTGGGTTGATGGCTTATGGGGCATTCGTACACTTGGACCAACATCCCTGACAAATAATGATTTCAGTAATATTGGAGGGGGAACATCAACAAGAATTAACCCCTTGTATGCTACAACCAACCAACAAGGCTTTGTCACTTACCTGTCACAAAGCGGATATGTTGATTTCGGTGTTGGACCTGTTCAGGTTAGCGACATTAACGCTTACAATACCCCATTCAAGTATGTAGGCGACACTACACAAAATGCTTTGCTTATTGAAGGAAACAGACGGGTGTTCTTCGGCGATTCGGTGACAATCGTAATGGATGTCAAACAAAGCCTCGATCCATCACCAAACGAAGCAGGTAATGCCAAAATATTCTCGCCGATAGGCTGGATAAGTCATTTGGATACGGTGGAATTTACCGGATTTAACGGTAATTTTATCACGTATGCAGAAGGTCCTAATGTTTCGCGTCGTTCCTGCTGGGTCCCTTATGATATTTGTGCAGTTGGCGGCGGATTTGTGTTGTACGACAGCATCTTCAAAATCAACTACGTAGGACAAGGGGTTACATGGATACGTTCTACATATGACGACGTTGTCTTTGGCGATACGGTAACGTATCAGAATCCGACGTTTAACACAGCATTTGGCGAAATTGTCATACAGGCAGGGCAAGACATCTATGGACGTAATTATGACCAGGGATTTGTTGACGCTATAACCATAGACCAAAAAGGCGATAAATCGATTCTTTTTGAAGCTAAAAATACAATTCATCTCGAACAAAACTTGTTTGTCTCCCGCAGCGGAAATGCTACAGAAGGCGATATTACCTTCAAAGCAGGGTATCCCACTTTTTCAAGCAGGACTTTCCCAACTGGTTATACTTCGGGCGAAACAGTCATTTCTCAAAGCGCTAACAGGAAAGATACGCCGCCTACTGCCGATATGGATTACCTCACATGGAACGTAAAAGGTGATTGTCCTTTCCTCTACAACTATGTGGAACGTTTCCCATGTGATATATTTGATATGAGACCATTCCCCGATGGAGCATCGGATAAAGGCGGCGATATTTGGCTTGAAGCCCATACACTGTTCGACCTGACAAACTCTGCACCCACTAACAATAAGATTCAAACTACCCTGCGGGCACACAAATCTATCTTTATCGATTCTTCATTTGTTTATCAAACAAACGTAGAAGAAGGCGGCGATGTGTTGCTGTTTGCCGAAACAGGCAACATAGAAGCGGCTGTTACCCGTCAGGATAGAACCGATTTCCGGACTAACGGATATATCGCCGATGATTATATGCTGTTTGATATTGATAATCCCAATTTTAATGCAGAGATACGTCTTCAGGCCGGTAATCTGCTCTGGATCGAAGGCGACATCAATACCCAGCCGGTGAACTTCCCGAATTGTTGGACTGTAGGATGTAACCCGGGAGCCGAGTTTAACGGGAATATCCTTTTCAACAAACCTTTCTTTATGATAAATAAAGGTACGGGGAAAACACTGCTTTCAGCAGCACGCGACATAGAGACACAGGTGATGGCGCCGACATTTTTCGACTTCACTAACAGCGGACATACCAATACCGACAGTCTTACGTTAACGGCAGGACGTCATATCGAAACACATGCCATGATGCAATTCGACTATGACGAGCCTAATACGCTTGCCAATATCACCTTGCAGGCAGGACGTTTGAACCAGACTGATTTAACACGCGATACAATGTTGTGTAAAGCAATAGAAGAAGGTACGACCCTTACTGATGCTTCCTTGCTACATGCCTTTGACCCGGAAGTGAATACGGGCGGCGTGGGCGGCGCTAACGGCGTGAAGAATAACGAATTTGCAGAAGGCGGAAAAGGCCAGGGCAGTATACTTGTTTTCGATTCATTGTTGTTCAATTATAACGGATCAGGGAAAATACTCTTAGAGGCCTTAAACGGTAATATCGAATCGGACCCCTATCTGCACAGAACACCCGAAGAACCGGGCAATCCGGGTCTGTTTGGCCTGACAGGTAACTGGGGCGACGGATATTTTCCGCATATTAACTGGTCGCCTACTGCGAACCCAAGTAGTACCGCGATCCAGCACGACGCACAGATCACCTTCAACCATGGCGGCGCAGGGGTGACCCAACTGAAAGCTATCGACATCAAACTGCATGACAAGATAGCCTATTATACGAACCAACACCTTGTCAACAACCGGAACGGACAGTTCTATATGACGGCTTTCGATTCGATACTGACTCGTAACATCGAATATGTAAACATGACCGATACCGGCAGCGTATTTATCACGAGCGCTAAATATAAAGAGACAGCCGCTGACTGTGCGTCTTCTTATTGCAACCCATTAGGAAACATTTGCGGGTTGGATAATCTTCCGATCTATCAGGGTCATATCGTGCTGGGCTATGGCGCCGACCGCGATACCCTTGACGACGCGCAAAACATGAACGACAGCATCGTTTTCAACTTTGCCGGTAATATGAACACACAGGGCGCTAATGTTTATATCCTCGCCGGATATGAAGGTTATTATGAGAACATGGATAAGGGAATAAAGAAAGCGAACTTGTTTACTACGCCCGATGACGTTGGCAAAGGGTATGGCGGCAATATCACTTTCGACTTTATGAAATTAGACATGGCCCGTGGCAACCATACCACAGGCGGATTTTTAGAGATAAGCACGCCAAATGGAAATATCTGGGGTAAAGATTCTATCGTCTATCGCGGTTTCGACGGCGATATAAAGGTAGATGCCGGCCTCGGCTCGAAAGATGACGCCGATGCTATACGCTGGGAAGGCGCCAATGATTGCGCCGGAGGCGCTGAGAAGACGCTGAATACACTGGTGCCTTTCACCTGTGATACCGCTGGCGAATGGCGTACAGGTAATATCATGATGAAAGGTGCATCGCTGAACTTTGCCGATGGCGAAGGACACGCGACATTCCGTACACGCGAAGGCTTCATCGACATGTATGATGCCGTTACCGTCGACAGCATGCGCGGCCACCTCTTAGTGTATGCCGGTACAAACAGCACGAAACAACTCACTAACCAATGGGGCGATGTCAGTGAACGCGACTTTGAATATAACCCGATATTAAATAGCGGTAGCGTATTCTTCGGCGCAGATGATAATATCATGCTTAACTATGGCTATAGCAATGATAATCATGCCGTAGCCGACGGTTATCTCTATAAGGGACGGGGACAGTATGATATACTCCCTAAAAGTGGTATCTTTACTGCACTTGCTGAAGATATGAACCCGTATTACTGGACGACCTACAAACCGGATGGTGTCGGCGCATCACGCGCTATTTTCAATGTGAACGAGGACGGTTACTTGTGGTATATGAACAGAAACGCCCAATGGCCGCGTAAGCTCCACCGGTTATACAGGGGTTGCGAAGATTCGAATGGCTCAGCAGACTGTTCGGGATTTGCAGGTTTATGCAAAACGACTGATAACTTTGCTCGTCCCCTGATGTTCAACTTTGATACGGATGCCAATACTAACGCGATAGAATCGGGCGGACTGGGTATCGTCGCTACAAATTATATTGATATGTTCACCAAGTTTACCTTCTTCGGCGGTGGTGGTTCCGGCATGGCTTCCGTACCGGGTATGACAACGCTAAGAGGTGAATCGGTAGCCGGTTACGGATTGTATATGAAGTCGGTGTTTGACGGCCAAAAGGTTGAGAAACGCCGCAATACTTGCGAAGGATGTGGCGAACTGAATAGGGGGTATCCTGTTGGAGAAGTGACAGACAAAGATTTGTCGACCTACGAATGGACTTATATCGGATTCCACGATGACGCCCGTATCCATACCAATAGCCAGAAGAGTTTGATAGAAGCTCCGATAGTTGAGTTTTTCGGCCATGCCGAGTTGGATGCATATCATGACTCAGGCTCACGTACAAGATTGACGGTTAAATCCGACAGTCTGATTTTCCACGACAGCGCCGTCTTCTCGGGACGCTTAGTGGAACTGCTCCCCTTTACTACCGACGAACGTCGCGAAATAGACTTGCGCTATGGCGTCGTCAATGACATGGGCGCGTCAGCCAAGTTTTATGGAGAATATGGTAAGGCTATCTCCATGCCTAACAGGAACATGCCGGTACTTGAGTTTGGCTATCAGCGTTGCAACGAACCGCTTCTCACTCCACATTTAGCTCCTAACCTCCGTTCGGAAAGCAGACTGGAACCTACCCCCAGAGTAGGCGGCGATGTGATTGTAGCCTTTAAGTATGACTTCTCTTTGCCGATACTGAACACGGTAGTTGCTAATCATGCCCGTATCTCGTTCATGGATGACCTGGATGACGGCGTAGGTGGCGGCGAATTTATTGACGCCTGCGTCCGTACCGACCTGCTTCGTATACGTAACAAAGTGGAGTTCTATAGCGATCCCATACAGACAACACGTCGCGGTACGCTCAGGTTGACGTCCAACGAACAGATGCCTTCTGCCTATGAAGCAGGTATCTTCCCGCATCACCTGCACTTGGAACCGGGAAGCGAACTGAGCCTGCCGGGCGAAGGAGGCTTGGAAGTTATCTCGACAACGACCCTCGGCGGCTATGGCGAACTGCATGAGAATGTTCGCATATTAGCCGACGGTATCATCGCCCCAGGCTATGCTTCGTTGATGGAACACGACTGCCAGACAGGCTATCCGCAAGGTAAGTTAGCCATACACAACCTCTACATGGAGAAAGATGCTATCATGCGTATCTCTATCAGCTACAACAGACTGAACTGCCGCTTTAACCCCGATACCAATGAGAACGATTTGTATTGTACGCAAACCGATACCTTGCTGGTACAGGATTCGATCTTCTTCTTCGGCAAGATACCTCTGTGGATAATGCCCGAAAGCGAATATATTGAGCCGGGGTGCTATCTGTTCCTGATATATAATGACTTAGCTGCAAGCGTTGAATATGTCAATAACTTGGTACTGATGAATCCGCGTCATGGCGACTACTATTTTGCGCTTGATAAATCGGAACCGGGACGTGTCTACCTGTGTGTAACGACAACCCCGACGCCTATCCTTCAACGTTATATCCATATCCATGCAGTCGATGGCGTTACTACCGACCCTGTTGCAGAAATTTATCACTATGTTGGCGGACACGACGATTTCGTCTTTAAGGCAACTTATGACAACAAAATCCCGTTAGAAGTATTGGCTACCGGTTATTATTCACAGAAAACGACGAAATTGCCCTCAACCTATTTGTTTGACGGTACTTACCAATACATGATTCGTCAGGTCGTTGAACCGCATGATGTTTACTTCGGAGATGTAGATACAAACGCTGGCGGCGTAGGTAATGAAGGTCTCATTGGTCAACGCGTATGGTCGTATAGAAACACATTATACGTGAATGTTGATAAAGATGATATTGTGAGTATCTACAACGTGACCGGCGTCCTCTTCCGCAAGCTCGAAATCCCCGCAGGATTATCGAAATCAACACTGGAAAGAGGGGTATATATCGTCACGCTTAAAGACGGCTCTGTATATAAGATCATTATCAATTAATCTTTCCCCTTTTTTTCGGTCGAATCCCGACGCCTGTGAAGGTAGTCGGGATTTTTTTTTCTTCTCAATCTCGCAATCACATACTGGGTACGCGGACGTCCCGTCCGCTCTATCGTTTTGAATGCGGACGGGACGTCCGCGTACCCAGTCCGGAAGTTCATTGTTAATTGTTCATTGTTCATTGAGCGGACGAAGTCCGCGTCAAACTTTTCCCTTTTTGAAAGTAAAATTCAGCCTTTTCACTTTCGCCTAACTTTTGATAAATCACACCCAAATTAAAGTATGTGATTGGGTTGTTGCCACCCAATTCCTCTGCTTTCAATAGACATTGAAGAGAACGGGCGTAATACTCCGCTTTTGCATAAGCAACGCCTATGTTCACATAAAAATCTTCTGTTTTATGGAAATCCATATAAAGTGCGCGTTCAAAGTTAAGTAATGCCATATCTATATTGTTAAGGCATTGGCCGTATATGATCCCTCTTACATACCAGGCTTCTCCAATATCCGGTCGTACATTCAGCAGTTCGTCTAACGATTGAATGATCGCTTCCGGTGTAGATGTGATTTGATTTGCCTGCAATAACGCAGGAATAATGTTTAACGCCTCTACATGATAAAAAATTTTCGCGTTTATCCTTTGTGCCTGAAGTTGATGCAACTTTGTAAAGTAATGTATCGCTTGGGCTACGTCACGATGACAGTTTAAATAAAGATAGCCAAGACTTTCGTGCGCTGCAAGATATAACGTGTCTATTTGGATAGCATGAAGTAAATATTGAGTCGCTTTCTCACAATATTCATTCCTTCGTTGGGCTTCATCGCTGTCGTCGGGATTCATCGCTTTTAGCATATAAACCATTCCGGCGTGATTGTTTGCCATAGCCCCATTTTTTGAGGTTTTTACATCGGTAGTAAACAGGGTAAAATTATCTTTCCATACCCTGTTCCTGCTAATTGTTTTGGCTGCATAAAGGCAGAGAACGAACGTTAGTATACCCATGGCAACGCGTTTAGTATGCCAGTTCAATGAGGGGACTTTGGGAATGTATTTGTAAATAACCCAACCTGTAAGCATAGCAAACCCTAATGATGAAAAATAGATGAAACGTTCATTCATAAGCGTGCCCATCCGGTAAAAGAGGTTGCTGACAACCGATAGCGGTATCAGATAGAGCCAGATAGCATAGGAGAATACATCCTTTTTTTTGATCATGCCGTAAACGGCATACAGGCCGATACTAACATAAAACAGGAGGGAAAATAAAGCGAAGGGATTCGACCATCCCACGATTTCGATGTGACGTGCAGAATAATCATAAGTCAGTGTATATGGGAAAATCAATAGCCTGACATAGTGTAGCAACGTAACGGAAATAGTCGCTAACATATCGCCCGTTGTAGCAAATACGAATGGCTCATTCATAATATCGGGAAATATTTCCGCTGTAAACGACCAGCCTAACACACGAATGCGAAGCAAAAAGAATACAACGATAGCAACTAAGAGAGGCGCTATCGAAATCATTATCTTACGCAGGTTCGAATCTGTGAAATAATAAAGGGTTAGCGGAATGATAGCAAGGAAAATAATGGTATTTTCTTTGGACAATAATCCCCCAAAAAGGCAGAGACCCGAAAACAAAAGAGTACGGTATTTATGGGTATCAACGTATTTAAGGGTAAACCATAACGCGCCAAGCGCACCGAGAAGCGCCATGATCTCGGCTCTACTCTTTACATTAGCCACTATCTCGGTATGAATGGGATGACATAGATACAGTAGGGTGACGATAAGCGGGAATGAAAAATACCACTTTTCGTGTTCGGAAGGCGACATCCCGCTGCCCTCTTCCAAAGAGGAGTTCTTTTTGGAAATGAGCACACACAGGATTGAAAAGAACAAAAAGGCGCTACACAAATACAAGAGGATATTGATAAAGTGGCTGACAGGCGGATTCCCTTTATACCGTACTTGGTTGTTCGTGTTAGGCGCTGTTATCTCTTTGCCGAAAAAAGTTACTTCCAATGCAAATGTAATATACGACAAAGGACGAAATCTTCGATTGCCTCCGTCATTTCCGAAAGCGTTCATCATTTCGTTGAATTTATCAACCGTCAGTCCGGCATCCTTACTTAGTAATAAACCATAATTCATGTCGTACCTGCACAGATCGGGAATCCCCTTGATACCCTGTTGCGTGAACTTGTTGCTTGTTATATAAACTGCATCGTCGCCTGTATATGAATGACCCAATGTATTTCCGTACAAAGCAAATACAAGGATGGTAAACAAAAAATACGGCTTCCATTTCTCTTTTTGAATCATCTTTTTTTTTAAATCAGTGAGTATGAAAGTGCAAATGTAGCGCAAGTTTATCGAAAAATAAAATAATACGCTTTTTTTCAGAAAAAAATTTTAACAAATAGCCTTTGAAGCGACAGGGATATATATTGTAAAAAGTACAAATATGGAAGGGGTAAAAATTCAAGAAAATGTGACTTTATTATATATTTTTAACATAATAAATGTTTTTTATAAAAAAAAATGTCCTACTTTTGCAGCCGTATAGAGGGTTCTTATTGCGAAATGAGTAGCTAAACATCTACTATTCATCTTGTTAATGATTTTCTTCTAATAGTATGGTATTGATTCGAATTTTAATTTACAACCTTATAAAAGATAAAGTATGGGAAAAAAGAATTTACTCTTAATTGCCTGCACAGTATTCATGATACTATGCAGTTATGTGATACGGGGGCAACACGGGGTGTTGTTGCCAAAAAAGCAAGTAGAACATGTACATGATGAAAATTGTAACCACGATGATGACGATGCTTGCTGCTCATCCGGGCATGATGATGAGTCTTTCATAGAAAGAGGGATAGCAGAAGGTTGGTTAACACTGCCTACTCCTGATATTAATCCGAGACGCGGAGATGTATCTAACCCAGTTCCCGATTACGGAAAAAGAGATACGATTCATGGAGATAGAGACGTGAGTGTCGTATTTGGAGCGGGTGAATCTACTATTATTAGCGGCACACATGTCGTTTGGCCTGCATCGCCTCATCCTTTTCCGCCTCAATCAGGTACCGATACAGCTGTTGCTATTGTTGGCGGAAATAGAGCGCCGGCTATTCTGATAGGTAGCGCTTATTCTAAAAATGCTGTCATCGGCATATACGATTTTAATGGATTAGCTTCCGGCGCATTGCGAGATATTAGATTATATGCCGGTAGCGGTTCTGGCAATCCTCCTGAGCCAGCATACAATGCCGCTTATTTTACCTTAATGGATCCTCTCGCAACTGCTGCAAACGCAATGACTTCTCCCATTAACCTCACCATTGATGCTTCTGATGCAATACCAGAAACCACAACGTCTTCGCCAATACCGGCTCCTAATGTATATCAAATACGCCCCCCTGTTAATGGAATTTATGTAACAGCGGTAAACACTGTTAGCTATCCAGCTATACAAGAAAGTTCACCCGGGGCTGTCCTTTTGGCAAGAGCAAATTATCTCAACGGTACCGATCTTGCGTGCGTAGGAGCAATACTTCGACCCTATTATGATCCCACAGATTCAAGATATTATGTGCCGGTTTGGAATCATATTACAATGGGAAGATCTGGCCCCCCCCCTCAAGCTACTAACTGGGATGATTCCGTTTTAGTTCAAAAGCAATTCTATTTTGACGTAGTTACAGCAGATACTTTGTATACATCAACAAGGAATTTTCTTGGTAAAAAAGATAATGACAAACCCCTGCTTTACACTATATCCGACTCATATACTCCGGACACGGTAAATGCTTATAATCAATACCGAGCTACTTTAAATACGATTGATTATATTCGTCCTACAACAGTTTTAGTATCCGGTCCGGACAACATTTTAGACAGTATTATGGTCAGAGATATTGAGTGGTATGCCGCTTTTTTAAAAGCTACTATTAAAAACCCTAAAATTGAAGGACCTTTTAAAGCAACTAACAATAATAATTGCGCTCATTTAACAGGTTGGGTCAGCTATGTAAGAGATAGCGCTGTATTTGATACAATCGGTCCTACACAAACAACAAGTTCGATTCCTGACGCTGCCAATCACACAGGTACGCATACGCTTAACAGGAAAGTTGATGCAGCAGTACGTATTCTTGATAATGCCGATGTATGCGTTCGATTTGGATTGATAGATAGTACAGAGGTACCCTATACTTTGGCTAGTCCTACAAGTACGAATTATAATAGAGATGCTACTAATGCGATACTTGTGCTGCCCGGATACCCCAACACGGCGGGTGAAAGGTCGAACTTTCGTTTGAAAATCGGTGGGGATGCGGCCATACTTCACACACAGGATAGCAATTATTATCTCGGCTCAAATCCTTTGGAAGATGAAATGTTTTATCGAGAAGCTACTTCACCTGTCAGCGCGGAAAGCCCCGGCGAACCGTTCCCGACAGCGCTAAAAGAAATTTATATGTCAGGCAGTGGCATATATGGTTCCACCACAACCTGGGTTAATGAAGCTTCCGGATTAAAACGGGATTATTTGCATCCGCGCGAACCGCTGACAATCACTAATAATTCTGTTGGGGATGAGGTGCCTTTTGTCTCAACAGCAGCTTCGGTTTATGGCGTTCGTGGTGATTATTTCGGATATACCAATATTCATACACGGGATTTTGCAGGGGAGGATACGACAAATATCATCGAATTCGGTCCAGAGACTAACAATCAGGATTTCTTCAAGATTTATTCCGGCGGTATGCTGAAAAACTTCCGTGGCTGTACAACAGCCCTCGATAGCTTATTGATAGGGACTACAAACACTTATACTACCTTTGAGACCGCTCCGGGCTTTCGTTTAAGCAGGAATCCGGATACTACTTTATATATTGTTCACGATGGAGACGGCATTGCATTGAGTCCTAGTCCTGGTTATTCTTGGGGTATTCGGTTTAATAGCGTGGGAACCGACAGTATAAACGCTGCCATAGCAGATGCCGAAGGTGGCGGCGATCTGCATATTCAGGCGAATAGTTTTGTGAGATTCATAGGCAGTGATCTGAAATTTGATCTTAAAAAAGATAATGAGATAAAAGTGCTCTCTGACCTTCATTCCATTTTTGTTGAGAACAATGTGTTCTTCACAAAAGCGGATTCTGCACATCTGACGTTCTGGGCTAACGGAGATGCTGATGACATGCGTGGCTACACCGATGTTTATGATCAAGCTAACCCTACCGGAGCCATATTAATTGGCGGCAATGTGAGGATACAATATGATACTGTCCCTGTAAACGGAAGAGGTCTTGCTTTATTCCGCTCGGAACATGATGATGTCTTGGTGAACGGCAGCTTTAATTATATGAATCAGTATGCTTTAAGCGAAAGCGGAGAACTGATGGTACAAGCCGGACAGGATATTCGTGTTGCCGGAGAAACTAATTTATTGCAGGATGGACAACGTTCCATGTTGTTTGAAGCATATAGAACGATTGCTTTCGGTGATAATTTCACTGCTATCATGGGTTCACGTGTTCCTGTGACGCCAACAACCGATTCTATTATGACAAATGGAGACCTGACCATCAAAGCCGGCTATGATGTCTTTCTCCCAACAGCCGATGTTTATGGTCCTACCCATCCGTCGACTTGGGATCCCCCTGTCCCTCCCGGCCTTAATGATCCCTGTGTAGTAGATGGTTATAGCAATCGTACTGCAATTCATTCTCCAAGAAATACAGGCGGAGACATCTGGTTTGAAAAAGATGTAGCAATAACACTGACTCCTGATATTTCGGATTCGGTTGATGTCTATATCCGCGCTTTTAACTCTATCTATGTGGACGGCGATTATCAACATACGTTGAGCAGCACAAATCTCTTTAATTCGGGTGACATGGTAGATACTACTTTGACATATGCCGAAACAGGGAACTATGAAGCATCAGGAAGCGGCCAGGTTGTATTTAACTTTAGCGCCAACGATTCTGTTTATTTCTTGTTGCAAGCCGGCAATACACTCGGTAATCCTTGCGGCGAAACATACGTTTGCGATCGGAATGACACGCAAAACAAATCGCCATGGCACGGAAATGTCTTGTTTGGCGACGATAAAGCTTTTACCATCAATCATGACGGCGTAGGCAAAACTTTAGTATCAGCATCACGCGATATTGAAAACCAAGAAGGAGCAAACGTTACATTTAATTATACTAATGTCGCTTTATCTAACGACGATAGTGTGACGGTTACTGCCGGAAGGCATATCGAGACTCATGCCCCCTATTGGTTTGATTTTTCACAGGCCGGAAAGAGCATCACAAACAGTATCACAATGCAAGCCGGTCATCAACAGGCAGCAGGATGCCTCTATGACTTATGTAAAGCGCCTGAATTAGCATCCAATCTGGCTTACAATTATACGCAGCCGTTTTATCCGATCCCGCCCGATACCCTCAGTATATTTGCAAAAGATGGGAGCGGACATGGCAGTATCTTGTTGTTTGACTCGCTTAAATTCGATTATGCAGGGACAGGCAATATCCTGATGACTGCTTTGAATGGTAACATCGAGAGCGATCCTTACCTGCATGGCGACTATAAAGGTGGCGCACCTATTATCTTTAATGTCGACACAGCAGAAGGATATGTACGGATGGAAGCCATCGACATCAAGCTGCATGATATTTTGCAATATAATGGCGGCGCCGCTATGAATGATTTCAAGAACGGACAGTATTACTTGCTGGCGCGCGATTCTATCCTTACACGTAGCCTCTTCTATACGAACAAGACCGATACCGGCAGTGTATACATCATCACCGATAAATACAAAGCTACAAGCACGACTTGCTTGGAATCAGACTATGATACCGACCAGCGAGGCATACACCAGGGACATATCGTTTTGGGTTATGTGTCGGATTGCGATAATACAAACACAAAAGACAGTCTTGTGTTCGACTTTTCTACCAACCCGAATACCGTCGGCGCAAACCTGTATATCAGAGCCGGATACTTGGGATATGAAGTTAATTCACTTACAGGAAGAAATACAAGTATGCTGACCGACTACCCCGACGACAGAGGAAAAGGATATGGCGGTAATATCACCTTCGATTTTATGAAAATCAATATGGCGGTTGGCAGTAGCGGCAAAGGCGGCGGTTATACCGAGATAAGTACGCCTAACGGTAATATCTGGGGTAAAGATTCGATTCAATATCATGGAATCAATGGCGACCTGCGTATCGATGCCGGCGATGGCTCGATCGAAGATACACGACACGCTGTCCGCTGGTCGGGATTTGCGACCGCAAACCGGTATGGAGCAGGTACCGAAGATATGCTGAATACGATGGTGCCCCTCTGTTGTGAAGACAGCGCAGTTTGGCGCACCGGTAACATCATGATGAAAGGCGGCTCGGTCAACTTCTTAGATGATCTGACGGGAGGAAGCAATTTGCTGGGTACAGGTAATGTCTTCTTCCGTACCCGCGAAGGATTTATCGATGTATATGATAAGTTTGATGCGTTGAACATGACCGGTCACCTGTTGGTTTATGCCGGTATGACGCCTGCCAATACGAAAAAGAATGAATGGGGCGACGTTAGTGAACGCGACTTCCAATATTCGCCTGTCGTAAATAGCGGTAGCGTATACTTTGGCGCAGACGATAACATCATGTTGAACTATGGCTATAGCAACGGTTTTGAGGCGTCTTATAATTATAGCGCTACTAATCCCGGCATTTATGACGTAGTTGGCGCAAATCTTACACGACATGGCAACCCCTTCTATTCGAGCGCTTTCTATTCTATGGATGATTGTTTTTCGGTCTTCAATGTGAATAAAAACGGGTATCTGTGGTACAAAAACCCAATAAACCACCCGACGAGACGTCAATCACACCTCTTGTACAGAGGTTGCTCACCAGCGCCGTCAACAAACCAGACAAGCGCCTGCTTCCCGCTGACAGGACAATGTTTGACCATAGACAATGGCGCCCGTCCGTTGATGTTCAATTTCAATGAGACAAGCACCCAAAAAATCCTTTCCGGCGGATTGGCCGTTGTGGCTTCTAATTATATCGATATGTTTACCGCATTCACCTTCGAGGGCGGTATAGGAACAGGATTGCATGCCGTTCCGGAGATGAACACGCTGAAAGGCGAAATAGTTGAAGGATATGGATTGTATATCAAATCGCTCTTCAACGGAGCTAACCCGGAAAAACGCCGCAATACATGCTTCGATTGTGCCGCTGTAGATAACTATAACTGGAAAGAATGGCCTGCTATCACTTTCCATGATGACGCCCGCATCCTTACGGAAAAACAAAAGAGCTTGATAGAAGCTCCGGTAATCGAGTTCTTCGGCCATGCCGTCTTAGACGCCGAAAGGTTGAAAGACATAAACACTACGAAACTGACAGTCAAAGCAGATAGCCTTGTGTTCCACGACAGCGTCGTCTTCGCAGGTCCATTAGTAGAGTTAGTATCGTATACAACAGACCCTGACAAAAGACATGCCACCAAAGAGAGCGCTATGCGTTTTGGCGTTGTAAATGATGATGTAGACTTCAGATATTATCAGGCTTACGGGAAAGCAATACAGATGCCCGACAGAGGTACCCCGATACTTGAATTTGGCTATCAACGCTGCTATGAGCCTCCCTATGCGCCGACACCAGCGCCTAACAGGTATTCCGAGGGCCGTGGCGAACGTACACCAATGGTAGGTGGCGATATCATCGTGGCTTTCAAACATGATTTCGCGCTGCCAATATATAATACGATAGTAGCTAACCATGCCCGTATCTCCTTCATGGATGATATGTACGATGGCGTACAAGGCGGCGAATTTGTGGATACCTATATCCGTACCGACTTGTTGAGAATAAGGAATAAAGTAGAATTTTATACCGACCCCGACCCCTCAACCTTCCGTCTGGGAACATTCAGGATGACCTCAAACGAACAGATGCCATCCGTCGCTGCAACAGGTATCTATCCGCACCACCTCCACATGGAACCGGGTAGCGAACTGAGCTTACCGGGCGAAGATTCATTAGTCGTTATCTCAACAACTACCGTAGGCGGCTATGGCGAAATACATGAGAATATTCATGTGCTTGCCGATGGTATCATCGCCCCAGGATATGCCTCGCTGATGGAACATGACTGCCAGACAGGCTACCCGCAAGGTAAGTTGACAATACATAACCTGTATATGGAGAAAGATGCTGTTATGCGTATCTCTATCGGACTCAATGGCTTGAACTGCCGCTATAATCCGGATACCCAAACTACAGATGCCAATTGTACACAAACAGATACGTTGGTTGTGCAGGATTCGATCTTCTTCTTCGGAAAGATACCCTTGTATGTGTTGACCGAAAACCAATATGTAGAACCCGGATGCTATCTGTTCCTTGTATATAATGATACAGATGCAAGCGTTGAATATGTTAATAACTTGGTGTTGATGACTACCACCCACGAAGGCCTTCATTTTAACCTTGATAAATCGGAACGCGGACGCGTATACCTGTGTGTGACGGAAACCCCGACACCTATCATCCAACGCTATATCCATATCCATGAAGTCGAAGGCGTGACGACCGATCCTGTGGCCGAAGTATATCACTATGTGGCAGGACATGATGACTTTGTGTTTACCGCAACCTATGCTAACAAGACCCCATTGGAAGTGCTGGCTACCGGTTATTATTCACAAAAGACAACTAAACTGCTCGCAACATACGTACTCGACGGTACATATCAATACAAGATTCGTCAAGTCGTCGAACCGTATGACGTATATTTTGGCGACGTAGATACAAGCGTAGGCGACGTAGGCAACGAAAGCCTCCTTGGCAAGCGCGTCTGGTCGTACCGGAATACCCTGTATGTCAATGCAGACAAAGCTGACGTCTTGAGCATCTATAGCGTTACCGGCGTGCTCTATCAGAAACTCGAAATCCCCGCAGGATTGCAGAAACTGACACTCGATAGAGGCGTATACATGGTGATGCTGAAAGACGGCGCCGTCCATAAGATTATTATTAACTAACTATCTCAATTCTATTATGCTAAGAATCCCGACGCCTGCAAGAGGCGTCGGGATTCTTTTCTTTTCATTAAATTCAAACACAAAATTTTGCCATAATATTAATATAATTTGTATCTTTGCAGCAAAAACAATATCGCAATGTATGGATCAATGACAAGAAACAAAGAATTGCCTTTTTTTTTCGGAATGTCAATGAGCAAAGGTGAGCGTATTAAAACAACGTTCGAGAATAATACAAAACCTTTGTTGTTTTATCGACATGAAAATGGGCAATTGTGGCAAGGGGATAGTATCACTTGGCTGATGTCGCTGCCTTCAGAAAGTGCAGATATGATTTTTGCCGAACCTCCTTACAATATCAAAAAAGCGGATTGGGATAATTTTGAAAACCAGGAAGAATACATTAAATTTTCCATACAATGGATTGAGCAGGCTGCACGAGTTTTAAAGCCAGCCGGAACACTTTTCGTATGTGGTTTTTCGGAAATTTTAGCGGACTTAAAACATCCGGCAGCAAGATATTTCAAATCGTGCCGGTGGATAATTTGGCATTACAAAAACAAAGCTAACCTTGGTAAAGATTGGGGACGAAGCCATGAAAGTATTTTACACTTCCGAAAAACAAAGAATTTCACATTCAATATTGATGATATTCGCATACCATATAGTGAACACACACTGAAGTACCCAAGTCACCCGCAGGCAGAAACCAGTCAATACGGAAACGGAAAAAACAGAAATCAATTATGGGAGCCTAATCCGCTTGGCGCTAAACCTAAAGATGTGTTGGAAATACCTTCAGACACTATTGAAGTTCCGACCACCTGCAATGGAATGCACGAAAAAACGCCACATCCAACACAAAAACCCGAAGAATTATTGCGCAAATTAATTTTGGTTTCCTCAAATATTGGCGATACCATTATTGACCCTTTTTGCGGTTCGGGAACAACGCCAGTTTGTGCCGAACAATTAAAACGCAAATGGTTAGCATGTGATTTATCGCCTGAATACTTAGATTGGGCTGCCAATAGAGTTGAATTGGTTGAAGAATGGAACATTGAAAAATGGATACAATACGATTTAGAAAATCAAAAAAGACGAAATGACACAAAATGTTTTACCTTTGTGAAAAAATAAATAAAATTATGCCACAGATAAGTACATTTTACGGATTAGTTATATTGATGAACTTCAAAGACCATGCACCACCTCATTTTCATGTATGGTATGGAGAGTATAAAGTTACGGTAACGATAGAAGACGGAGTTGTAACGGGAAAAATGCCTAAACGTGCTTTAAAAATGATTTTTGAATGGTTGGAAATCCATAGAGAAGAACTGTTTGAAATATGGGGAAAAGCACAAAAAGGAGAAACCTTGACTTATATAGAACCTTTAAAATAAATTGTTTATGTTTTTAGAAATATCAAAAGCTGTGTATTTAGAAAATTACCGTATTTCGTTGACGTTTAATAATGGCGAGACGAAAACTGTTGATTTACGAAGCGAATTGAACGGAACGGTTTATGAACCTTTGCGGCAATTGGATTATTTTAAAAATTTCCAAGTGAAATATAATACAATTGAATGGGCGAATGGAGCCGATTATGCTCCGGAATATTTGTATGAAATCAGTTCATAAGTAAAAGAGACCAGCGTACAACAAACGGTTTGGCGAAATTGGGGTGTAAAGTGATAACCCGAATTTCGGCGCGTCCTTTATCCGTCAGTGACAACCCAAACGGCGTGCAGTCGAGCCCCAACTTCGCCAAGCCGCGTCCTGTAACGTTCATTTTTAAAGTTGTGAAAATAGCAGTTTTGAAACGCAAAGTCGCCGTTTAAAAATTGACAGAATGCACGAATTTTCACGAATGATTTGTAAAAAATTCGTGCATTCGTGGCAAAGGATCTGACTTCTGTGGATTGCGAACCGAAACAATGGTGCGTTATTCCACCGCCTTGGCCACGAACACAACTAAATACAAAATAATTCACTTTATTTGCGAATTATTGAAATTTGTTTACTTACAGATATTTCAAACCATTATAATTAATTTGATTATGGAAGAGTTAGGATTTCCTTTCCGTCCGGTACATCCGGGCGAGTTGTTGAAAGATGAATTGGAATACCGCCATTTGTCACAAAAGGCGATTGCAAAGCAATTGGGACTGTCATACACGGCGTTTAATGAAATACTTAACGGTAAACGTCCCGTAACCACCGACTTTGCTTTGATTATGGAGGCGGCATTGGGAATGCCTGCCTATATTTTGGCCGGAATGCAAACCGATAATAATTTACAAGTGGCACAAAATGACTGCAAACTGAACCGGCGACTTGCCGAAATTCGCAAAATGGCGGTAGTACTTTGATTTTTATATACACCACTATGAGTTGCTCCGCGATGTCATTCCCGCTCAGGAGGTAATTTACGAACTTGTTGTTAGATTTTGTTAATTTTTGCCTGATTGAAAGAACAGACGTATTTTTAAAAAATCCAGGGCAAAACAGATTCCTTCGTAACGAATTATAAAAAAGCCGCAAGGCACAGTTATCACAACTTCCTTGCGGCAGATAATCTTGATTGCCTATCTAAAATATTTAAAATATATATTTTATGCCAAAAACAGCCTGCCAGCAGGAAAGGGTGCCGGGGTTATCTCT
>JGI24702J35022_10000069_pt1 | contig 44707 bp, 37 predicted proteins | sample TergutTh196P4_FD_35022 | JGI IMG/M metagenome (IMG submission 35022) | reverse complement strand
GTCGTCTTCAACCAAAATCTCTTCATCGTCTGATAAATACGCCTCCCTGAAGACAATTCCATCCACTGTTATTACCGCTCTGCCCTTGACAACGCTCTCATTTGCTTCAATTATTGCATTATCCATCGGATTATAAATGCGCAAAGCAGCCATCATACCAACACCGATAATAACAATTATCGCAATCAGGATTAAATCACTTCTATTTAAAAACTTCGTTTTCTCTGTGCTCACTACTTCTCCAGGCCTACTGCAACAATTTCTCCAGAAGTGAGTTGCTTCGTTCGAGAAATCTAGTCATGGCTTCCGCTTCAAGGGGTTTGTTACTCATAACCGCCATGTCGAATATATGCTGACATATCATATCGACGTCGCCAGATTTTGATTCGTCCTTATCCATGTTGACAACTTCTTTGATGAGCCGGTTTTTCAGGTTGAGTACCAGCGTTTCCTCATTTGGGAACATTGCCGACATATCAGCGCCGCCACTGCCGTAAAGCCTGCTCATATCGACCATTCGTCTGGGGTATTCGCCCTGGAGCAAGAATCCTGGTACATTTTCCGCCTTGAGCGATTCCGCCCTGACTTTCAATTTATCATTGCCCGTTGCCCTTCTAAACAGTGTCTCCAACGCAGTCTGAAGTTCTTTCGTTTCCTCGTCGCGCTCTTTCCCGTCGGCGTCTTCGGTGGTGTCTTTCAAACTGTCGGAAATATCGGAATCGATTCTCGCAAACGAAACGTCACGATCCTTTCCTTCAAGGAATTGAATAAAATGGCTGTCAAGAAGAGTTTTTAAGATTACCGCATCCATATCGTTGTCTTTGAACATCTTGATATACTGCGCCTGCTGTTTCTCATCCGTAACGTAAAACACCTTTCCTTTGTGGCCGCCGCTTTCGGCTTTTTCCAGATAATCTTTCAGCGTAATGTAGCTATCAAAAATGTCCTTGTATATGATAACATCCTTCACTCTGTCATAGAACTTTTCCTCTTTTATACATCCATATTTGATAAACGGGTTTATGTCATCCCAGTATTTGTTGTAATCCTCCCTTAAATCTCCAAAAAGCGATGTGAGTTTGTCCGCCACCTTCTTAGTTATGTGAGACGATATCTTCCTGACATAGCTGTCATTTTGCAGAAAGCTCCTTGACACATTCAACGGCAGATCCGGGCAGTCCAGGCAACCCTTCAACAACAACAGGAATTCAGGAACGACTTCCTTGACGTTTGACGCCACAAACACCTGGTTATAGTAGAGGTTTACCTGACCCTCCATAACCTCAAACTCATGCTTAAGCTTTGGGAAATACAAAATCCCTTTCAAATTAAACGGATAATCCAGATTTAAATGAATCCAAAAAAGCGGTTCGTCAAAATCCAGGAACACATCCCGATAGAATGTTTTGTAGTCCTCATCCGAACAATCTTTTGGAGCTTTGAGCCACAATGGCGCCGTGTTGTTCACGGGCGAAGGGACTGAATCGTAGACTATATCGTCATCGGTTTCCTCGCCATATTCGCCATCTTTGTCGCCTTTTGCGTCTTTCGCACCTTCGCCGCCTTTATCGCCTTCTCCACCCTTGCCGCCTTTTTCGCCTTTGTTCTTTCTTTCGTCCGCCTTCTTTTTTCTGTTCTCTTCCTTTTTCTTCTCTTTGTACTCCCTGTCCTTCTTATCCTGCTCTACATCCTCAAGATAAATGGGGAATGGCAAAAAAGAACAGTATTTCTTCAAAACCTCCCTGACCTTGTAACCCTCCAGATAATCCGAGCAATCTTCAGATAAAACAAGCGAGACAACAGTCCCGCGTTCCGTTCTGTCGCAAGCCTCAATAGAGTAATTCATTCCATCGTCGCTCGTCCATTTCACAGCTTCTGCACCTTCCCGGAAGGACAACGTCTCTATCACGACTCTGTCGGAAACCATGAACGACGAATAGAAACCCAACCCAAAGTGGCCGATAATCTGGTCTTCCTCCTGCATTTTGTCCTTGTACTTCTCAATAAAGTCTTTCGCGCCGGAAAAAGCTATCTGGTTTATATAGCTTTTTATCTCTTCATCTGTCATTCCAATTCCGTTGTCCATAAATGAAATCTTTCTGTTTTCCTTATCCACAATAACTCTGATTGTATACCGCCCGTCGTCAGGCGCGTTCGCCTCTCCGATTGTGACAATCTTTTTAAGTTTGTTCAGCGCATCGCTGGCATTTGATACCAGTTCCCTGATGAATATGTCTTTCTCTGAGTAAAGCCATTTCTTTATTATTGGAAAAATGTTTTCCGTATTAATTGATACGTTTCCCTTCTCCGCGTTCATAACTAAACTATCCTCCCAGTTAATTTGAATAATATGTTATTTTTTCAAACTGCTCCTGCCCCTCCTCCGATGTCCCTTCTGTAATGTATACCTTCAAAGCTAACATGTTCGATATTTTTATACGCCGCAACAATCGCCTCACGAAGGCTGTCTCTGCGTGAAGTCACGCCGAGTACCCTGCCGCCGTCAGTGTAGAACTTGCCGTCCTTGCAGGCAGTGCCCGCGTGAAATACTATGTCAAGGGCATGAGCAGCGTCATGGGCATGAGCAGCGTCATGGGTATGATCGGAGTCATGGGCATGAGCAGCGCCATGGGCATGATCGTTGTCAAGCGTCTTGTTGGCGCAATCAGCGCCGTTATTGCATCCGTCGTAAGCGCCGACATTACTTAACCCTGAGATTTCAAGCCCCTTCCGGTAAATCCCCGGATACCCCTCTGACGCTGCAACTACACACGCACACGCCTGATTCCGCCACTTTATATCCAACTCATGGAGTCGCTCGTCAATAACAGCGTCAATAATGTCCGTCAGATCAGTCTCAAGCAGCGGAAAAACCGCCTGGGTTTCCGGATCGCCTAAACGCGCGTTGTACTCGATAACCTTGACCCCTTGCTCAGTCTTCATTAACCCGAAATAGATCACGCCTTTAAACTTCCTGCCCTCTTCATTCAGCGCCCGAATTGTTGGCGTATAGATATTTGTCATACAATACTCCGCTATTTCCGGCGTATATACAGGCGATGGAGCAAACGCGCCCATCCCTCCGGTGTTTAAGCCTCTATCGCCGTCAAAAACGCGCTTGTGATCCTGCGAACACACCATTGGCGCAACAGAATTCCCGTCTGTAAACGCTAAAACCGTAAACTCCTTGCCAGTCAAGTGCTCTTCAATCAGAATTCTGCTTCCAGCTTCACCAAACAGTTTTTTTTCAAGCATATCAGCCGCCGCCTTTTTGGCTTCCAATAACGAATCGGCAATTATCACGCCTTTCCCCAGCGCTAAGCCGTCGGCTTTTATGACAATTGGAAAACTGCAACCCTCGAGATATTTTTCTGCGCTCTCCTGATTATCAAAGCACTCGTACTTCGCAGTGGGTATCCCGTTTTTCTTCATCAGCCCTTTTGCATACACTTTGCTCGACTCTATCAGGGCTGCAGCCTTCCGCGGTCCAAAGGCCCTTTGGCCGGCCGCCTCGAGGGCGTCTACCATACCTCCGGCAAGAGGATCGTCCGGAGCGACGAAGACGAGATCAATATCATTTTCCACTGTGAATCTGACTATCCTCTCCACGTCTGTTGCCGATATATCCACACACTCCGCCAAAGAAGCTATGCCTCCATTCCCCGGGGCACAAAATATTTTGTCCACTCGCGGGCTTTGGGAAAGTTTCCACACTATACAGTGTTCTCTCCCCCCGCCTCCAATAACAAGTATTTTCATATACAAAACACCTTTCAATACAACAATTCCCTGCAAACAATAACTTACAAACGATGACCTGCAAACAATGACCTGCAAACAATAACCTGCAAACAATAACCTGCAAACAATAACCTGCAAACAATAACCGTTGTAAAATTAAATCATATATTTATGTGCCTCTAATGCTTGAAATGCCTTATCCCCGTGAACACCATTGCAATCCCGTATTCATCGCATTTCTCAACCGATAAATTGTCGTTTTTCGAGCCGCCAGGCTGAATTATGGCCTTGACGCCACATTTCGCGGCAACCTCCACGCAATCGCCAAACGGAAAAAACGCTTCTGAAGCCATAACCGAACCATCAGCCTTCTCTTTTGCGTTTTCCAAGGCGTCTCTAAGCGCCTTGATCCTGGATGTTTGGCCTGAGCCGATTCCCACTGTCGCCAGGTCTTTTGCCAATACAATGGAGTTTGACTTTGCGTGTTTCGCTACTTTCATGGCAAACAGAAGATCTGCCAGTTCTTGTTGAGAGACGCCTTTTTTTGTGACAACTGTCAACCGGTCTTTATCCGTACTAAGCGTATTCACGGTCTGCGTTAAAAGGCCTCCGCCGATTTTCTTAAAGTATATCTCATCTTCGCCCTTAAGCCCTTTATATCTCTCTCGCGCTACGTCCGTATCCAGTTTTAGAAGTCGGATGTTCTTTTTTTGGGCCAAAATCTCAAAGGCGTCCGGATCAAAACCGGGAGCAATAATAACTTCAAGAAATATTTTACTCATCTCTTTTGCGGTATCTATGTCAATCCTCCTATTGACCGCCACAATGCCTCCGTATATTGATTCAGTGTCGGAGTCGCGAGCCGCTTTGTACGCTACGAAGACATTGTCCCCAACCGCAACCCCGCAGGGCGTGGCATGCTTTACCGCAACGGCGGCGGGCTCGTCAAATTCTCTGAGCAATTCAAGGGCGCCGTCCGCATCGTTTATGTTGTTATACGAGAGCTCTTTCCCATGTATTTTTTCCGCTGACGCCAGCGTCCCGGCGACCGGAATCGGGTCTTTGTAAAAAGCCGCCGTCTGGTGTGGGTTTTCCCCGTATCTCATATCGAAATCCTTCTCAAAAGTGACCGTGAATAGCTTATCATAAAGTCCGGAATCGCGCGCGGCGCTACTTCCCTTTTCATGCGTTGCGCTGCTTTTCTCTTCGCTCGGCACGCTTCCCGCCTGATGCGTTGCGCTGCTTCCTTCTTCACTCGCCATGCTTTCCGCCCTGCTCGCCGGCATGCTTTCCGCTTCGGGCGCGGCGCCGAGACGCAACCCCTCGTTCCTTTGTTCGCCCTGGCAGACTGTGGCGTTTGATTCACAGACGCTATGAGCTCTTTTTCTGATGCGGTTTTTCAAATAAGTTGAAATCATTGCATCATAATTTGCCGTATGAGAAAAGACCTTTTGTGACAGACTCAGTCTCTCCTCTTTTAGAAGGTCCCCATTTTCTCTCAATGCCTCGAGAACCATATCATAATCAAAAGGGTCAATTATAACAATAACGTCCTGATAATTCTTTGCGGCAGACCGGAGCATGGCAGGCCCGCCAATATCAATATTCTCAATGGCGTCTTCGAGAGTAGCCCTCTCATTTAGAATTGTCCGCTTAAACGGGTAAAGATTAATTACGACAATGTCGATCGTTTCTATCCCTAACTCTTTGATCCTGTCCATGTGTTCCGGCTTATCTCTAATTGCCAGTATTCCGCCATGGACTTTGGGGTGCAGAGTCTTAACCCTGCCGTCCAGGCATTCGGGGAATCCTGTGAGATCCGAGACTTCCATCACTTTTATTCCGGCTTCCCTAAGCGCCCTGGCTGTCCCTCCTGTCGAAATGATTTCGACGCCTAACCCAATTAGCCCATTTGCAAACTCTTCGATGCCTGTCTTGTCAAATACACTGATTATCGCTCTTTTTAGCATTTATTGTCGTCCCTTCCAGAAAAAATGCTCTGTCAATTACAACTGTCAGTAACAACTAAAGTATCGTAACTCTTCTTCCTTCAATTTTCAACCTTCCCTCGGAAAACAACTTAATCGCTTCAGGTAACATCTTCCACTCAGCCTCTTCCATAACCCTTTTTTGCAGAATCTCCGGCGTATCGTCTTCGAGCACTTCAACGGCCTTTTGCATTATGATCGGTCCTGAATCCACCTCGTACTCAACAAAATGAACCGTGGCCCCGGTTAACTTGACTCCGTAATCAAGCGCCTTCTGATGTGGTATAAGGCCATAACAGCCGCTGCCGGAAAACGCCGGAATCAACGATGGGTGTACGTTGATTATATGGCCTTTGTATTTATCGATAAACTCTCTTCCGACAAGGCTTAAGAACCCTGCCATCACTATCAGGTCAACATTGTATGAGTCAAAGACTTCAATCAATCTTTTATCGTATAACTCAATATCCTGATATGCTTTCCTTTCAACACACTCACACGCAATACCCGCTTTTTCCGCTCTCAGGAGGGCGTGGGCACCGCGTTTGCTTGAGATGACTACGCATAACCTGCATTTGTCTAAATAGCCGTCCGACGCCCTGTCAATTATTGCCTGGAGGTTTGTTCCGCCGCCAGACACCATTATTCCGAGATTCGTCAATTGCTCCACCCTTATCCAATGCTCCGCCAATACTTGTGGCGGCTCGTTACATAACATCGCCCGCCAATTTCTTTTGAAGTGCATTGTCTTTCTCTTCAACCTTCCTGGCCATTTCTTCTTTATACGCTATCATTTCGTTGCGAAGGTTTTCATCTCTCAGCGATATCATCTGAACAGCGAGCAACGCGGCATTCTCCGCTCCATTTAATGCGACAGTCGCTACCGGTATTCCTGTCGGCATTTGCACAATTGACAGGAGAGCGTCAAGCCCACCAACAGAAGATGATTGAATCGGCAAGCCGATTACCGGCAACGGCGTATATGCGGCAATCACTCCGGGGAGATGCGCCGCTTTACCTGCTGCGGCTATTATTACGTCAACACCGCTCTCTTGCGCATTTGACGCTAAATCTGACGCCATTCTGGGGGTCCTGTGCGCTGAACACACTCTTGCTTCAACCTCCACAGAAAACCCCTTAAGAACATTTATAGCTCTTTCTACTATCGGAAAATCAGAATCACTACCCATTATTATCAATACTTTTGCGTTTTTTGACATATACATCAATTCGCTCCTCCATATCGAATATCATATTCAATTTAGTTTCAAGCACATAGACATTTTCTATAATATAAGCATTATACTGAAAACAAAATTTAAATGCAATTAGAGCGGAGGCGCCTAAGAAACCTAATTAGGAGGATGAATGGTGCATAAGGATACGCTCAAGACTAAACAGCTGATTTTATGCCCCTTGAATGTCGAGGATTACTTCAACGCCAATCAGGAGAGATAAAATGGTGAATTTGAGGTGGGTTTACGGTGGGTTTACGGTGGGTTTACGGTGGTTTTGCGGTGGGTTGTGGTTAGTTACGGTTAGTTGCGGTTAGTTGTTGTTAGTTGCGGTTAGTTGTTGTTAGTTGCGGTTAGTTGTGGTTAGTTACGGTTAGTTACGGTTAGTTGTTGTTAGTTGCGGTTAGTTGTGGTTAGTTACGGTTAGTTACGGTTAGTTGCGGTGAGTCTACAGTGAATTTACGGCAATTAACGGTGATCTTGAGGCGAGTTTACGACTACATCAAATATCCGCTTTCCGCCAAAATTTACCCATTTGGCATATTGCTGTTTGTTCGCGCCCTTGCGGAAATCAAACGTCAACAGGTAACCCGTTGAGAAACCTTTGTTACCCAGGTAGCCGACGAGTTGCTCATATGCCTTCTGATGCTTCGCCTCTCCTTTCCACAGTTTCAATTCAATTATGAACTGCTCGCCACTAAAATCCAAAACTATATCCATCCGGCGCATATCCGTGAGCTGGCTTTCTATGTGGTAGAAACCCTGCCCGTTAATCAGCGGCTTCAAGTATGACAGGAACAGAAGGCGCCCTTCACGTTCGATGAATTCTGCGTCGCGTTCGCTGAATATTTCGGCGTAGTGCTCCGTGAACTTCCGGAGGCACAGTTCCATGTCAAACCGCCCGCCGTCCGTAACATCGCGCTGAATCACTCCTGTTATCCGCCTTTTTGGGATCGAGTCTTTTGAAATAAAGTAGTCATACATAAGAATCTCAAAAATCCTGTTTGACACAACCGCCTTTTTTTGTTCGCCTTTCCTCAGAAATCCATATGTGTAGCCAAGGTCGATTATGGGGTTGTAGATATTAAACCCATTCCCATTACCTGTAACAAGTAAGCCATAAAGGAAGTCATATAGATCCTTATTGTTTTCCAGATTTTTATATATATCGTCGAATAGTGTGTTCTTTTCGTCAAGCATGATCTTGACAGCTTCCTGTACACCATTAAGCGTCCAGTTTTTATCGAGTTTCTCATCTATATGTTTGCATATTCTTGATACCAAATATGGGTATCCGCTTGTGTAGGCTCGTATCTCGCCAGCTATTGCCGCGACGTCCATACCAGCGTTATGGTCTGCTTCATATTCCCTGAGCATTGTGGCTATCTCTGATGAGCTGAACGACATGTCTATTTCAAAATCCGCCGCTATGTTCCACGGCGAGTTGTATAGTTTGTTTTCTCCAATTGACGGGGTATACGCGCCCTCATTAATCATTTTTAGATTTATATTTTTTATGTCATACACTCCTGACAGTATAACGCTATGGAAAGAATAATCAACATTTCGTTTCCTTGCGAGGAATTTATCTCTCAGTATACTCAGGAAATGCAAAAATACCGCGTTGTTACTCACTTTATCCACTTCGTCTATCATCAGCACTATTTTTCTGCCCTCGCACATTTTCGTAATGTGGCGGTGTAACGATATGAAGTCTTTTACGCTCACATCAAACCATGCATTGATGTATTCCTCTTCCGCCGATGTAAATTGCAGAGCTCGCCTGATGAGTTCCATGAATGCCGCGCAAAAAGCATCCGGCGTCGTAAAACTCTCGTCGCCAAGTCCTTCGAAACTGATTGATATCGTTTGGTAATCATTCCTGAGATCACGTTCAAGCTTCGCCAATGTAGTCGTTTTACCATATTGCCGCGCGCGGTTTATTGTGAAATAACAGCGGTCGTCAATCAGTTCTTTTATTTTTTTGATCTTTTCGCTTATATCTACCATGTAGTCCTCTTCAGGTATACACAACCCTGTCACGTTGAATAACCGCATAAAGCAGCTCCTCTCCGGTTTTCTCGCGATAGCTGTTTAGTTTTACTATAGAAACATAGTCATATAGAGCGGCAGACTGCTGAAGGTCTCTGTCCCTCCCAAATTTTTATTGACAGCTTAATTCCGCGCTTCACGCCGTATTTTACGATAACAGCCTCCATCGACTTTGATTTTGTGTTGTCAGCGGATTTTACTTCAATTGCGGTAGCAGTCTTATCTTTTCGAATAAAAAAGTCAATTTCCAACTTGCCGTTCTGCTCGAAGTAATACAATTTCTTGCCTGATTTACTGAAGATATCAGCAACGATCCACATACCCCACAGGATATGACGGCACGTCCTTGTAATTGATTCCGAGCATAGAGCCTGACGCGATTACATCAAATCGCCCGTCCTGAGTTAAAAACTTTAACGCGGCGCGTGCGCGTGTACAATCTTGTATCTCGTCGAGAAAAATAACTGTTTCGCCCGGCACGAGTTCGGCGTCGGGTACGCGAAGCGAAATCTGTTTGATTATGGTTTCAACATCTAAATCTCTTTCAAAAATGGTTTTGTATGTGGGATTTTGTGCAAAGTTGATAAATGTGAAATGTTTATAGTTCTCACGGGCAAATAATTCTATTATAAAGGTTTTCCCGACCTGTCTGGCGCCCTTAACCAATAAGCACAGTTTATTGTCAAGGCTTTTCCATCGCAGCAATTCGTCGTATATTTTTCGCTTAAGCATATCGCATACCTCATTTCCTATGCAATGCCTCATTATACTATGGAAACCTTACGTCTATAAGAGCACTGCAGAATTTACCCACGAATACTTCTCGTTTTATACAGATTTTTCCCACGAATACTGTCTCTAAATAGCAGATTTTCATCACAAACAACAAAAGATCGGCGCCGCTTTTTGCAAAGGTCAGTTTTGAAAACCTCTAATTTCGCATTAACTTCGCGCTAACTCCGCACTAACTCCGCACTAACTTCGGCACTAACTTCGTGTTTTATTTTCGACTGAATAATTGTGTACATTGTATACTTTCTATGCTAGAATGTGTTCCATGAACAGCATTCAATATGACAATAAAATATACAACACCGAGTTCGTTTACAAAGTACTTGACAGTATGCAAAACTGGGTCAGGGTTTTGGATTTGGTTGGCAATGTAGTCTTTATGAACATGGGGATGCGGAATTATTTTGCAAAATATCCGGACGAGTTGAAGGATTGCGTCACCATATTTGGCGGAGGTGACTGCCGGGCTCCTCAAATCGCAAAAGGCGGGAGAAGTGACCACGGCGGGTTCGGCGATCACGGTGATATGGGTGCAACCAGTGAGCATGGCGAGCACGGCGATATGGGTGCAACCGGTGAACAATGCGATATGGGTGCAACCAGTGAGCACGGCGATATGGGTGCAAACGGTGAACAATGCGAGCAAGGCGGACGCAGTGAGCTTGGTGAGCGAAGCTGGCAAGACGAACAGGGTGGGCGTAGCGATCACGGTGAGCCGGGTAGAAGCGGCGAACAAAGCTGGAAGGGCACGCCCAGTGAGCGAAGCGGGCAAGGCGATCACGGTAGGCAAGGCGGACGCAGTGAGCTTGGTGAGCGAAGCGGGCAAGGCGGGCAAGGCGGACAAGGCGATCACGGTAGGCAAGGCGATCACGGTGGGCAAGGCGATCACGGCGGGCAAGGCGATCGAAATGAAACAAGTGATAGAAGTGGGAGTGGCAAACACGGTGATCAGGGCGAGCAAAACAGGCTTAATGAACGAAGTGAGCGCGGTGAGCAAGACGGGCAAAGCAACCGAACAAAAAGCAACGGGCGAATTGGAAACAGTGAGGAAAGCGAGCGCGCTTCCCTGGTCAGGAATCTGACAGCCGTCGGCGTCAGAAATGAGACCGAGTTAAAGATAGGGATCAATTCCTTTATGGTAACAAGCTCGCCCCTTAACAACACTTTGGGAGAACCAGAGTATATAATTGAAGTGTTTCACAATGTTACAAGGTTAAAAAGTTTGCAGGAAGTCGTTTTTGAACAAAATGAAAGATTCGAATACGACCTAAGCATGGCAAAAATGCTGCAAAGGCGACTCTTGCCAGTCAGCTCTCCAAACCCATCCATTAGTTTTAGTTACATTTATGAACCCTGTGAAGCGCTGGGCGGGGATTTTATTGACATGTATAATATCAGCGACTCTCACCTTGGCGTCTATATTGCTGATGTCTCAGGGCACGGGGTTGCGGCGTCCATATTGACTGTTTTTCTCAGATCAACCATCAGCAAGCGGATTACATCGCCTGCGGAGGCCCTTGGCAGGCTTTACAGGGAGTTCAAGTCGAATAATTTCGAGCCTGAGCTTTATATAACAGTTTTTTATGCGATATTTGATCTCAAAAATATGATACTCTCGTACTCCAACGCCGGGCATATAGCAACCCCTGTCCTACAGAGCGGCAAAAGTAAAGACTCGCTTAAGTTCCTTAATAGCAGTGGCGTGCCAATAAGCACTTGGGTGGATTCAGCCGAGTATTCGCAAAACAGCATAAAGGTTGAGCGCGGCGACAGGTTGTTTTTGCTCACAGACGGGTTAATGGATGTTTTCAACAGCAAGATGGAGAGATATGGCCATCAAAGGGTAACCGAACTTCTGAAGAGCTGTCCGGACGACCTGAATGAATCACTCAATATTATTCTGGACAACGCGTACTCATTTGCCGGGATAATGAACAGGTCTCAACAAAGCGATGATATCACCCTCTCACTTGTTAAAGTAGAATAGTCATTTACAACGACGGGCGTCAACTAAACAGAAAAAGAATTACGAGTACGATCGCAAACATAATTATAGAAGCGGTTGTCATGATTTTGACCGCCGCAGTGACGTCAGATATTTCCGGAATCTTTAAATTATCCCCGATAGCTGGGGTTTTTATTTCTCCGCCGCGGTAAATCGAATCACCGCCAAGTTGAATGCGGAGAGCACCTGCGAACGCCGCCTCGCCCCACACCCCGCCTACGCCGAGGTCGTTTTGATAGTCCCTTCTTATTATTCTAATACTGTCAATAAACCCTTTACCACATATCAATGCTGAAAACGGGATAATTAAACACGATAGCCTTTTCGGAATAAAACTTAATATGCTATTCAGCCTTCCACATATTTTATAGAAATCGTTGTATTTCCCAATATAGAAAAAATGATGTGCGGGCGACAGGATCAAAGAAGTTCTCGCCACTAATACCAGAGGTATAGGTATTCCAAGCAACGCTCCGATAAGAATGAAAAGCATGGGTGATATAACCTTTTCTATCGAACAGCGTGCAATAGTACTAATCGTTGCCTTTATTACCGCCTCCTCGCTTATGACAGTCGCCGGACTGGCGCTATCATCACCGTCACAGGCGCTACCTCTCACGCTTCTTGCATTTCTTCCCTCGCCGCTATTTACGCCGCCGGTTACGCCGCCACCTGCGCCGCCGGTTACGCCGCCACCTGCGCTGCCAGGTACACCTCTGCCCGCGCCGCCACCTGCGCCGCCGGTTACACCGCCGCTTACACCGCCGGATGCGCCGCTATTAACGCCGCTACCCGCGCCGCTTGCACTTCCGCCACCGTAAAATTCCGCTTCCCCGGACATAACCATCGCCTTATTTCGGGCTTCATTGATCTTCCCTTTCCTTAGCAGGTTTGCAACTGACGTAGCATTACCGGCAAAATGCCTTACAGACAGCGCAGAATAGATAAAGTATGCCGTCAGGATATAATAAAAGACCACATGTAACCTAAGCGCTAAATCCATTAATACTGCCGACGATACAAATACTACCATATGCGAGTATAAAATGTGAATAAACCCGGTGGCTGATTCATAAAATGTGCTTTTTTCCGGCCTTTTCCTCGACAACCTGTCAAAAAAAGCCAGCGTCCACTTCTCTGAAGCCTTAGCAACAGCTCCGATCAATTTGATAGGAAGGGGTGGGTAACGCCAGTCTCCCAGCACAAGGTCCGTTATCCAAGCTACAATAGCGCAAAATATAATATTCGTGTCCACAAAAAATAAGTTCACTCTGACTATTATCCATTTCTGTCCTATATTTCGTGATTATCTTCGAATACTTCCTACTTGGGGCGTTTTGTACCCCCGAAATACGTGCCTGCTCAAGGCGTTTTGGGTCCCCGAAATACATGCCTGCTAACCGCCGCGCTTCAATTATTTTACCATCGGGACAAATCTAACTGGAAGAAGGTCGTTTTCATAATACCCTCTCCCTTTCTTTATAATTAGTTTCAAATACTGAATCGAGTGAGGCCTTCCAACAGGAACGATCATTTTGCCCCCGTCTTTCAACTGCCCAATCAGTTTTTCAGGTATAGCGTCGGGCGCAGCTGTTATTATGATTGCGTCGAAAGGGGCCTCTTCAGGCCAACCCGCATAACCGTCGCCGTGTTTTACCTTTATACTGTCAAGATGAAGGGAGGCAAGGATCTCTTTCGCTCTGTCGGCAAGTTCCTCCAACACCTCGATCGTATACACTTCACATCCGACACAGGCAAGAATAGCAGCCTGGTAACCCGACCCCGTCCCAATTTCAAGTATCTTCATGCCTGGGAAAGGCTCAATCTGCTCAGTCATATATGCCACGATATATGGCTGCGAAATAGTTTGCCCCAAACCGATTGGCAGCGGTGAATCGTCATATGCGCAATTGCGAAGGCTTTCCAAAACAAAAAGATGTCTCGGCACATTGTTCATTGCGCCTAAGACAGCGCCCGATCTAATACCTCTCGCTTTCAAGTGTCCCTCAAGCATTCTATTCCGCTCGTACTCGAAATCCTGCGCCATAGGTAGTATCCCATTGAATTAAAAAGATATTCTGACAATAAACAGTTGTGTTGTACCGAACCAATAGATTGATGCATTAGCATCTGACTTCCGCCGTTTGTGAAATATAAAAAATTATTCTTCCCAGCAGTAATCGGCGCCTGAATATCCGAATGATACACGGCAACCTTTTTCCAGTTTGTACGGCGTGTTGGGCGGCATTTTTTGCCCGTTGACAAATGTTCCGGCTGAGGAATTCAAATCAACAAGAAAATACCCCTGAGCATTCCTTTCCACTACCGCATGACGGCGGCTCACAGCTTTTGTTTCTTTATTAAACTCAAAACTGGATTGCCCCGCGCCCGCTGAAGGATCGTAACGGCCAATCGTAAATATTCCCCCGGCGTCTATTGGTACCGAAATAGTTCCGGGGTGGGCGCCATTGCCTACGTAGCGGAATTGCGGACCGGCTACTTCACGAAGATCTATTTGTGTTGCCCCGTCGTCATACATTCCCGGCGGGGGGGCTGAATAAACAGACGGCGCTTGCTGGGCCGGCATTGCGGCGGCTCCCTGAATGATTTCCTGCTGCGGTTGCTTCTTCCCCGAGAACCAACCCTTCTCCTTTGGCTCCTTTTTGGCCTTTGGTTCCTTTGCCTTTTTCGGCGCGGGGTTTTTTTGAGGCTTCCCTTTTTTCATCTCTTTACCATCAGGGGGAAAGGCTATAACTATCTCGTCAGGCCTCCCCTGCGCAACCTGCGGTGATCCCGGCGTTCCCGGCATTCCCTGCATTCTTGGCGATCCCGGTGAACCTGAAAATCCTTGCGATCCCGGCGATCCTGGCATTCCAGGCGTTCCCGGTGTCCCTGGCGTTCCCGGCATTCCTGGCGTCCCTGGCGTTCCCGGCGTTTGGGCTTGTTGCCGCCCGAACATTTGCTTTTTTAACGATGGTTTTTGAGCCGGCTGTCCGGGTTGTACCGGCTGCCGGGGCGGTATTGGCGCGTTCTGCGCTGGGTAATACTGAGGAGCGGCGTTCTGAGCCGGGTTGTATTGTTGCGCCGTGTTCTGAGCCGGGTTGTATTGTTGCGCCGTGTTCTGCGCCGGGGCGTTCTGCTGTACGGCGTTCTGCGCAGGGTAATACTGCTGTGCGGCGTTTTGCGCCGCTGGGGCGTACTGCTGCGAGGCATTCTGCTGCTGGGCGTTTTGCGCCGGTCGTCCTGGTTGTACCGGCTGCCGTGGCGGCGCCGAAGCGTTTTGCGCCAGGCTATACTGTTGAGCGGCGTTTTGCGCCGGAGGGGCGTATTGCTGCGCCGATGCGTTCTGACCCGGAGGGGCGTACTGCTGCCCGGCGTTCTGCGCCGCGTATCCCCTGTAAGGCCTTAACATCTGTAAAAACTCAATCAGGCTGAAATCCTGTATTGCCCAAACTACCTTATTTTCAAGAGTTACATCAGTCACATGGTTTTGCCTGGCTATCTCCGTGACCATGCTTTTCATCTCCTCATAGCTGGAACAGGCGCGCACCGATGGTATGTACACAAAACAGATAGTTTTGCTATTGTTATCGCAATAAAGATATTCTGGTTTTAGTACAAACGAGTAAGGATTTAAGAACCAGTCGACGCAGTCGAGGAGAGGGAGCAATATGCTGAACCATAATTCGGCGTACTCGCCGACAGACCGATTACCTGACAGATACATGAGTTTACTGCGGTTGCCTATCTGAAAGGTGAATTCAATTTCCCCATCGACTATTATGTGATGAAACGGAAGGAGAAAATCCGGCTGTTCCGCTAAGATCGTGTAGAGAGCTTTTTTATCAAGCTCATCCTCCGGAATCCTGACTACTAAAGTCGCCCCTGATTGAAAATCGCTTTTGCTTTGTATTTCATACATTATAATCCGCCCCCTGTCCTGTATTCGAGAAGAGTGATAAACTGCCAGCCGCGCTCGGTTAAAACAGGCGCGCTGCCATCGGCAAAGCTTTTTGCCTGTATAAATGTAGGTTCAATTACAATTTCTCCGTACATACTTACATAGCCCCAGAAATCATCCTGTTTGACCGCCGCCAGGTGTTGCCCAAACGAAAGCGCCTCGTCGAAACGGAAATCAATGACGACTTCCCCCGAAATATCAATGAAGCCCCATTTCCCGCCTTTCTTTACGGCGGCGTATCCTTCATCGCCAAATGGCGCGGCGTCTTCATACGCTTCGCCGATTTGAACGCCGTCAACGAAAAGATATACTGAATTGCCCTGTTTCATGAAAACGGCGCCACGGGCATATGACTGTCCAAGCTCATCGATGATCACGCCGTCATATTCAGCGGGAATAACCAAATTCGCCGATATGTCGACAACGCCCCATTTGCCCTCGATCAACGCAGCGGCGCGACCGCCCCTGAGCGTTCCCACCCAATCATACGCCGTGTCGCCAATCCCAAAGTCGCCGGTAGCGCGATACCATTTGCCATCAATGAGCAACGGTATCCTGTTATTTGCGTAATTGCCAAAATCGGATGCGTTTTTCTTAAGTAGCGCAAGCCGGTTGTTATATCTGTCAATGGCGTAGATAACCCCGCCCTTTTTAACGACGGCGCGACCGTCGCGAAATGTGCTGACCTTATCATATTCACATGGGATGAATAATTCACCGTCAGAGAACGCAATACCCCAAAGGCCATCCCTGCATACGCCAATCGTAGCGCCGGCAGTTTGGGTGACGTCATCGTATATTTCGTATCCCATCCTGTATTCATAGCGGGTATTCTCGTATAGCGCCGTCAATTCCCCGCTCTGCGTTTTTGCGATGCCATCCTTCAAAACTGCATATGCTTCGATATACTTGGAACTGCTCAGATAGAACTCAGCCGCTTCAATAAAAACTTCAGGCTTGTAGTCCGAACGGTTCATCTGCTTTTCAAGCAAAGCAATGTAATCACGGCGTACCCCTCTCTGATCAATCATTTGGAGATAAGCCCTTTTTAACATGTTTTCCGCTTCTAAAGTATGCGAGGCGTTATAGCCTACGGCTTCTTCCAAAATGGGCGCCGCCAGGACATATATTTCATCATTAAAGTAGTCCGTCGCCTGCCCGATGAGCTCCGCCTGCTTTTCATCGGGGGATTTTGCCCCAAGTACGACCACCCATGATATAACGAATACAACAATTAACGCCAACAAAAGCAATAGCCGATTAGTGCGCTTCAATACCGTTTCCCTCCCGTCACCTGTAGAATACTATGATCAATATCCCAACGTATATGAACGGCGCTAAAGGCATCTGGTCCTTTCGCCCGATTTTTTTCAAAAGTAATAACGTTAAACCTGTCAACGCCGCCAGTATCGTCCCATAAAGCATCGCGGCGAGCGTTCCTGAAAACCCGATAAACAACCCGGCTGCCGCCATGAATTTCACATCGCCGCCACCCAGGCCCTTTCGGCTGACCAAATATATGAGAAGGAATAATCCCCCTCCAACCGCAAATCCCAGCACCGCGTCAAGTAGCAACACAAGGGCGTTTTCCGTATCAATGACGAGTTTTGGCGCCATGGTAAGCACCCATGCACTAAGCATCACCAGAATCAGGTTATTTGGTATTTTCCTCACTTTTATGTCGGAAACCGCCGCAACATAACCAAACACAATGATCAGCGCGCACCAGAGGAGTATAAACATATCATCTACCCGCCCGGCATGGACTAATATAAGTGCCGCCACAATGAAAGGTATCCCGGTGTAGGGCAAGTATAACCTGAAACCTGCTTTATTATTGTCAACGTCCTTGTCAGCGTCTGCGCCTGCGTCTGCTGTGTCTGCGGCGCTGTCGTCGGCTTTTGCTTTGGCGCCTGCAGTGACTGTGTCTGCATCTGCGCCTGTTACTGTGTTTGTTTTTGTGGTGGCACTGTCACTGTCGCCGGCTTTATCGAACGTCATCCCCTGTACCGTACCCCTTCCCCGCCTAACCAAGCTCTTGTCACGGCGGATTGCGTGACGCGCAATTTTGTGAAAGGCAGCGGCAACCCCCCGAAAGAATAATTCACCTCATATCGGACAGCGATTGTAATGCCGCCGTCTCTGTCGATCAGTACGCCGCCTGTTCCACTACCTGAACCGGATGAATCGTAATCATAGCCCATAATCTCTAAACCTCTTACACCGTTAGCGACTCCCATGGATCTTAGATATTGATCGCCCGACATCGTCCCATTTCTCAAATACCTCCCGATGAGCGGTCTGATGGCAAGCTCCGCGAAGGCGGTATTTCTCGCGTCGTTCAGGAGCAGTGAGATCAACGAAGAAGGGTCTGAAAATAAATCGCTTGCGCCGTCAAGCACAGTTTGCCCCTGCCCGCCTAGCGCGTCGCCGGTGATAGCGTTAATAGCCCCGGCAATGGCGCTGATTCCAGTCCTTAGTTCGTTGACGCCCGCCTGCCTTATCGCAGTATTCGCATTCGTGCCAATAAATTGATCAGACGTCCCTGTGATCTCAAAAATATAACTGTACATCGATAGCGTCTGAGCGGTTTGCGTTATAGCGCTGTGTACCCTCGCCTGAAGCGAAACAATACCAACAAGGGACAGGATCGAAGCTATAAGTAATACAAACAAGGTGAAAACTCCCACTGTTTCTACTACGATATAACCTCCTTCGTCTTCTACTACGACATTACGTCCTTCATCTTCTACTACGACATTGCCTCCTTCATCTTCTACTACGATATAACCTCCATCATCTTCTACTACGACATTACCTCCTTCGTCTTCTGCAACAATATAACCTCGTTCATCTTTACGCATCGTCAATACCCCCTGACGTCAGTCACTGTGATCGGCATTGTCGCAGGCGGGATCACGCCGTTTACGCCCCGCTGTGCGAACGGCATCGACAAAAACAGCATACGCATTTCCACAGTCGTTTCTACTTCGACAGTCGTCGCCGCGTTTGACATCCTGAACCTTCCGTCTTGCTGCAGGGCCGTCGCCATTTCGGATTCATTCGCATTCACTCCATACTGGTAATTGACCACGTTCCACTCGATCAAATCTGCAGTGCGCGACGTGAGAACGTTTGCCGCAGAGCTGGGATTGGAGGTAACCATAGCTTTCGCGACAAAGAAAACCGTCAGATAATCCTCGTAGGTAAACCCGGCGCCCCTATCGTCAAACCTGCCCGGCAGGCGCCCAAAAGTGGACGGCTTACACAACCAGGTCTCGTTGGTTTTATATATAGCGACCTTGTACCCTCCACGCAGCCTGGAGACGTCCAGAGAGGTTTCAGCGAGGACAAATCCAAGGCGCGCAAGTTCCCCTAATATAAATGGAATCCCAAATGGAATGGGAAGCGCCCTGATCATATTGACAATATTGTTTATTTGAGTGATACTCCATACCGCAACAAAGTTGACTAAAAACCTTATATCATATATAAGGCTCTTGATTGCACTCAGATTGTCCCTGGCGTTTTTGTTTCCGATAAGGAGGTATTCCCACTCTGACTGATAATAGTAGTTTACCCTTGAATTCATGGGAATGCCAGTGATGGAGTATTCAGTCCCTCTGTTGGGTTTTGTCGTTGTGTAATTTGAGAACATCGACATGTCATAGGTCAATACAAGCGCGAACTCGGCGGAGTCCCGAAATACCCGAGTGGGGTTGCCAAATAATCTTATGACGTTCTTTGCAAGCGAGAGCAGGTTCACGCTATCGCTTGTCCTTGTCCATGAGGGATCGTCGATATACTGCGCCCCGTCGCCAGGCTCGTCTGTATCATAGCCGTCCCCGTATCCCTCGAGCCGGCTGATCTCCCTGCGCTGCTCATCCTCAGAATCGTCAGAACCCGACGTAACGCCTCCGCCAAAGAGATCAACGTACTGCGTTCCGCCGCCGGCGACCATTGCTTGAAGGTCCAGCCAAAATTGCACCTGCTCCGGGCCGAAGTAATCGTTGCCAAACCTGTAAAACGGGTCGGGAAGAAAGTGCTCCAAATTCAGAAAGTCCACGTAATCCGGATCTTCATGGGGCAACTCGGATAGCCCCGCGAAAAAACCCGCTCTGTTTGTCGGGATTTCAATGCTAAAATCCGGGTTCGCCGTAAGCGTCTTAAGCTGCTCTATCGTGAGGCTGTTACTGTCGGTGACAGGTTTTTTATTGTCCCTGTATCTGATGAATTCCGGGTCGTCCAGCGCAGGCATGACAATTTCGTCTATGTACCTAACGCCTTCAGCCCTATACCTGAGCGCCATCGGCAAGACTTCATTATCCAGCAGTGCGCCGTATTGGTCGATGAGCGGCTCCCTCCCGGGGTCTCCCGGCGGCGACCTCATAAAGGCGTCATATATTTCCTGGCTGCAATCGCCGGCTTCCAATCTGCGCCTCAAGTCGTCAACTCTAACTCTGAGGGCTTCTTTTTGCTGGTCAAGTTCGGTTGCTATCGTTACGACTGTTGTAAAATACTGCTTGAAACCCTCTGCACTATGTTTTGTGCCTTCGAGGTATTGTTCTATGTTTTCCGCGCGGCGTCTTATGTCGTCCAGGGTGTCCCTGTACTCCTCTCTTAAGTTGTTGCGCGTATCAAGGTCAAAAGTGCCCATAAAATCGACGTGCATGCCATCGAGCGTTACAAAATCGTCACGGATCGCCTCGAGTTCCGGTGTGATTCTGTCAAACGGGTCGCCGCTTACGCTTACATAAGCCTGCCCCTGGCGTTCTTTGCATGAATCGGCTTGCATTATGGCATAGTATAATTCCCTGTACTTGCTTAGCACGTCGTCCAGCGAATCGTCTATTCCCATCTTAACATCAAGTATATCTGAATCTTCCACAATTCTATCAACCCCGGAGCTGTTGAGCTGTCCAAAAATTCTCTGCAGAATTATTGCCGGACCGCGGAATTTCATATATTCCAGTATCTGTTCCTTCAGTACTTCCGTTCTTCTCAGGTTTCCGGTGAACGTGAGGTTGGTAGTGTATTCGTCCGAGCCGGCAAATGCCCGAAACGTCCCCTTGTCTCTGTCTTTTCCGTATACTGTTAATCTAATGTATTCGTCAATCATCGAAGCGAGTTCCGGGTCATCCGACATAAAGCCAAAAAGGGCATAAAGGTCTTTGAGCAGCGCGCTATAGCTTGCCAGAGAAGCGTTAGCCGCTAACTGGTTCGCGTTTTGAACGGCGCTGCGCGTCGTGTATATACGCGCGGCGTCCACCGCCGTGCCACTGACCAAAATTGCCGGTATCAGAAGCAATGTGACGAAAACGGTGACCGCTCCCCTATTATTACTATTGCCAAATAACTTTTTCATTGAACCACCCCCCTACTTAAGCCGCAGCCATATTGAACCGCAACCTGACGAACGATAACCTGATTGAACCGGCGCAAAACTAAACGGTAACCTGACTGAACCGTAACCTGACTGAACGGTAACTTGATTGAACCGCCGCATGATTGAACCGGCGCAAAACTAAACGGTAACCTGACTGAACCGTAACCTGACTGAACGGTAACTTGATTGAACCGCCGCATGATTGAACCGCCCCCTAACCGAAGAGACTTGTGACTGCGCTAAACAGGCTGCCGATATTGCCCGGGCTCCAACCCAGGTATGGCAAAATGTCGTTAATCATATCTACGTCCCTGATAAATCCGTCCACGTCCTGTACGACCGCCGTCGACGAGGCCGATACTACGATCACTCTGGGAAACCCTACAAAGGATAAATCTACAGGCGACGGCATCGAGCGGGTAGCCGTGATCGAGAGTTCCTTGTAGATGAGATAATTCACAGCCCCACATTCAATTGTCAACGTCCCCGGTGTTTTTACAAAGCTTCTGTTTTCCATGTTGATAACAATCGTTTCCGATTTATATCGATCCTGAGCGGTGAATAACCTTTGACCCAGAGCAGCGTATACGTTTGGAGGATTGGTGTTCGTGACGAACTGCAGCGAATTTTCATTATAACTCAGCCAGGTATCGCTCTTTTCCGTGGCGATTGCGGTAACTGCAAGTTGCGTAGCCCTCTGCAACGTCGCGCGGGCCGGCAAGTACATTGAAAGCAAAACCAAGCCGCTGAATACCATGATTATGATCGGGAAGAGAATAGCCGCCTCGACTACCGCGTCGCCGCCTGTATCCCTGAAAAACTTTTTTAAACCCATCGAAACGGCCATCTCCTTTCAAACCCTTCTTTCAATTTGGTCCCTCTTGCGTCTTCGGTCCCTTTTGTGCCTTCGGTCCCTTTTGCGCCTTCGGTCCCTTTGGTCCCTCTTGCGCCTTCAGTTCTTTTGGTCCCTCTTGCGCCTTCAGTTCTTTTGGTCCCTCTTGCGCCTTCAGTTCTTTTAGTTCCTCTTGCGCCTTCAGTTCTTTTAGTTCCTCTTGCACTGTCGGTCTTTTAATACCTCTTGCGCCTTCTGTCCCTCCCCCCTCTTGTTGCCTCTACTTGATATCTTCTGCTGTTCCTGTGATTTGATCCCACAAATCCACAAGCCATCCACTGAGAAAACCCCAAATCAGAACCACAGCCAAAACCGCGACCAATATCAGCAATACTGCCACAACTACGCCGGAAAGCCCGCGTTCGTCTCTTCGAAAACTCTGGGCAAACCCGGTGAACGCATGATATGCCATTATTGGGATCGAAGTTATTTTTTTCCACATACAGCACCCCTCCTTTCTTTTTTAGTGTCCATGCAATTGCGAAACGCCATTTTTCGGGCCGGCATTGAATCCGCCCCACAATATATTTTTATACTCGATATCATAGCCCGGAAAAGTTTATAACAACCGGGACCATGAGTATTACGAGGATCGAAATGAATAGAAGCATCGTTGGGATCATCAGCTTTGAATTTGCTTTTTCCGAATCCCGTTTCGCCGTATGCCTGCGCTCCAGCCACGCCTCTTTCGCCAACCCCTTCAACAACGCGCCTATCTCCTCGTTGCCCTTCGATAGGTTCTGCATAATTGCCGAAGCCAGCTTGGCAGTTTCTTTTGTGTTGCACCGGTCAATAAACCCGCCGTAAGCTGCTTCTGGGCTGACCAGATTATCCAGTTCCTCCGATGTTGTCTGCATCTCTTTATATAATACAAGGTTCTGGCTATAAGCCGTTTCCTTCCACGCCCTGTCCATTATCATGCCGGAAGTCGCCAGCAGGGCAAGTTTCGACACCATGTTCGGGAATTGACGGGCGATAGCTTCCCTGCGCTTTTTTGCCTGATCCCCCAACTCGTCGTACATGGCATAGACCAATACCAGCACAATAATCGTCCCTATGCCGAGAAGCGCAATGCCAACCGTTGTATTCCCCACCCCCATCGTTACGGCGCCCAATGTCAGCGAAGCCGCTACCCCAATTATGGGGTACGACAGTAATTTTGCCAACAGTTGCCTGGATTTATTCTCGGCGTGTTTCCTGCCATAGAGTTCAAGGCTCCGTTTCAGGATCGTCTTATGCAAGTTGCTGCGGTTTATTGCGTCGAACTTTCGTTGTAACACATACCCCGGCATGACAAAGACGCTCAGGGCATTGAGGCGCCCGCCCTGCAATTGCTGATTCTGTATTTCAAGTTTCGCAATTTCTTTATTTGAATTTCCACCCAGCAGCACTTTCATCACGACAGCCGCTATCCCATGATAGTCAGCCAGTTTTTCTTGTTTGGACATGTCTTTATTGCGCAATTTGTCTATTGCGGTAAGGTTATCCAGCACCTTGTTGTAAGCCGCGGCTATCCAATCATCCCTCGTTATCATGCCCATAAGCACCAACCACGCCGACACCATCGCCGTCGCGAGAAACAGAACAACAATAAGAAGCATAATGAGTCTCCCCCCTCCTTACAATTTGACGCTTGAAAATTTGCGCGCCATAATAAAGCTAACGATAAATACTATCAGCCCCGCAGTGGATACGATCCGCCCTGCCGTAGTGGTATAAATGGCGTCCATAAACCCGGCGCCGGCATAACCAACGATGCCGAGAATCACAAGCGGCATGAAGAGCATTATATTCACTTCGGATTTTGCCTCGGTCATCATGGTGTCGATCTCCATTTCGATTTCCATCTTGTCCGCTATGATTTGCTGGGTTTCCCTTACTATCTCATCTGCGCGGCTGGATTTGCCTTCTATAGTAGCGTATATCGACGCAAAGCTGTCTATATCTTCCAGGCCGCTCCGTTTTGCAAAGTCGGCGAATACTTCTGACAACGGCGTCGCGTTGTTGAACCTGGCGATAATAATATCAAGTTCGGTTATGATATCGCTGTCTTCGGCATAGAGCAGGGAAAGGTCTTCTCTGGAGCTTTCCAAGGCTTTAAGCGGCGGGTTGCCCGCCCTCATGGCTACAGACATAGCTTCAAGCATATCAAAAAACTGGACCCTGAGTCTTAGTTTCCTTTTAGCTATTGCACCCTGCGAAGAAGTGTAAATGAATATCACTCCGAATACTCCCCCCGCTATGAGAGAGAGCGGCAAGATCTTGTAGAAGATGAAAACGACCGCAAAACTAGCTGCAAAACCGATGGCGAAAGCGAGGATATGATCCGTTATTTTCGACGGGCTGACTGAATAATTGGGAATGTCTATGATTTTTCCTCTGGTTTGCCAATCATTTTGCCCCCCGTGAGCAGGGGCGGATGTAAAATTGTCAGGCATTTCGTAACCTCCTGTCTATATCCCATTTCCATTTCTAATTTCGCGTTTCTCATTTCCCATTTCGCGTTTTCCATTTTTCATTTCACTTTTCCTGTCGCTCATTTCCTATGTTCGATACCGCGCTTTCTATATCACCCTGTCTATGCCTGAGTTTTCAAGTTTGCCAATGTTTTGCATCGGATTATCTGTTCTTGTAAGCCTCCCGGTGACCTTGCCTTTAGAACTTTCTTTGGTTTCACGGAATTCATACAGCGTGTTGAGCGCTATTTGACGCGTTTCCGGGTCATACCCTAATACCTCGACTATTTCCATGGTTTTACGGCTCTTATCACGCAGGCGGGACAAATGGATGATTATATCGACTGCTGACGCGATTTGTTGACGGATAGCTTCAAGGGGCAAACCGTCGGCGCCTTGCAGAACCATTGTTTCCATGCGGCTGAGCATATCGCGCGTCGAGTTTGCGTGCCCTGTGGACAGGGAACCGTCATGTCCGGTGTTCATGGCTTGGAGCATATCCAGCGCTTCAGCGCCGCGAACCTCCCCGACAACGATTCTCTCAGGCCGCATACGCAGGGCGGACTTAATCAGGTCGCGGATAGTGATCGCGCCCTTTCCGTCGGGGCCGGCGTTTTTAGTTTCCAGGCGAACAAGGTTATCTATATTCTTGATTTGAAGCTCCGCCGAATCCTCGATCGTTATGATGCGCTCATCATGGGGTATGAAATTGGACAGGGCGTTCAAAAACGTTGTTTTCCCGCTGCCTGTTCCGCCGCTTACGAATATGTTGTATTTTGCCGTTACCAGAATTTGCAATATCTCGGCTACTTCCTCGGTTATCGAGCCATATTTGATCAACTTTTCTACAGTCATCGCTTCCTTGGGAAAGCGGCGGATGGTGACGATGGGACCGTTCAGCGCCACCGGGTGCATAACTACATTGACGCGGGAACCATCCTCGAGGCGTGTATCGACTATTGGCTCGCTTTCATTGACCACGCGCCCTGCCCTTGATACAAATTTTGTTATTATGATTTCCAATTCCCGCTGGCTTTCAAATCGCCTGTCGAGCTTAAACAATCTGCCAGCTTTTTCAATAAAGATGTCTTCATAGCCATTTATCATGACTTCCGTCACATCCGGGTCATCGATGATCTGACCAAGAACGCCAAGACCGCGTATCGAATCATATATCGCACCTATGATGTAACGTTTCTCTTTGAAATTCATCGACGCAAACTCAGCGTAACCTTCCGGGCTATTCGCGCGAATCCACTCAATCCGCTCTTCCAGAACCCGCGCCGCCAGAGCCTCGAGCTGCTCGTTGCTCATATTAGTCAAATCCGGATTGTTCTGGACTTCGGTTTTTAACTGGGAAATCAATTCGCTTCTGGAACTCTCAATCATAATAACGCCCTGCCAATCTAATCTAATCTAATCTAATAATGAACTGCCAATCTGTCCTTCTAATGGTCTGCTAATGGCTTGATAATGGTCTGCTAATGGTCTGCTGGCTTCCATGCTTATAACCTGCAATTCTGAACTGATAATTATCTATCAATCTTCCCTGCTAATTCTCTACCAATCCGCCCTGCTGCCAGACAGCGTTTTAAAGACTGAGATCGGATCGGTTGTCTGTACAAGCGGCAGCATTATGGTTTTATGTATCCTTTCTTCAGCTGATCTCGCTCCCTTATTGTTGACAAGAATAGCTTTGGGTTGTATTTGCCCAAACACGTTGTGCTGACAGATAAATTGGTTTATTTTGGCCTGTGAGGAATTCGACGGGTCGGCTATTAACAGGACTTTATCCGCCATACTAAATGTTTTTACAACCCGCTGGTCGATTTGGCTTGACAAATCAACCACCAATTCGTCGATTTCGGCGGCGCAGGCGTCAATTAGCTTCTCTACGTCTTCCTCGGTAAGAATCCTGATATCGTCATAATTCTCGGGACCGCAAAAATATAATATACCTGAACCGCTATCCTGTTGCCGTATACCCATCAAAAACAGCCTGAGATTTGATTCGAGCTTCTCAAGGGCTTTGCTTATGCTTCTTCCACTTTCCGGGAAATACACGGACGTACTCGAGAAGTTTTCCAGATTCAGGTACATCGTCATTTTCCCGCTTGAAGCCCTATCCGCGGCATAGGCAAGGGCGATTGTTGTTTTTCCTACGCCGCCTGTTGGAGACCAAACCGCGGTTATTTGCGCTTTGTAGGCGCCTGCGCCGCCGGCGCCTTTGCCGGCTTCCGCGCAACCTTCCAATACTTGCCCCGCAATCGATGAAATGCGTTGATACTTGCGAATACTTTTTAGTCCGCCGCCTTCAACGCTCTGCTCCAACTCATCTATCAGTACAAACGGCGCCTGTATCGAGCCTGGGTTTACCCCGGAAGTGAAATCAGGTTCAATGAGTGCGGCGTCGTATCGATTGGCGGATGTTAAGTCCTTCAATCGTTCTATAGACGAGCATACATTGAGCTCAATCGTGTCTGCGTATCTTTTGGATAAAGTGCTCGATAGATGGTCGGTATAGTCTTTATCAGCAGTGGCAATCAGTAATCTTATCTTCATAAATATGCACCTCAAACAATTATTTTTACTTTTGCAAGCGTTATATAATTCTGCTCGCCGCGCGCACTAATTCAAACCACGCGGCTTAAGCAATTATTCTTACTATTGCAAGCGTTATATCGTCCTGCTCGCCGCGTTCAATAATATAAACATGCCGCTTATGCGATTATTTTTACTATTGCAAGCGTTATATTGTCCTGCTCGCCGCGTTCAATAACATATTGCGGCAAGGACTTGATCGGCTCTTTCAGTGAACGCTTATTACTGTTTTTCATCTTCGAAACCATAACGCCCTCATCCATTCTTTTGTATAGTCCATCCGAACATAAAATAAAGATTTTACCGGTTGCCTTACCTTCCAAATACTGAAGGAGGATTTCATCGCGTTTACCAATATAAGCGGTCAACTTTCCTGATAATGAGACGTCGTCGCCGGTGAGGACCGTCAGGAAGTCTTCGCTATAACAGTAAACGCGGCTATCCCCTACGTGTACGATATAATAATCGCCTTCGACCAACAGTAACGCCGAAAGCGTCGACGCCGTTTCCATGTTGTTGTTTTCAGCCGCCTGTGTGATCCAGGTATTGATGTCCAGTATCGCATCCCGCATTCTAAGGCCTATGCGACTATCAGTTTCTACTTTTTCAAACCACTCGCTCAGCATCTTCACCGCTGTCCCGGATGCAAACGCCCCGTCTGACAGAGTTCCGACTCCATCGCACACAACCGCCAATAAAGCGCTTATACCGCTGAAAGCCCTTGTTTTGAGCAGCATACTATCCATATTAGACGGTCTTTTGTTTTGAAGGCTTACCCCATCAAAAAGATAATTCACTTCAGTTTTTCCCCGTATTCCTGATTAAGTTTGCGTTTTATCCGCGTACTGCCCCGCGCGAGTATTACCGCGGCGATAACAGACGCCGCAAGCGTTACCACCATACCAGCCAACCCACCGTAAAACATGAACATTCCCGTACTCCACTCCATTTTCCTTCTCCTAACCCATGTAGCCCGAGTAGCCGTCCGCGTGTAGCCTGCTTGTAGCCCATGCACGTGTAGCCCGTTGCCCGCGTAGCCTGCTTGTAGCTCGTGCCCGTGTAGTCCGCGTAAGCCCGCGTGTAGCCCCCTGCCCGCGTGTAACCCGTGCCCGTGTAGCTTGCTTGTAGCCCGTGCACGTGTATCCCGCGTGTAGCCCGTTGCCCGTGTAGCCCGCACAAACCGGAATTTTTATAGCCATCCGCTTTGACGCGGTTTCAATTGCAAATCGTTGATCATTGATCATTAATCACTGATTGTTTATCATTGATCGCTGACCATTGTTTATCATTGATCGCTGACCATTGATTATTAATCGTTAATTGTTTCAAGCCAGCCGTTTTGGCGCAGTTCAGTCATCAGGCCGTCCAGCGCGTTCATCTCCATATCGTCGCCGGCGCCGCGGGGCCTCTTTTCATATAACTCGCGCGCCAGTGCATACCACCGCGCCGCTTCCCCGTATTCCCGAGCTTCGTTGCTGCGCGCCGATTGTTCCTCAAGTATCAAGTATGCCAGGCGCATAGGCGGGCGGTAATCGTCCGGGTAAGACTCCGCTAAATCAGTATAAACACTTCGCGCAGCGGCAAAATCACCCGTCTGCTGATTGAGCACCCCAATATTCTGCCATATTTGGTAGCTTACAATACCGCTCCGCCTCAATTCCTCAAACAATGCGGTTGCTTCCGCATACTCACCGGCGCGGATAAGCGCGTCAGCCAGCCATTCTTTAATAATCAGCCCATAATTGTCAGGCAGTTCAACCATCGCATTGCGCAATAGCGTTATTTCACTCCGGATCAACTCCGGCTCGCGCCTGTACGAGTTAGCGCACATCAGATAAGCCCGATATCGAATGTATGTACTGTCAGATTCCCGAATAACACTCTCAAAAAGCTGAATCGCAAGATTGTCATCGCCTTTTGCATAGGCTATTTCGCCTTTCAGCAGGTTAATAGAATCATCGCCGAGGCCCATTCCGCTAATTTCGATCAAAAGCTCCTCCGCCCTTTCAATATATGAACATCGCACAAGCGCAATAGCAAAATCGCGAAACATTTCCGGGTTGTTTGGGTTATTACCGATAGCAGCCTCGTAAGCCAGGAGGGAGTTTGGATAATCCCCAAGCTCAAAATACGCGTTTCCCTGTGTGTAATAAATATCGCCGATCATGAGCAGTTCATTTGCTTCATAACGATACGCCGAAAGTTTAGCCATTGCGTTTTTCACATATTCCACGCATTCGTCATATGAGCCTGGAATGCAGAGCTTAACCGCCTGCTCGCGGTATGCGCCGAGTTTCCCGGGAAACAGCGCTATTGCGTTGTTGTATGCGCTGTCGCTATTGTCTGTAGCTATGTCAAGCACAAGGGCGTTGTATTTTTCCAACTTTTCGCTGCCCATGAGCTGCTGACCGAATGCGGTCGTCGCGCCAAAAGCAATCAAACACGCCGACAACACTATTATTGTGACGGTTGTTTTTACGCGTTGCCGTTTCCACCGGTTGTCTAACCTGTGGATATTTGAGATTGCGTCGTACAGATCCGCCGCTGATTGGAATCGTTTCGCCGGATCGCGCTCCATACAACGCTCAATTATGTAAATGAACGCTTCACTTAGCGGGATATCGCCAAAATCCCTGAGAGGCTTGACGCCGCCAGTTGCGATTTCAGGCCGCGTCCCGGTGAGTAAATGGTACATCGTCGCGCCAAAACTGTATATGTCGGAACGCGCGTCCATGCGTATCCTCTCACGGCGCTGTAATGAAGACGCGGCGCGATCCGGCGAGCCCGCGTAATCTTGCGCGCCTGCGCGATATGGCGCGCCCGCGTGATCTTGCGCACCCGCGTGATATGGCGGCGAGCCCGCGTAATCTTGCGCGCCTGCGCGATATGGCGAGCTTGTCTGTATATCTGTTGTGTTTCCTGTAGATAAATCCGTTATTGAGGAGTTAAATGTTTCGCCGTTAAGCTCCGTTATTGCATACGAAGCTTTATTCACAGGAGCGGCGTCTCCTTGCGGGCGCCGGCTGCCAACAGGGGTTTGCGTTTTTGGAAGTTCGAGCGGTCCGTATTGCTCAGGTGAAGCATACCCATGGCTCAACCCGAGCGCTTGAGTATAGCCGTCGTCCAATACGAGCGATATATTAAAGTCAATCAAGCACACATTACCGTCCGGCGTCAGCATAATGTTGGCAGGTTTTATGTCGCTGTGAAGCACAATAGGATCCTGACCATGCAGGTACGCCAGCGCTGCGGCAAGTTGTTCAGCCCATCGGACAACGTCTTTTTGTGCAAATAGCCGCCCTTCCCTGAGCAGTTCCGCAAAACTATGGCCCGGTATGAATTCCATAACGGTATAAACGCCGCCGGAGTCCTCAAGAAAGTCATAAAGCTGTGGTAAATAAGCATGTTTCAGATTTTTCATTATATCTGCTTCTCCACGTTGCAAGCCTGACTGAATGAGTCCTGACTCGTCTTTTATTCGTTTGAGGACAACACTTTTTTGTAGTCTTGTGTGCCACGCCTTATAGACTACGCTACCGCCACCGGAGCCAAGCTCCGCCTCTATGCGGTACGCGGGGTCAGATAAGGCCGGGAGAAGACTCATACGATTTACCTCCATACTCCTTATAGAAAATTGGCAAGTTGGGCATGACCGTTAATTCAAACGAGACGGAGCTTGTCCCAACGTCGTTCGTCGCAGTGAGCGTAACAGTATACACCCCGGATCGGACGTTTGAACTCACTTGGATCGTATTGTTTGTACTGCCCAACCTAAACACTGTAACAGGATTGCCTTCCAAATTATACGCCTGTAAACTAACGGAAATCGGTTCATTCCCTTTTAGTACAAAGTCCAGAGTGACGTCGCCTCCGCCTTCATATATCGTATACGACGTCCTCCTGACACTGAAAGTCGGCGCTGAAGGGGCAGGATTACTGGAAAAAACCACTATTTCGAATGTAGCGCTATTCGATCCTGCGGCATTTGACGCAGTGAGCCTCATGGTGTAATAGTCCGCGCGTACGTCCGCGCCCACATAAACTGTCGTTCCCGCTCCGTCCACACTAAACCCCGGTGAAAACGCGCCTCGACTATCGAAAGCCTGTACACTGACAGCTGGTTCAGTCCCAGTGATAGTACAGTCTAAAGCGATGGCGCCGCCGCCCTGGGCAATCACGTAATTCTCAGTTCGAATACTAATCAAAGGCGCATAGATTTCCGGAATCAAAGACGTAACCTCTACGTAAAAATCGGCGCTACTCGGTCCAGCGCTGTTCACCGCCGTTACTGTTACGTGATAAAAGCCCGCGGGAACACTCGCGCTAACGAAAATAGATTTTCTAACCTCATCAAGACGAAACCCCGGCGCAAACGCGCCTTGCTCATCAACTGGATGTATGCTGACGATAGCGTCTATTCCTCCTACCAGGAAATAATTCACCTCGATAGACGAACCCTCGGAAATAGTGTATCGGTCTCTTTCTATTGTTATTTCCGGCGCAGTGATGGCGGAAGATGACGGCGTCGTTGTCGGCGTCGTTGTCGGCGTTTGCATTTGATCGGGCGATGGCGTTGGCGTTAATGTTGGCGTGGGCGTGGGCGTAGGTGTGGGCGTAGGTGTGGGCGTAGGTGTGGGCGTGGGCGTAGGTGTTGGCGTGGGTGTTGGCGTGGGCGCCGGTTGGGGCGTCGGTGTTTGTTTTGGTGTTGCCGTTAACGTTGGCGTTGGCGCTGGCGTTTGTTGAGGCGTCGGCGTCGGCGGTGGCGTCATTGTCAGTTCAGGTTGGGGCGTCGGTGATGATTGCGCATTTAATGTATCCTCATGTTCAAGCTCAGATTCATAAGCCGGCGAAATTGTAGCAGATGGCGGCGACGTATCGTTTTTGGGCGGCGCCAAGGCGTTAAAAAGCTCTTCCAGCCTCGATTCATTCGGAAGTCTTTCATACCCGGCGGCTATAGTCTCAAAAGCCGACTCATTATCGCCAATTGCGGTATACGTATCAAAAAGTCCAAGATACGCATCAGGATTGTCGGGCGCTTTTTCTATTATATCTAAGTATATTTCAACTGATTTATCGAGAAACTCTTTGTTGTCGGACAGAAGCGCAAAGCCATGCTGTAAAGCAGCTATCGCATCGTCATACGCATTCAGTCCGACGTATGCTTCAGACAAGCCTGTATATCCGCGAGGATTCATAGGTTCGATTTCTATAAGCCGTTGAAACTGCGCCACCGCCTGCTTGTAATCGAGGTCAAGAAGGTATTTTTCACCTAGTGAAAGGAAATCCGCCGCAGTGACAGGTGCTCTGGACGCACAACCCGTACTCATTATAATTGCGGCGATAGATATAGACAACAAAAGCATTTTAGCTCTGGGCTTCATGACGACCCCTTCATTTTTTCAAACTATTAACCACAACACGCCCAAATTCAGAATTTATACAGACCTATATCTGCCTTTATCCACAAATACATACCATTATGACTACTGTTTACAATATACCTGAAAACAATATCATAATAATTAAGCATTTTCAACATTTTTTTCAGCTGCTGACAAACTTTGGGAATGAATACAAATATGAACACTAATATGAACAGTAATATGAATACGAATATTAACACTAATATGAACAGGCGTTAATATGAACAGGTCTTAGTATGAACAGGCGTTTTGAATATCACGCATAAAATGAATCCGGTAGAACAGATAACGTCTTTAGCGCGCAAAACCCTACGGCAAACCCTGCCGGAACGCTAAACAGGAGCAAAACCGGCAAATAATTAAGTACGGCAGTATCCCTCATCATAAGCATTGCCACCGCTATCTGGGCTGTGTTATGCGTCGCGGCGCCAATTATACTGACCCCTGTCAGGCTCAGTTTCAATTTGCTTTTTCTGTGAAACAGCCACATAACAACAGCGCTCGACATACCTCCGGCCAAGCCAAACATCAACGACGATACGGCGCCGGAAAAGACAGCCGCCAGCACGCATCGCGTTGCGGAAACGGATAAAATCGATGAAAGCCCAAACCTTTTAAGCAGCACAAGTGTGACAATATTCGCAAGGCCAAGCTTAATTCCCGGAATAGGTATCGGCATTGGAATTAATGATTCCACAAGGGAGAGAACCAAAGACAGCGCCGTCATTACCGCCAATATAGCAACCGTTTTCGCGACATTCTTCATGATCTGCAGGAAATCGCTCCGACTAGTTCGAGCCGTCGGGGCCTGCTCGACCGTGAGCCGCTCCGCCTGACTTGCCTGCTCAACTTAGCTTACCGGACTCGCTCGTTCTGCCCGCTTCGTCGCGGCCGTTCTGTCTGGAACCACTTCGCCGGGCGCCGTTTCGCCGGGGTTCGAGCCGCCAGAGCCTGCTCCGCCTGATTTGCCAACCAGCCCTGATCTGCCCGTTTTTGTGTTCAGTTCTTTGATCCGGTTTTTATCAATCCTCTCCAACAACTCATTCGTCACCCTGAACGACCAGTTGCCATTAACAGTGCCCGGCGTATTCATGCGCGCTTCAGATCCCAAACCGCAAAGATCTTGAATCGGGACTATTGTGAGCGCCGCCTTTGAATTCCACAACGTCTCAATCCATGACATACACATTTCCAACTCGCCTTCCTCACCATCGGGAACAGCGCATTTGCAGTATTCTAGAGAAAGTTTCCTGACTTCCGGGCTTACGCTTCTGTACCAACCAAGAATTGTATCATTGTCATGTGTTCCGGTATAAGCGACACAATTTTCAACATAATTGCGCGTGATGTGCGCGGCGTCTTTTTTTGACTCGAATCCAAATTGCATTACCCTCATCCCCGGGTAACCAACCTTTTTAAAGAATTCTTTTGCCGCTCTATCAATATCGCCTAAATCCTCGGCAATTATCCTCCAGCTATCGTATTTTTTATTGATCTTTGAAAACAGGCTCATCCCAGGTCCCTTAAGCCATGTTCCCCTTTTTGCCGTCTTATTTTGATATGGTACCGCCCAATAGTTATAAAAGCCCCTGAAATGATCTATCCTCACAATGTCAAACATCCTCAACCCTTGATCAATTCGCCTGAGCCACCAAGCAAACCCATCCTTTTTCATCTCTTCCCAGCTATATAGCGGGTTCCCCCAGAGTTGCCCGTTCTTATTGAAATAGTCCGGCGGCACGCCGGCGACCAGCCTGGAAACAAGCTTATTGTTTAGCTCAAACAGCTTCTTACCGGCCCAAACATCAGAGCTGTTATGAGAAGCATAAATCGGCAAGTCTCCGATTATGTAAACTCCCCTGGCGTTTGCGTATTTTTTCATCTCCTCAAATTGCCTGTAGAACAAATACTGAACGTACACCCAGAACATAACGTCCTTTTCTTTTTCAGTCCTCTTTTCGCTAATCGCCTCCTCTTTATATAGTCTGAGTCCGAATGCAGGCCATTTATTCCACGCCATATCGCCGTATTCATTTTTCAGAATCATAAACAGGGCATAATCATAAACCCATTGTTCATTTTCAGCGGCAAAAGCCTTTACCGCGTTCATAGCCTCTCCAGTTAACCTTGTGTACGCCTTTCTAAGCAATATCAGCCTTTTAATATCAACCGACGCAGCCGGACCATTTTCATTTAGGCCAGGTTTTGTATCATTCACTTCTGAGGCAGTCAGGAGTCCTTCGTCGACAAGATAAGACGGTTCGATAAAGCTCGGGTTGCCGGCAAAGAGCGATTGATTGCTGTATGGAGACATACCGACGTTAACAGGATTAATCGGAAGTAACTGCCAATATGTATAACCCATCCCTGCTATCATATCAATAAAGGATCTAGCCTCAGCTCCCATAGTCCCACATTCAAATTCACCTGGTAAAGATGAAAGATGCATAAGTATTCCACTTGATCTGTTTATCATTTAAATCCCCTCTCAAAACTTTTGTCTAAAACTGTCAATTATCGCGAACTATATTTCGCAATTATATTTATTAAATCAAATAATTTAAACCTTGACAAGTGCTTGCGAAAATTTTTTATACATTTAATGTAGATATTTTTTTATCGTACGGATTGCACGTTTGGATTGCCCTCTTGGGTTGCCGTTTGGATAGTCAGTTTACGCTGCCGTTTGGATTATAGTATAGTTTGTACGTTTGGGTTGCCATTCGGATTGAACGTTTGGTTTACCAGCTCGCTTGGAATGCACGTGTGGATTGCCACTTGGGTTGCCGCTTGGATTACCAGTTTATGTTGCCGTTTGGATTACCGTTCGTAAGGGCGGCGTGATACAGAATCATCACAATCAATTGGATAAATTATAGTGGAATGCCAGCCTTAGCAATTACAATGAATTGTGTCAATTACAATCAGCCTGAAGCGGTCCAGCCAACTCCTGAAGGAAAAACAGTTTCCCGGGAAGAGTAGGCATAAACCCTGACGGAATCCATATGTCCGGCCCATACCTCAATGTCACCCAGAGGCTCATGCCTTGCCATTGCATTCCTCTGCCGGGCGCGCCGTCACACCCGCCTATAATCCAGTCAGACTGCAAGAACAAGCCGGGGCCTATCGTGTTAGCAGTGCATGGCACAAGCGTAGTCCTGCTCTTGAAGCTAGTGAAAGCGTTTTGCTCAATCGTCAACGGGTGGAGTTTCGCGCCTAGCCTGTGCGTTTGTTTGGCCCACTCGTCCTCTTCCGGGAAATCAGCCGCAAAATGCGGCTCCCAGAATGCAATATGAAACGCGCGTCCAACCCCAAATATAGTTATCAGCTTGGCGCCGGCCTTTTTTAATCCGGAAATTTTCTGGGGGTACTCCGGGAGATTTTCTTTTGTTGCAAAATTTCTATGATCGTGAGGAATAGTCAATTCGCGCAACGGTCCGTAAAATGCTTCGTTCATAGCATTTTGGAACGCGCCTGGATCGTCGGGCGCCAGTGTATTCCCTTCTGCGTCGCTCCATTCGTCCATATTGAAACCAAAAACATGCGAGCAGCTCACATTCCATTCTCTCAAAAAGAACACTACCCATCGGTACATGCCCATCGGCCCTACGGGCAAAATTATAACCAGTTCCCTTCCATCGTCTCTGCTGCGCTTAATCTCCAAAGCGATCTCATGCCCCAACATCATGTTGAAGTCGTGTATGTTGTCACAGGATATTGGATGGAAATCTTTGTGCCAGTGAGGCTGCGGTGATGTAATATCCTCCGGCGCATTTGAGCAGCAATTGTCAATTCTTCCCATATCCCAGCCCGACGGATAAAAACCATCAAGCAACGAGCCTCGTACAGTGTTCAGAAAGTTTATCATCTTCTCTACCTCCTTATATATCTCGCCTATTTATCGCCTTTTTATCGCCTACGTCTCGCCTATTTATCGCCTATATCTCGCCTATTTATCGCCTATATCTCGCCTGTCTATCGCCTACGTCTCGCCTGTCTATCGCATATATCTCGCCTGTCTATCGCCTACGTCCCGCCTGTCTATCGCCTGTTTATCGCCGACCTCACGGATTACGGAGTCAACTCAACCCGCTCAAGCAAATCTGTGACAGTATCAATGCCCGGTGGTCTTGTCCCGTCAGTCATTACTGCCCCTGCAGACGCAGCCACTGCCAGTTTTGCCGCGCCTCTAAAGTCCATTCCCTTTTCGAACGCGTATGCGAGCGCGCCGACCATTGCGTCGCCGGCGCCAACAGTTGACTTTGCTTTAACACAAATTGCAGGCGCATAAAACGCTTCTTCGCGTGATACGAATAACGCCCCCCTCTCGCCCATTGAGAGAGCTATTGACCCCACTCCGCCTTCGATCAGCATATTACATAACCTGGTTTGCTCATTGATCGTATGTATAATAGTATTTTCCCCAAAATATTGCTGAAGTTCGCTTATATTTGGCTTAATGAAGTCAGGATTTGCCGTCAACGCTTGTCGAAACGCCTCACCGTCGGAGTCAAGAAAAGCAAATGAGCCTTTTTTTCGCACTGCTTCAATCAGCCGTTTATACACATCCGGATTAACTCCGTCCGGAAGGCTGCCGGAAAAAATGAAGGTTGCGCCGCTTTCTGCATCGGCATAGTCTAAGAGCTTCTCCTCAAGACTTTTCATCTCGTCCGGCGTTACGGCGGAACCGGGTTCGTTGAACTCGGTTACTCCTGAATCACAGCTCAGAACCTTAAGATTAGTGCGGGTCGGGCGCCTTATTTCAACAAAATCCGTCGTTATTCCCAGGCATTGAAGTGAATGCTCAATATCTGCGCCGGCGCTGCCGCCTATGAATCCCGTTGCGATTGATAAACCGCCCAGCGCCGCAATCGTCTTCGAAACGTTAATTCCTTTCCCCCCTGCGTCGATAACGACATTTCGCAGGCGGTTCAAGCCGCCTACCTTAATTGAGTCTGTCTCCGCCGTTTTGTCCGCAGCCGGATTCATTGTCACAGTAATGATCATATACGCCAAAACTCCTTGAGAAATTCTGCAGTAATGCGGGATTTTAGGGCGCCGGGCTCATGCCCTATCGCGCGACCTCTGGAAATTCCGCAGTACAAGGCAGGGGTATGAGCGCGGCGAAGGCGTGTACTAAGGTACATAACTGAGCCGCGCGCATGCGCCTAACGCAGTAATGCGGGATTTTAGGGCATGAGAAGGTTTAGAATGGAGAAGATGTGCCTAACCCCTTCCACCTTTAGTCCTTCCAAACCCTTCAATTTCGAGGCTGCGGCCATATTCCCCTCGGGGATCAAACACCGCGTGAACCCCATCCTGTGCGCTTCCATTAGTCTTTTCTCAATTCTGTCAACACTTCTGACCTCGCCTGTTAAGCCAATCTCGCCAACAAACGCGGCGTCGCATTCAAAGGGCTTATCTTTGTAGCTCGACGCAAGCGAAGCGATTATCCCCATGTCACTGGCCGGCTCAATTAGTTTGAGTCCTCCAGTCACATTGACATATACGTCATATTCAAACATTTTAAACCCTGCGCGCTTCTCCAATACAGCCACCATTAGCGTCATTCTGTTGTAATCAACGCCTGTCGCCATTCTCCTGGGATTACTCGCCGACGTCCTGGCGACCAGCGCCTGCATCTCGACCAATACCGGTCTTGACCCTTCGATACTTGGCACTATCACTGAACCCGGCGCGTTGTGCGGCCTCTCCCCTATCATCACTGCGGATGGGTTTTCAACGGCTATAAGCCCATGCTCAGTCATCTCAAAAACGCCAATCTCATTTGTGGAACCGAATCTGTTTTTTACCGCTCTCAGTATCCTGAAATTCATATGGCGCTCCCCCTCAAAATAGAGGACGGTATCAACCATGTGTTCCAGGACTTTTGGGCCGGCAATTGCGCCGTCCTTTGTGACGTGCCCTACAATAAAAAAGGATATTTCGCTTTCTTTCGCAATCTTCAAAAGACTCATCGTCACTTCGCGAATTTGGGTGACGCTTCCGGGTATTGAGTTCAATTTGTCGGTGTATGCAGTTTGAATGGAGTCTATTATCACTATTGTGGGAGAATTCTCGTCGATAAGTTTCTCTATCGTCTCCAAGTGGTTTTCACCTGCAAGCAACAAGTTTCTATTCTTTACACCAAGCCTGCCGGCCCGCATTTTTAACTGGCGTACAGACTCCTCTCCTGAAACATATAGTACTGGTCCGGAGGCCCCCATAAATTCACACATCTGCAAGATGAGAGTGGATTTCCCAATGCCCGGGTCCCCGCCAATAAGAACAAGGGCGCCTTTTACAAGACCCCCTCCCAGGACCCTGTCAAACTCGGTTACGCCCGTCGCATATCTATCTTCGTCTCCTGATAAATCAATATCGGCAAGCTTGAGAGCCTTTACGGCGCGACGCTGTCCGCCGGAATGCACAGAATCATCAATCTTCTTACCTGAAATATCGGACATTTCTTCCTCAAACGTGCCCCACGCGCCGCATTCAGGACATTTACCCAACCAGGCGGGCGCACTGTACCCACAGGAACTGCAAACAAAAATAGTCCTCACTTTTGGCATGTCAGCGTCACCTTATCTATCTCTTAACTCTCCTGTTTCATCGATTTCCATTACCATACCAATGCGTTCAGCGTGGCGGCCACCCTCGAACGTCGCGTCCAGCCAGGAATCGAGTATCATCTTCGCCAAATCCGGGCCAACAACCCTTCCGCCCAGTGCAAGTACGTTGGAATCATTGTGCTGCCTTGAGAGTTTTGCCGTGAATGGCTCGCTACACACCACAGCTCGGATCCCCTTCATTTTGTTTGCCGTGAGCGACATGCCTACACCGGTACCGCATACTAACACGCCCAAGTCACACTCCCCGTCCCGGACTGCTTTTGCAGCCAAGTAACCATACTCCGGGTAATCAACTCTTTTTGCGCCGCCGTCATATCCAAAATCAACGCACTCACAGCCTCTGGCTTCCGCATGGCTGATCAACTCTCTCTTTAATTCAAATCCGCCATGGTCACACGCAAATGCAATTTTCACGCCGCATCAACTCCTATCTCACTATAGCTTGCACACATGTTTGATCACACAGTTTGCCAACACAGTTTACTTCTACAATTTTCTCACGCAGTTTGCCAACATAGTTTACATACACAATTTGCTCACGCAGTTTTCAAACACAGTTTGCCAACGCAGTTTGCTAACACATTTTGTCACGCGTTTGCTCACACAGCTTGCTCGCGTTGTTTGTTCGCGCAGTTTACTCACATGATTTGCCGCTCGTTTGCCACGCGTTTGCTCACACATTTTGTCACGCGTTTGCTCAACTGGTTTGCCACTCATTTGTTCGCGTTATTTGCTCACACTGTTTGCAACGCATTTACCTACGTAGTTTGCTCGCTTTGGTAGTTCGCCCAGTTTGCTCAACTGGTTTGTTCTCAGAATTAGCTCATTTATGCTTCACATTCATATTCGATCTGTTTTTGGACTATGCTCCCCCCGCTGTATTTCTCACGGAGTTTGGGTTTCTCAATTTTTCCGGTCGGGTTACGCGGCACATTATCAAAAATTATCTCATAGGGACGTTTATATCGTGGAAGCTGTGTACAGAATTCGCGGATTTCATCTTCGCTGCACTCCATACCCGGTTTTATTTCGATTATTGCAGCGGAAATTTCCCCTAACCTGCTGTCCGCCATGCCAATAACCGCAACATCCTTGATCTTGTCAAACGCGCGTAAAAAATCCTCGATCTGCACGGGGTAAATATTCTCTCCCCCAGTGATAATAACGTCTTTCTTCCTGTCAACAAGAAAAATAAAACCGTCTTCATCTTCACACGCCATATCGCCCGTATACAACCAACCATCTTTCAGCGAGTCAGCCGTGGCTTTAGGATCCCTGTAATAGCACTTCATAATACTGTCTCCAAAAAGAAGTAACTCGCCGACCTCTCCGCATTTTACATCCACGCCTTTCTCGTCAACAATCCTGGTCTTATAGCCATAGCCGGCTTTCCCTATGGCGCCGACCTTGTGAACATTCTCAACGCCAAGATGAACGCCTCCCGGTCCGCATGATTCCGAAAGCCCGTAATTTGTGTCGTACTGGTGATTCGGGAAATGTTTCAGCCAACGCCTGACAAGACTGGGCGGAACCGGCTGCGCCCCAATGTGCATCAGCCTCCATGCGCTTAAATCGTAATCCTTCAGATTTATTTCCCCGCTATCAATAGCGTCAAGGATATCCTGCGCCCACGGCACCAGCAACCAAACGATCGTCGCATGCTCATTCGCAGCAGCCTCAATGATCCATTTTGGCTTGATTCCGCGCAACAACACGGCGCTGCTCCCGGAAAGAAGACTGCCAAACCAGTGCATCTTCGCCCCGGTATGATAGAGTGGCGGTATGCACAGGAACATGTCTTTGCGCGTCTGCCCGTGATGGTTTTGTTCAACCTTACATGCGTTTAGAATGCTAAGGTGCGAATGCATAATAGCTTTCGGGCGCCCCGTTGTGCCTGACGAGTAATATATTGCCGCATCGTCTTCATCAGTTATCGTTACATCAGGAGCATTTACCGGATACGGACTTATCAGCTCCTCATAACTCTCCGCAAAGTCAGGGCAGTCAGCGCCTACATACATCATTAAGCGTACGCCTGGCACTTCGTCTTTAATATCTCTCACACGGTCAATAAACTCGGGGCCGAGAAGAAGTATAGATACTTCAGCCAAGTCTAGGCCGTACTTAATTTCATCGGAAGAATACCTGAAATTCATAGGTACTACTATCGCACCCGTCTTAAGTATCCCGAAATAGATTGGCAGCCACTCGATACAGTTCATAAGCAGTATGCAAACCTTATCACCTCGTTTGACCCCGCGCTCCATCAATAAATGCGCCAGCTTATTAGCCCTTTCGTCAAACGTTCGCCACGAAATCTGCTTACGGTATCGGGCGCTGTGAGCAGTCTCAACCAGCGAGAACTCCTTCCATGCCTTTTCGTGTAGTTCCTCCTGCTCCGGGTTGATTTCAGTCAGGCAAATTTCATCCCCGTACAATTCCGCATTTCTTACAAGTAAATCAGTAATTGGCATCTTTGGCGCCTCCTCAAAAAAATATGTACCTTTGATAATGTACAATAGTAACATTTGATACTGTACAATAGTAACATTCAATGCGTCATATGTCTATCCTCGAACCATCAAAATACAATTTACAATCTTAGTTGTCCTATGTTATTATCCTCGAATCATTTATTCATAATCTTTGAATCTTTAATTCATAATCCCCGTTAGGTCCCCGTTGTCCTCGTTGTTGATATTGATGAGCTCGTGTTTTTTTCTTGCAAAAATGCTTTATGTTGTATATAATATTACTATACTGATATTGATAGTAAATACTTATGATTTAGTCATATAAATGCATATATACATTGTTGGTATTTGTTTATTATAATTTTATACAAATCTATAAAGAATTGCCGGTAAATAATTAAAAATAAATAGCAAATACCTATGAACTTGATTCACTTACATATTAATGCATTGATGGCATTTGCTCAGAGAAGGGGCTGAACCGATGCGGAAGTTGCAATTATTCCTCAATATTTTAATTCCTATTCTTGTTCTGTTGATCGTCGCAGTCAATATAATGAATTTTTTCCCGGGTCTGGCTAACAGAATCTTTCCTTTTAATAATGCCCGCGTTGCTGACTCAAATGGGTCCCCTATCACAGGTAATTTGAGTGATGATGATGACAGTGAGAGCGATGTTTCTGACATACTCGGAGGGACGAGTTCTCAGGACAAGTCTGGCGGAGATGTCGGCGGAGATGTCGGCGCAGACGGAGAAGCCGGAGCAACTAGCAGGATTGGCGGCGCCGGAGATATTGGAGATATTGGAGATATTGGAGATATTGGAGATATTGGCGATATTGAAAACGCAGAATGGAACGAAAGTGCTGGAGACATTGGAAACAATGGGGCGAGAATTGGGCAAAGCGTGTCTGTCGCCTCACAAGCGTTTAGCGATGACGATATACCCATTTCAGGGTTTAGCAGGTTGTTTGAAAGCAGAGATGATGATGAAGATGTCTTTTATGTGGACTATGATCCCAGCGCGTATGAGACGATATATGTAAACGATGAGCCTGGTGAACCTGGTGAATGGGAGGAGTCAGGGGAGGCTTCCGACGGCGCTGATAGCGCGGAAGTCTCGTCTGTTGGCGCAAATGACAGTAATCAGGAGAACTCAGGCGCCGCCGCCAGTACAAACGGATTACCTTCAGCATCCGGCACAAGCGGCGAATCGGGCGCAACTAACTCATCGGGCGCCTCAGGGGATAGTTTATCGCTTTCCTCCGCCACACAGACTGCCACAATTGGATCAGCAAACTCAAACACAAATTCCACTGCCACCGGCGCAACGACTGACGGCGCTTCCGTGACCAGTACAGCGTCCGCGCCTTCCGGCGGCAATTCCGTATCAGATTCTACTACAACTGCAAGCGTCTCATCCGGCGATCCCTCGGAAGTAGCGAGTTCTGCCTCAATGGGCGGGCGACTGAAGGGTAAAATAATATGCATTGATCCCGGTCACCAAAAGAACGCGAACACGGACCTTGAACCGGTAGCCCCCGGCAGTTCCACCAGAAAAGCCAAGGTCTCGAGCGGTACCCGCGGCGTAGAGTCCGGTACGCCTGAGTTCGAAGTTGTTCTTAGTGTTGGCTTGAAACTAAAGGCACTTCTTGAAAAGGAAGGGGCTACTATCATCATGACGCGTGAATTCGACGACGTGGACGTCAGCAATGTCCAACGCGCCCAAATAGGCAACGCAGCAAACGCAGACATCTCAGTCCGACTGCACTGTGACGGGAATAATAACAAAAGTGTAAAAGGCATTTCCATGCTCGTCCCTTCAGGATCGACTGATTACCTGTTAGGCCCTGCCGTAGAAAAAAGTCACGCCGCCGGAAACGCAGTTCTTGTAGCCGTAGTAAAAGAAACAGGCGCTAGCAACAGAGGTATCTCAAGGAGGAGCGACATGACAGGATTCAACTGGTCAAAAGTTCCGGTCATCCTAATTGAGATGGGCTTTATGACTAATCCGGAAGAAGACAGGCTTCTAAACACATCAGAGTATCAGGATAAACTTGCAACTGGAATTCTTGAGGGATTGGCTTACTATTTTAACTAGCTCATATGGATTTAAGATGGAGAACCACAACTCCAAAAAAAAAGAGGCGAATTATCTGTATTGGGGGAAAAAGGTAATGAAAACGAAGTGGATAACGAAAACGAAGAAGCTGCTGGTATTTTTTCTGACCATTGCAGTGCTATTCACAACAGTTGTACCCACGACGGTAACAGCGGTAAACGATCACGACCCTGAATGCAACGGTGAATATGTGGGTGTGATAACCGTGCGGCCAACCTGTGAAGCGGGCGGTATAATGACCTACACCTGTCCGGTGTGTGGGGATAGTTATCAGGAAACGCTCTCAAAACTGGACGGTCATATTTCCGTTGTGAGTATGGACGGGTCATATTCGGCGCCTACATACACAGGCAATGGAAGCAGTCGGGTAGGCTCAACCTCTGTGTCGCTGGTTTTCACTTTATCAGACGGCAGTATCGATGAACGGACTGAAGGGTTTTCCGGCGTCAACAGTACCACTGTGCGGAATCCCATATACGATCTCGGCTGCTATAAAGTGACAGTTGCCATTACTGTAACAACAACCGGTACGAACAACAACATGAACATCACCGGCGTAACTGCAAATATTACTGATACTGTATTAAACGATGACATACACGCCCACTGCGACCACGATTATGAGTCGAAAGTCAACAATCCGACATGTGAAGAAGACGGTTACACGACGTATACTTGCACTATCTGCGGAGACAGCTATTTTGGCGACTACGTTCCTGCATTAGGCCACAACTGGGGCGATTGGGTGATAACAATCAATGCCACTGATACAGAGGACGGAGAAGAGGCGCGGGTTTGCGCAAACGACCCGGCGCACATCGATGTAAGGATCATAGCGGCAATCGGTCGCGACTGGGGCGATTGGGTAGTGACAACTCCCGCCACATGTGAAGAAGAAGGCGAAGAGACGCGGGTAGATAATGAAGATCCGACAAATATGGAGA
>JGI24702J35022_10000068_pt1 | contig 44721 bp, 41 predicted proteins | sample TergutTh196P4_FD_35022 | JGI IMG/M metagenome (IMG submission 35022) | reverse complement strand
TCTCGATCCCGTCTCCTCCTCGCTTCGCCTCGTCGTCAACCGTCTGGCGATTTGGCGCCAGCCCAGGATCTCGAGGAGGAGTTTGGTCGGGATGATTTAGTAGTGGGTGGCGACGAACCAAACCCGACTGCGAGTAGTGAGCGAGTGGGTTTGGTGAGGCGCAAACACCAACCCGAATTCCCGATGCTTGCCCTGATCGTCAGCGGTGGTCATTCGCAAATCGTCCTGTTTCATGATCATGGTAATTACGAAATGATCGGTCAGACGCAGGATGACGCGGTTGGCGAAGCCTTTGACAAGGTTGCCAAAATTCTCGGCCTGCCCTACCCTGGCGGACCGGCAATTGCCGCGGCGGCTGAACACGGCGATCCGCAGGCTTATACTTTTCCCAAGGCCAAGATGAGCGGTAAATACGACTTTTCGTTCTCGGGCCTTAAAACAGCCGTTCTCCGAGCCGCCCAATCGGCAGCGGGAAAAGACCATACTTTCCCTTCAACTGGCCTGAGCGAGCTCCTGAGCGAGTCACAGCGCAATAATTTCGCGGCTAGCTTTCAAAAAACCGCTGTCGAGACGTTGGTCGATAAAATTATCACCGCTTACGAAGAATTTCATCCCAAATCAGTTGTTATCGGTGGCGGTGTCGCCGCGAATCAGGAACTGCGTCGCCAGCTGGCTGAACGTTTGCCGATCGCTATCGAATATCCGCCGATGAATCTCTGTACTGATAATGCGGCGATGGTCGCTAGCCTGGGTTATTTCATGGCCCAAAAAATCCCACCGACCGACCCGCGCGACGTCGAAGTCAATCCATCAATTTCGATGACGTTGACGGCGTGGAATCTGCCTTAGGACTTGCTTGGCCCGGCGGCCTATTTTGCGCGAATAATATTTGCTAGGATTCGTATAATTCATCTGAAGATTATAACTTGTCATAACGTGTCCGCTGCAGCACAAGCGTTATCGTTTGTCAAGTATTCGCAACCCAACTCCGAGCAAAGCGGATGTGTTATACTGTTTATATGATTAAACGAGGGGACAAAATTGCAACTTTGCGCTATGCCACGCCGGGCGAATTGACAAGATGGGATGATTTAATTGCTAATAATCCGGGTGGTGGCGACCCTTATCAAAGCAGTGCCATGGCTGCCGTGAAATCACGTTTTGGCTGGACGCCGGAATATTGGGTTTATGAAACCGAATTCGGTAGTTTTTATGCGACCGTTTTGACGCGGCGGTTCATTGGTATTGGCCGTCTTGCTTATATTATGAGAGGTCCGAACATCAAGAATTCAGATCAACTAAGAGCAATCGTGTCGATCAACTCTAAAAAAACTGATTTTTTTGCTATCAAGATGGAACCGTCGATCGAGCAGATTCCGCATGAGATGATCGCTGACGAATCGATCGGTGCCGACTTAAAACACCTGCTAAAAGTTCGTAACACTCAGCCGCACACTCAGCAAGTAGTGGTTGATTTGACGCGTTCAGCAGACGAGATATTGGCCAGCTTTAGCCAAACTGCCCGTCGCGAAATCCGTGCCGCCGAGAAAGACGGGATTATTATTAAAAAATCACCGCTGACTGAAAAAAATATGCGCGATATGTATCGCCTGTACAGCGCTATGAGTCAGCGGACAAAATTGTTTATTCGCCCATATGATTATTATCGACGGTTTTGGATGTCCTACGGTGATCTAGATCAAGGCGAACTATTCCTTGCCCACACAAAATCCGGCGATGCAATTGCTGGCGCGTTTATAATCAAGTTTGGCCAGAAAGCAATTTACAAAGATGGCGGCTCGGTTCGCACTGATTACAAACATTTCGCACACTTATTGCAATGGAGCGTAATGCTAAGTCTAAAAGAGTCCGGTGTTACCGAATACAACCTCATGAGTACCCAGGCGCCCGGACTCAACACTTTCAAACGGAGTTTCTCGCCGCGCGACATTGTTTATATCGGAACTTATGATCAAGTTTTAAACCGCAAAGCTTACCAAAAATGGTTGCGTTGGGGCGAACGATTAAACCAACTTATCGCGAGTCGAATTAAAAAAACCACGTTGTTCTAAAGTATAGTAAAATAGCTAGTATGAGCGACATCAATCAACTTCACCGCAAGACTTATGTAGAGATTGACACCTCTGTTATAGCGAAGAACGTTCGCGATATAATTCAGGGTTATCCTGGTTACCAATATTATATCGGAGTTGTCAAGGGCAATGCTTACGGACATGGATTTGAAATTGTAAAGACTCTCGTGACTAGCGGCGTTAATTATTTGGCTGTTTCCGATTTAGATGAGGCTTTGGAGGTGCGACAGATTGATAGCCAGGTTCCAATTTTGTGCCTAGAGCCGATTGACCTAAAATTCATAGACTTATGCGCCGCCAATAAGATCACCATAACCGTCAGTAATTACGATTATTACATACAGTTGACAAAGAAAAAACTACCTGGTATAAAGTTTCATATAAAGCTAAATACGGGCATGAATCGCTTGGGTATATCCGATAAAACTCGTCTTGAAGAGATTTTTGACAATTCAATACATAAGAATTCTGGCTTGGAACTCGAGGGGATTTATACGCATTTTGCTACAACCGGCGCCTTGGACAAGCTCTACGACGAGCAGCTGGCGCGTTTCGAATATCTGACTTCTAACATTGATTTGTCGAAGATCAAAATTATCCATCTGGGCCGTAGCGTCACGCTGGAGTTGCATGACAAAATCCCCTTGGCTAACGGCGTTCGATTGGGTATAATCATGTATGGTATAAACCAAACACCTCGAGATTACAGTGGGATAAAAGGCTCTCTTCGCCAAATTAAGGATCGTCGCACCGTGGCTAAGTTGGGGATTTCCGCAACTCGTCGCGAAGGAACAGTAAAAGTCACGCCTGGTCTTGCACTAAAAACAACAGTGGTGGAAATTAACAAAGTTAAATCCGGCTCGTCTATTAATTACGGCGCGACCTATCGTACGACAAAGAATTCCTTCATAGCCGTATGCCCTATCGGTTACGCTGACGGACTAGATTTACGTTATAATCGCTGCTCTGTTAGTATAAACGATCGTTCCTACCCTATTGTCGGCGTCGTTAATATGAATATGTTAACCATTGAGGTCGATCAGCACGTTAAGGTCGGCGATACCGTGACAATTATAGGTGACAAAATATCTGTCAAGAATATAGCGCGCCGCATCGACAGCACCCCATATGTAGTTATGGCCGCCATCGCTAAAGAAATACCGAGATTTTATGAGTAAAATTTCAGATTTCAAGGTTGTTTTGCTCGGCACCGACATTAATGCTTATTACATGAGCCGAAACTTCCACGAAGCTTTTGGCATAAAATGTCATCTGATTGGTCGCGTGGCTATGCCCTTCACCAAACTTAGTTCCATATTGACATATGAAATTGATTCGCAATTATTAGTAGGCGACCGATTAAATCGTCGACTAAAAGAGATAGCCAGGCAAAATGAAGGACGAAAAATCATCTTGGTCGGTACGAATGACGACTATGTTCAGTGGATCATAAAGAACGCAGACTCTCTGCAAAAAGACTTCTTATTTAATTATTCAGATCGCAAAATGGTTGAATCTCTAATGGATAAGAAAAAGTTCTATACTAAATATTCTGATTCTGATCTGATAAAACTGCCCAGAACTTATTTTTATGATGTTCAAAAGAATGCAATTGATTGGTCAAAGGTCGAGGAACTCGCCTTCCCTGTTATTATAAAACCCAGCAATACCGTGAGTTGGCACGAACATCCCTTCTCTGGTCAAGCAAAAGTTTATAAATTATACGATAGATCAGAGGTGAAAAAAGTCATAGAAAATGTCGCGGACTCTGGTTATGACAGTGAATTGATTATTCAGGAATTTATCCCAGGTGGTGATGATCGGTTATTCGACGTCGTTTTTTACTGCGACACATCCGGCAAACCGCGTCTCATGTCGTTTGCCCAAATTGGACTGCAGGAGCGCACGCCGACCGGCATCGGCAATGCGACGGTTTTGGTCAACGGTTTTAACGAATTTGGCGGGACAGAGGTCATAAAAAATAATTTGATAAAGTTTATGCGCAAGCTGAACTACAAAGGTATGGCTGAGTTTGATCTTAAATATGACGAACGCGACCAAACATTCAAGGTGCTTGAAATAAATCCGCGACAAGCGCGTTGCAGCTATTATTTAACTGTCTGCGGGTATAACTTGGCGAAATATTTGGCAGATGATCTTCTGGGTTGCGGCTTGCCTGAGTTTACTTTTATTGATCAGCGTGTGGCGTTATCATTTGTACCGAATTATGTCATTAAAAAATACATAAAAAACGTTCCGCTGAAGCGCGAGATTGCGAAATTGCGGCAACAAAAAAAGTTGGTTGATCCCCTGGTCTACCCTGTTGATATGAGTTTGCAACGCAGGCTGTGGTTGTTTATTAGAAAATTCAATTATATGAGTAAATATCGTAAAAATGTCTTCTAGATATATCGTAAAGTATAATACAATTGCATGTGAATTTGGCAATAATTAGCTCGCTTTAGTTCGCCCCACGCCCAGAGCTGCAACGGATGACCGCCCTGCTCTGCTACTAGAGTGTCCCACTCTGTTTGATTCTTAATCTCTTTAATCACATCTTAATTGTAGCACAACCACACCTTAGACTGATACTACTATAACAGTTTTATCATCATCTTTACGCGCCTGCCGCACCAACATCGCTGCTGGATCGGTTGGATATAGGTTCACAATTCTACTGAGCATCCAGACCGGCATACAGTCATCGTTATTGTCACCAGTTATGCCATCTGTACAAAGCACAATGCGATCGCCCGACAATAGCGGCAATCGACCAGTTTGAGTAACACCCCTGCTCCCTGACCCTAACATGTTAAAAATTTTATTGCCTTCTCCTTCGTCCTTAGTAATCTGTGTAGCGTTACCATTTTGGTCAACAATATATAATCTCGAGTCGCCCGCCGAAGCGTAACAAATGTACTTCTGGCTGTTTTCCTCTATTATTTTAGCTAACACTGCAGTAGTCCGGTTCTGTTCGGGTTGGGATGCGATAATCGCACTAGCATTATTAAGACAAGTTTGTAATTGTCTCTCTACTGGGACACTTGAGCCAGTCGACTCAAAATCAAACCCTTCTACAACATCACGCGCAATAGCTGAAGCTTTGGCGCCATCTGGCCCGTCACTTACGCCGTCAAATACAGCAAAAACATTGGCGTCAAGTCGACACGCATAATTATCTTGGTTCGACCATTCATGGCCATTTTCATCTACATCCTTGCGAGCCATCGTAGCAACATCATGCGATTGAAATAGCTGTTGTTCAGGCGAAGATTTTATATTATACTCGACAGTAGTGCCATTGAGTGAATTAGTATCAGATACCACCAGGAAAGGATCGTCATTCTTCACTGCTGTCTTCCCGATTTGGATTATGCAGTGCTTGCGAGAAATTTTTTCATCTGGGATGATGACTTCGTTTACATCCGGCAATCGACCAACTGTTACTGATTTATTGTCAACTAGTGTTCTATTACCAGCTGGATCGACAAGAGCATNCCCCCCCCCGTCCTCATAATCTCGAACTATATGTAGAATCTGATCCGCCATTTTAACATGTGCGATTGCGTTATAGGTAGTCGAACCGATCTCCAAGATAAAATTCGCAATCTTGGTCAGGTTTTCAGTAAAGCGTCCTCCATTCTGAAGACGAACAGATTGCATATTTGCCATGCTAATCCTTTCTTAAGTTTTATTGGGTGAACGAGCCCGCATCCTTGTTGATTATATCATATGTGAGAGCGAAAACAACTGGGTCGACTTCTGCCCTATCTGGACTTTTTGGCAATTTTATCGTTTAATAATCATAATAACAGAGGCTCCCCCTAGCCACTATTTTTGAGTAGTATTTATCCTGACATGTGATACAATATTCATGAAACAAAAACGCAAAAGAGAAAGATGTGCCAGGGTGGTCGTTGGTTAGTGTTGTATCTTCACGTGAAATGTCAGAATTTAAGAGTTTAGGAAATTAGGAATTTAAAAGTTTCGGAAATTAGCAAGATGAAATTAGCGAAAGCCTATGAACCGAAAACGTACGAACCGGCGATTTATGCGCTGTGGGAGACTTCGGGAGCGTTCGCGCCAACAGGGAAGGGCGAACCTTATTCGATTATCATGCCGCCGCCTAACGCCAACGGGAATTTGCATGTTGGCCACGCCTATATGATTCCGATCGAGGATATTTTGACTCGTTATTATCGGATGAACGGGCGTGATACGATTTGGATTCCGGGTGCTGATCACGCCGGTTTTGAAACTTGGGTGGTTTTTGAGCGATCTCTCGAGGCGGCAGAGAAGTCGCGTTTTGATTTTCCACGTGAGGAATTATATAAAATGACTTGGGATTTTGTCGAACAGAATCGCGGTAATATGGAACTACAGTTGCGGGCTCTGGGCGCCAGCTGTGATTGGTCGAATTTGGTGTTTACTTTGGATCAAAAAGTTGTCGATCGAGTTTACCAAACTTTCCAGAAACTGTGGGATGATAAATTAATTTACAGAGGTAAACGTTTGGTTAATTACTGCACAAAACATCAAACTTCCTTTGCCGACATCGAGGTCGAATATCGCGAAGAAAAAACACCGCTATATTACATTAAATATGGTCCGTTCGAGCTAGCCACGACGCGGCCAGAGACCAAGTTTGGCGATACCGCCGTGGCGGTTCATCCGAGCGACAAACGCTATGCCAAATGGGTCGGGCAGACTGTCGTGATTCCAGGGGTCAATGGCGATTTTGAAGTCCAAGTTGTCGCCGATGAAATGGTCGATCTAAACTTTGGTACGGGTGTTGTAAAAATTACACCAGCGCATAGTTTTGATGATTTCGAAGTCGCGGGGCGGCACAACTTGCCACTCAAGCAAGCAATCGATCTGGACGGTAAAATGACCGCGGTGGCCGGCCGATTCGAGGGCCTGCCGGTGCTCGAAGCCCGCGCGGCGGTTGTCAAGGCGATGGAGGAAATGGGCCTGATTATCAAGGTTGACAAAAATTACAAAACTCGCATCGGCCGCTGTTACAAATGCGGTACGGTGATCGAACCGCTGCCGATGGAACAATGGTTCGTTCGGGTTCAACCGTTGGCCCAGCGCGCCAAACAGGTGATCGAAAATGGCCAGATCAAATTTGTGCCGGCGCAAAAGGGTAGGGAACTAGTCCGTTATTTTGACGAATTGCGTGATTGGAATATCAGCCGACAGATTCCCTGGGGGATTCCGATTCCAGCTTTTCGGCGCATAAAAAAGCCATCTGACGACTCTTCTAATGCCTCGGACGAGTGGATTTTTGACACTCGCGTCGACAAGGAGGAAATCGACATCGATGGCGTCAAGTATCGCCGCGACGAAGACACTTTTGACACTTGGTTTTCGTCTGGTCAGTGGCCGTTTATCACGACGGAGTACCTCGAGAAAGGTGATCTGGCGCGCTTTTATCCGACCTCGGTGATGGAAACTGGTGTCGACCTTTTGCGTCAATGGGTGGCGCGAATGATTATGCTCGGCCTCTATGCCACCGACGACGTGCCGTTTCGCGATGTCTTTTTCCACGGTTTAGTTTTGGACGAACATGGTGTCAAGATGAGCAAAAGTAAAGGCAACGTCATCAACCCAATGGACGTTATCGACGAATATGGCAGCGACGCTCTCAGGATCGGCATCGTCATGAATCGCTCCGCCGGTCAGGCGCAAGCTTTCTCGACCGCCTCAGTAGTCGCTGGACGCAATTTTTGCAACAAGTTATGGAATATTGCGCGGTTTATCGAAAGCAAAATCAGCAGCAATCGCGGCGAGAACTCCAGTTCTGAATCATCAAACGGAAATTCGGTCAATGGAGACGCCGAAATGACAGGGTCCCCGCCCGAAGGGCATGGGGATGTCATGTCGCGCGGATCGCTTGAACGAATTTCGCGAGATGAAGAACTGAAGTTCTCGCCGCGATTACCAGAAAACGCCAAACCCCAAACTATCGCTGACCACTGGATCCTGCGCCAATTGGACGACGCTAGAAAACAGCTCGACAAACATATCAAAAACTATCGTTTCGCCGAAGCCATCGACACGATTTACCACGTAGTTTGGGATGATGTCGCCGATTGGTTTATTGAGGCCAGCAAAACCACTTCGCAGCCAGAGTTCTTGGACTACGTGCTCGATGTCACGTTACGCCTAGTCCATCCTTTTGCACCGTTTGTTTCTGAAACCATCTGGACGACTGTGCATGACGACGAAACGCTACTGATTGCTCAAATCTGGCCCGAGAAACTGCCTTTTGATCAGGAAAAAGCTGGGGAATTCGACCAAATTAGAGATTTGATCAGCAACCTCCGTCTGGTCACTGCTCAATTGCCGTCGGACAAGTATGATTTGCTATATCAGGATGATCCGTTGATTGCGGAACACGCCGATCTGATCCAAGCGCTCGCTAAACTCCAGTCCGTCAAATCGGTCAAACGGGGTCGGGGACTGCGCCTAGCGGCCGCTGGTTGCCAGGCTTGGCTCGATTTATCCGACGAGTTGATCTATGAGCACCAGACGCGTCTCGAGGTGCGATTGGCGGAAACCCGTCAAGAGATCGCGACGCTCGACAAACGTTTAGCCAGTCCGAGCTATACCGCCAAAGCTCCGGCCCACCTGGTCGAAGAAACTAGATCCCAGCTAAAGGAAAAACGCGCCCTCGAGGCGCGCTTGATGGTTGAGCTAGGGGTGTAAGCAAGCTAATGCTTCTCAACGCTGCGAACGTTCATCTTGTTGACGACGCTCACTAAACGCTTGTCGATTGGGCCGCCGCCGACTAGACGCCTGCAAAGCCCACGGTAAACCGACAGCCCCGCCTACAAGTCCACCAGCAATTGCGCCCAGTGCAACTTCTTTGCCAACATTGCGACTAGCCATTACTTCTAGTTGTCGATTCACCGCTTCGTTTGCCCTTACTAATGCATCGCCCTGGCCACGTTGCCCATAGAAATCCCGGATATTTTTAAGGTTGTACAGATCCTCCCCGTCAAGAGCCGATATCCCCTCAGGTACCACAATACTCATAGCTACCGCGCCCGCTGCTATGCTTAGCAGCAATCGTGCCCCTACACTATCAAACCGTTCTCGCAGATTGTTTGCTAGGTCTCCTAATGTATTACCTCCGGTCGTTCGTGGGCCGCTGTCTCTTTGGTAACCGCGGGGGATATCCTTAGGGTTCATTCTATACTTCTTACTACAATTTATTAAATTATGCTATGATAGTATCACACTTATGAATAAAAGTCAACAATTAAAATTACTGGGGTTGGGGAGCCAAGGCGGCGTCGAGGGCGGCGCGGATGTCGGCATCGCGGGGAGTGACTAGTTGACCATCAATGAACCAGCTAGGCGTGCCGGCCACGCCAGCTCGCGTGCCCAAACTTTTATCGCGGGAGATTTTGTTCGTCACCGCCGCGTCTGACATGGTTTCTTCGAACGCCGCCGGGTCTAGACCGACGGTTTTGGCGTAATCGTTCAAAATCCCTTGGCCGCCAAAGACTGTTCCGCCCAACCACCGGGTGTCCTGGTACAGCAGTTTCGACATCGCCCAGTAGGCTGTTTGGCCGCCCAAGAGGTAGGCTGCTTCGGCCGCGCGCAGGGTTTTATCAGAATTCGGAAAACGTAAACTAAAACTGCGGTGGATAAAGAGAACCTGGTCAGCGTAGTCGGCGTGAATTTGCTCGGCGGATTGGGACAACGCCTGACAGTGCGAACAGGCGAAATCTTCGTATTCGATGACGACAACCGCGGCACTAGGGTTACCCACGTAGTGATCAGGAATTCCATCTTCCTCTAGATCAGTCTCGGTGATCAACCGGGTTCCATCCAGAGTATCAGGATCGACCGCTTTGACTTTGGTAGTGGTTTGCGCAGATTTTAGCTCATTAACGTCATTCGCGATTCCAGTTAGAGCAATCGCCAGGACCGTCACGCTAATCATCAAAACAACGATGGCCGTCATCATGACTATCATCCGCAGTTTGCATTTTTGATTAACGGTCGCCGCCTCAATTTTGGCAGTATCCCCCATCGACTCCTCCTTGATTAGTTACTCTAATACCATACCGCAAAAGAAACTATTTGACAAGTTTTAAACCCGATAAACGTCCCAGTTGCCGCGCAGACGGTCATTTTCGGCCGCTTTGTCACCCTCAGAGCGAATACTGCGCAAATATTTCGGATCAACCAAAATATGATTAGTTTGGAGTTTTAGATCATCGTGAGTGTGCAGTTCGCGGGCAACTTTGGTTTTAAAGTCGGTTGGTGATAAATCGCGATGATGATCCGGTATCAGAGCACCATGCGTGCTCGCTAGTACCACGCCAAAACCGACCACGCTGGATAATAGATCCTTGGTGTTAACAAGGAAGTTTTGTAGGATTGTTTTTTGGTTTTCATACACAACAGTCAACAATATAGCACAGGTTTGTGCTTATGTCAAGAATTATTTCTTATTTCGTGCGTAATTTGGCAGCCACGTCGGCCAGTTCAGCATCATCAGCCATCGGGATTTCGGGCGGTTTTGGATAATTAGCGCTGGCCGAAAAAACATGAATATGCGCGTGCGGTACGTCGGTACCGATGACTTTGATCAGTGATCTCTGACCACTGAAATTTTCGAGTTTTTGCGCGACTTTTTTGGCCGTCGCCCACATAGCTTGGTAGTAATCGTCGGGCAGATCGTAAATTTTATCAACCTCGATTTTCGGAATCACCAAAGTATGCCCGAGACTTTCCGGCTGGATCGTCAAAAAGGCGAGAGTTTTTTCATCTTCATAAAGCCGATGCGCTGGCACTTCGCCACGAATAATTTTCATAAAAATACTGTCTTTCATGATCTCCTCCTTCATCTATGTTACAATTATTATATCATGATATCGTCAGCCATTAGGACATAGTTAGATGAAGAAAATCGTTATTGTTTTTAATCCGCGGAGCACCCAGGCGCGGCGGGTGCAACAAGAGGTCCTGGATGCTCTGCAGGATCAGCTATTGCAACAGTACGAAGTTGACGACACCAACGTCGACGCGAATGCCGAGCAATTGGCGCGAATGCTTGACGATGGTGATTTAGTGATTAGCGCGGGCGGGGATGCGACGGCGATTATTGGGCTGAACGCGGTGATGTTGTCGGGTAAGGATGCGGTTTTCGCGGCGCTGCCGTATGGAAACTTTAACGACACCGCCCGCAGTTTGGGACTGCGAAACCTGGATGACGCTCTGAGTGGACAGGCAGTGATAGTTTGGCCGATCGAATTGCTCCTCGATGGTCAACATTTTCGTTATGATCTGAATTACTTTACCGTCGGTATGTTCGCCGAATCAACCAAGATTTTCGATGAACCAAAAAAACGCGAATGGTTGCAGAGCCAGCGTAAAGGCAAGTTGATCTTTTCGTTTGTGGCGCTCGCCCAGTGGTGGTTTCGACATCGACGCGACACGTTTATCAAGGACAAAATTACCGATTTTGTAGTGATTAACGGCGTCAGTATGGCCAAAATCCTCCGTGGTCGAAAATTTTTCCTTGGTCGAAAATTTATTTGGGCGACGGGCAACCTCAGCGGACTTTGGGGGTTGATGCGGATCGTCGTGCCGAGCATTTTATCTAAAATCCCCGGGCAAAAAACACACGCCGTGACCTTTGACCTGGGCGAGCAAAAAACGGTCACCATCCAGGGCAGCGGCGAGTATAAACAAGTCTCAGTCCAAGAAATCACCGCGAGGAAGGAAAAAAGCGTCAACGTGATCATGCGACAATAATCGCCTATATGCGCCGGCATTGGTCTAGCCAAAGTGGATCGATTGCTAGGCGCAAAGTCTATCATTTTGATCTGGCGGAAGGGGAGGGATTCGAACCCTCGAAATGTTGCCATTTACCGCTTTTCGAGAGCGGCCAGTTCAACCACTCCTGCACCCTTCCGTCACTCTATTGTAACACTAGATCTTTAATTTATTGACTAGACGGTCCAACCAATCGGTTTTGATTTCTTCCATCGATAGACGAGCCCCGAGAGCGTCGACGATTGCTTCGCCCTGATCATCGTGGATAAAGACAGTCAAGCTAAAACTAAATCGTTGGACTGGAATTAGCACGAGTTGCCACATCGCACCATCGCGACGCACACCAAAAGCCCGAAATTCACTAAACGGATGAAGTTGATTCTCAACAGTTAAGCCTTCATCAGTCAGCACATAGTGCAGTTCACGCGCCGGCCGACGCACAACTAGCAGAACCGCTGCAAAAATCACCAGAATGAGGATCGCAAACGAGATGGAACCGAAATTGATACCTTGTAGCCACAGATTAAAACCAATGATGACTAAGACCACCGCAACGGCGGCCATGTACCATCTGGAGCTGTGTTCATATTCAATCGCCTCGCTCGCAGTCCAGCGGATATCCAAATTGCCCGCGCTGCTTTTCGTCTGCTTGGGCAGATTATTCACCGCACCCTTGTCATCTTGCATATGTTTAGTATAACAATATCAAAAATAAAAGTCTATCCTAGTTCTGGCGCAGCCGAGCACCCGTCTCATACTGATCAGCCATAGTCCGATGCGGCCAGATGCTTGGCGGAAGGGGAGGGATTTGAACCCTCGGGAGGCGTGAGCCCCCACCTGTTTTCAAGACAGGCTCCTTAAACCACTCGGTCACCCTTCCATATATGATTATACCAGATATATGCTATAATTTAAGCACGCGGAGGAGTACCCAAGTGGCTGAAGGGGACGGTTTGCTAAATCGTTAGGTCGGCGAAAGTTGGCGCGAGGGTTCAAATCCCTCCTCCTCCGCCAAGTATCTAGTCATTCAAGTTTAGAACGATCATTATGAAAAAAGTATCCTTAGCTAAACGCATCCGTTCAATAGTCACGCTCAGAGTTCTGGCTAGATTGAATGAGGCGGAATCGACTCCACGCCTCTTATCATTAATGATGTCCCTATTGTATCACGATAGGTACTCTTTGCAAGTATTGCAAATATATGCTTTAGCGTTTTCGTCAATATTATTTATTTGATCGATCGACCTGGCGGGCGACGATACCCAGCCAGATTTCCTTAGCACCGTGTTTCTTTAAAAGTTTCGCCGCAGCCGCAACCGTCGCACCAGTAGTATAAATATCATCAATCAGCAGAATCCGCGTGGGCATCGGACGGCGCGGATTAATGGTGAAAGCTTGCGCGGCCTGTTTCGCCCGCTCGCGCAAATTGGCCGAATGTTGGGAAATGTTATCCGTTCGCAGCAGCAGATTTGGTTCGCACGCTAGGTTCCGCTGGCGCGATAATCGTCGCGCGACTAATTTCATGTGATCAAAACCGCGCTCACGAATGTGTTGCGGAATGGTCGGCAAAGGTACGATCACCAAATCTGGCAATTCCTCGGGTAAAATAGCGCTGAGCAACCCAGCGATTGCTCGCGCACTTTCACGTCGCGAAAAATATTTATAATTACCGACTAACTTTTTCAAAGTTTTGGTTCTGCTGCCGACGACGAAGGCTCGAGCAAAGGGCAGGCGGCGGCGACAATCACGACACAGGTTACCGCGCGGCGCCCGTTCAACGATCGTCATCAGACATCGACAATTTAAGCATTTTGGCCAGCGGTGCTTTAAAATGTAAAAATTACAACGTTCGCAGAGGCTGTCGCCGACCTGACCACAACCTTCGCAGATATGGGGTGACAACCACCGCAGTAACCAATCGATCATTGTAATTTTTACCTGCCCGGGCTTTGCGAAAACTTGCACACTTACTCAATATACGCTATAATTATCTCACATACGCCGAATTTTAGCGAGAAAAGGAGGGAGACATGGCGAGAGATAAACAAGCAGATGACGACCTGCTACTAGATGATGAGTTGGCGGCCGCTTTTTTGGCTGATGATGAATCGACGACTGAGTCGGCCGAGCCAGAAATGGTGACGACGATGACCACGATCGAGGAGGAATACGACAGCGTACCCGGTCAGCTAGCGGTGGACGTTTACGAAACTGAGGAAAAATTGATTATCAAGGCCCGCACGGCTGGCGTCAACAAGGGTGATCTGGATGTGAGTATTGCTGATAGCGTCCTGACGATTAGCGGTACGCTCAGTAGTGGCGATGATACCGCGGCGATCCAGTGGCACGTCCAGGAATGTTATTGGGGTGAATTTAGTCGTACCTTGGTGCTACCGATTCCGGTCAAGGAAGACGAAGTCGAAGCCGTGTTAAAGGACGGTGTTCTGACGATTTCCTTTAATAAAGTTCGCGAAAAACAACCGCGCAAAGTTCAGATTCAGTAATAATTGAAACAGACAGATTTTGCTCGTATATTTATACGGGTAAAATTAGACGACCCCGCCACTGCCGCCGCCATTGCTGACGATGCCAATCACCCAGTTAACCACAGCGTAACCGAGAATTGCCACCACCAGACCAACAATCGCATAGAGGATGGTGTTTTTCGCGGCGTCAACTTTGGTTTTGTCACCGCCAGAAATAACATAACGAATTCCACCAAAGATCAGAAAAACGATCGCCAAAATACCGACGATGAACAACATCAGGTTAATCATCCGGGGAATCAGTGCATCACCACCAGCGAATAAATCGGTTGGTTGACCTTCACCGCGATAAGCACCGTTGATGACATCCATGAGCGACAGCCCGCGAGCGGATCGAGGCAGAACCGCCACCGCGGTCAGCGCCGATAGCACCAGCATGCTAAACCTGTTCGTAATTTTGTGATCTTAGAAAAAATCTTGTTCATTGACTCACCCTAACCACCTATCGCTCCGAATACCCATCTAACTAGCGCGTAGGCGACAATCGCCACGATCAGACCGACGACAGCATAGATAATCGTGTTTTTAGCGTTGTCAATGCGACCTTTATCACCAGTCGAAGTCGTATAGCGAATCCCGCCAAAAATAATCATGATGATACAAAGAATCCCGATAATAAAGAGCATGATATTAATAATCAGAGTGATAACACCATTGGGACCAAAGAGATCAGTTTGCTGGCCTTCACCCTTGGAGCATTCTGCTTGCAGTGCACCAGTCAGTCCGGTTTGTTCATCACAGTCAGCAAACGCCGGCGCACCGAACATTCCGCCTAGACCAAGCGTCAACATCAGTACCGGTACCACCAGTAGGGCCGTAGCAATCTTTTTGACAACCGATTTCATTTCTTCTCCTTATACTCGTTTACGTTTAATATAATTGATTATACAGCAAAAAAGACTCGGTGGTCAAGCAGTTTTCAAGCATAGGCACTTTTATGATAAAATAATCAATATGGCTGAACACAAAGTCCCCCAAGATGTCGAAGCCGACGACAAACTGCTCGGGCCGTTATCGTTTCGTCAGTTTATCTACGCGATGATCGCGCTGGCGGCGGCGGCTTTGGCGTATTTTTTGGCAACGATGATTGCCATACCGCTCGCGGTTGTGCCGCTGCCGATTACTTTGGTTTTTGGTACTTTAGCGATTCCGCGCCGAGGTCAACCAATGGAAATCTATATCGGCGCGCTGATTCACTTTTACTTTTATCCAACCAAACGCCTATGGAATCCGGACGGTCAAGAAAGTTTGGTCGAAATTACTAATCCACCAATCGATAGCACGCCTCAGACCAAAGACATCAGCAGCGCCGAAGCCACGCAACGTTTGTCATTTTTGGCGGATGTCGTCGATACTCAAGGTTGGTCGACGCGCGGGAACGTTAATCTCTATGATGATTATGCGCTGGCGGCTAATACCGTCACCGACGTTTTCGAAGACACTTCCTTGAACAACGAACTGTCTCAAATGCTCGAACAATCCGAACAGCGCGCCCGCCAGGCGGCCGTGACGCACATGCAAACTCTGTCCACCGCGCCCGCCACGCCAGCACCAACCACGCAGGCCAGTTTCACACCACCGACCTATACACCACCGTCCGCCGCAGCCGCCACCACACCGCCGCCCGCCGCGCCGGCGATGCCGACCGAGGACGAAGCCGCTCTCAGCGCTATGCTCAAACAGTCGGCGGCCAATTCGATGACGGCTTTTCGGCAGACTGTTGTTCAACCGCCGAGTACTTCGCCAGTACCGGATAATCCAACGCTAACGACGACCGCGACACCAGCGCCCGCCGCGACGCCACCGCCAACAACCGCGCCAGAATCTGCTATAATGGAAACGTCTGAGAGAGAAACTGAGCTTGCTCAGGATTCTCCGAGGACGAGCACCGTTACACAAGACGCAGCGACTCCACGTCGCAGTGAAATTGACGATAATCAAAGTGGAGAAATTTCTCTACGTTAAAGGAAAGGGTGGGCCAGTGAATCCAATTCAACCACAGCCAGTTGCGCTCAAAAATCCTAGTTCGACCCAGAACACGCTGATGTTCCAGGAGATTCGCGACAACATGCTGATCATGGGTGATGGAACTTATCGGTCGATCGTCGCTGCTCAATCGGTCAACTTTGATCTGATGAGTGAGCGCGAGCGTGAAGGTATTGAGTATTCTTACCAACAGTTTTTGAATTCTTTGACTTTTGCAATCCAGATCTATATTCGTTCGCAAAAAGTCGACATTGGTCCGTACCTTGAAAAGTTAGAACAGATTCGGGTCAACCAAGACAACATGTTGCTCGGCGTGTTGATGGACGATTATATTCAATTCATCGATATTCTCTCCCAGGAAGCCAACATCATGGACAAGAGTTTCTTTATCGTCATTCCGTATACTCTGGGAGATGAGAGCGCCCAACTTGGTCGCGATAGCGATACTAGCAAAGGCCTGCTGACTAATCTGTTTATTCCTGCTAAACGTCACCAATACATCAAAGTCCCCGCCGATCAATACAACCGCGTCAAGGAAGAAATGTCTCGCCGCGTCGCTGCTGTGATTAATGGCTTAATGCAGATTGGCGTTCGAGCCGTCCAACTCCAAACCAAGGAAATCGGCGCACTGATGTATAACGTCTATAATCCTGACACCGCTGTTCGTGAACCGATTGGTGATTTTCGAAATTACGTCAATACCGTCGTCCGCAAGGGTGAAGGTCCAGCCCCAGCTCCAGATCAAGGAGGTGCCGTCAGTGGTTAAAAAGAAAGTTTCCCAAGTCGATCTCGCCGCCGAACAGCGCGCGCGTGAGGCCGCCGAGGTCGAGGCCGAATTCCAAAAAGGTATCACCACCCTGCGCGATTTGGTGGCACCGGCGTCGATCGATTTCAAAGCCGGCTACTTTATGTTGGGCACCCGGTGGTGCCGAACGCTTTACATTTACGCTTATCCACGCACGATTTACACGGGTTGGCTGTCGTCAATTATCAACCTCGACGAAGTCCTCGACCTCAGCATTTTTGTCTATCCCGTTGACAGTCAAGTCGTCATGAATAACTTGCGCAAGAAAGTCACCCAGCTCGAGGCCAGCATGTCCATCAATGCGGAAAAGGGCAAAGTCCGCGACCCGGCGCTCGAGGCGGCTTACCAGGACGCCGAAGAACTGCGCGACCAATTGCAAACTGGTATGGAAAAGTTCTACCGTTTTGGCCTCTATGTCACGCTCTATGCCGACAGCCAGGAAGAACTCAATTTCGCCACTCATAAAATTGAAACCATCTTTGGTCAACAAATGGTTTTAACCAAGGTTGCTTCGGCCCAACAGGAACAAGGTCTCAATTCGACAGTCCCGCAATTTATCGATGATCTGAAAATCCGTCGTAACATGAATACTGGAGCGATTTCGACTTCTTTTCCGTTTACTAGCGCTGATTTAACCCAGGATAACGGCATCCTTTACGGGGTGAATATGCACAACAACGGTTTGGTGATTTTTGATCGATTCAGTTTGGAAAACGCCAACATGGTGGTTTTTGCTAAATCTGGTGCTGGGAAATCATTTACTGTCAAGCTCGAGGCGCTACGAACGATGATGATGGGTGCAGAAATTATCATTATTGATCCGGAAAATGAATACGATCGACTCTGTGACGCGGTCGGTGGTAGCTATATCCACCTCAGTTTGAATTCTAGTACTCGGGTTAATCCGTTCGATTTACCGCGAGTCGTCGACAGTAGTGATGGCGAATCGGCCGACGCGCTGCGGGCGAATTTGGTGACTTTGCATGGACTATTGCGGTTGATGCTCGGCGCTGGTCAGGTCGCCGCTAGTGGGGAAATCGTCAATGTCCTGTCGCCATCCGAAGAAGCCGATATCGATCAAGCTTTGATTGATACTTACGCGCGGGTGGGGATCACGTCGGATCCTTTGACTCATAATTCACAACCGCCGGTGATGGCCGATCTCTATGACACGTTGGCGCACATGGGTGGTAACGGACCGCAATTGGCGCAGCGTCTCCGTCAATATACGACCGGAACTTTCGCCGGTATTTTCTCTCAACAATCGAACGTGAGTATCAACAATCATATGGTGGTATTTAATATTCGCGATCTCGAGGACGAACTGCGGCCGGTGGGGATGTATATCGTGCTATCGCATATCTGGAATATCGTCCGCACGAATAAAAAGAAACGGATGTTGATCGTCGACGAGGCTTGGCAATTAATGAAGTGGCCAGATGCGGCGAATTTCCTCTTTTCGATCGCCAAGCGGGCGCGCAAATATTATCTCGGACTAACGACAATTTCCCAGGATGTCGAAGACATGATGGGTGATCAAATGGGTCGAGCGATTGTCGCTAACGCTAGCATGCAGATTCTGCTCAAACAATCGGCTTCGGCGATCGACGTCCTGGGCCAAGTTTTCAAACTAACCGAAGAAGAACTCAAACGTCTAGCTAATTTTCCGGTTGGTCAAGGTTTGTTCTTTGCTGGCCAAAGTCACGTCCATATTCAAATTATCGCCTCGCAGACTGAGACTGACTTGATCACCACTAACCCTCGCGAAGCAGTACCACGCTAAATTACTGTAAAGCGTTGAACACCCATTGAACTAGAGCAAAGGCGACGATCGCCACGACCAAACCAACCACCGAATAAACAATCGTGTTTTTTGCATTGTCGACTTTGCCTTTATCACCGGCCGACGTCACATATCTAATCCCACCAAAGATGATCATAATGATCGACAAAATCCCGACGATGAACAACATGACGTTAATGATAATTTGAATGATTTCGGTGGCGCTTTTGCCCCCAGTATCACAGGTACCGTCACTCCAGGTAGCACCCGGTTCGGCTTCGCAGGCAGCACAGGCAGCTAGCTGCGTGCCCGACACACCATCACAACTCGCATAAACCGGCGCCGGCGCGAGCACTATCGCTCCCAACCCCAGCGTCACCACACTGGCCACGATTACCGCTAATTTTTTCATCAGATCCTCCTTGGCAACCCATGCCAGTGCTTATGCTATACGCCAAACATTGTATCGAAATCCCAGTGTTTTCGCAATACTTACTTATTTAGTTGCGCGATGACGAAATTAACGACCGCAAAGGCGACGACCATGATAACGAGGCCGGCGACGGCGTAGACAATATTTTGGCGGGCTTTGGTGACGGCGTTGGAATCGCCGCGCGAGGAGGCAAATCTAATGCCGCTGACAATAATCACAATCACCGCGATAATTCCCCCGATAAATAATAGAATATTGATCACGTTGCGAACGATGCCGATCACTCCCTGGTCCGAACCTCCTTTTTCCAAATCGTCACAGACTGCTGGTTTGTTTTCTTCTTTTTCACTTTGTGCACAAATCACCCGAATGTTGTATTCGGCGATGCTATAACATTCGCCGTCGAAATATTTACCTTGATCCGGTGGTGTGCATTCATCGCCATCATCCTCAGCTCGCACCACTCCTGGCGCAAACGCCAACCCTAGACTAGCGATAGCTGCCAGGCCGACGACTATTAATCCTAAACGTTTCATGTTTTGGCCATCCCACCCATCATGAAATTAGTAATCGCAAAAGCACAAATCACCACCACCAAACCGACAAAACTATAGATGATCGTCCGCATACCTTTTTTGGATTTTTCAGGATCGCCGTCGGCCGTTAGATAGGTATACCCGGCGATAATGATCATAATCACCGCAATAATCCCGACGACAAAGTAAACCACATTCAAACCATTTCTGATGAGATCTCCAATCGACATTTGGGGAATATCGGCTTTCATTGACCTAATCTCCAAACCAAAAAGCTAAAAACCGCGCTAGAGACCATCGAGATACCTACACCAATGATCGCGCTACGAATAATGTTCAGGGATTTCTTGGTAGATTCGGGATCACCGCGCGACATCGTGTAATGAAAACCGCCCCAGATGACGAAACCAACCGCGATCAGCCCAGCGATCCGCAGCGCGATGTCGATCACGTTGAGAGCAATGGTAAAGATGATCAGGCCAATTTCTTTGCCCTCGAAAGCTTTTTCGGCTAAAATGCAGCCGGTTCTTTCGGCATTCGCCTCTAGTTCCAAACCGCGATACCAGGTTGGAAAACCGAGAAAAGCATTGACGGCAAATTGAGCGCGATCGTTACATTCGTTAGACGTCACGCTGGCGGCGCTAGCGGTGGGCACGGGCATCAGCACGATCAAGCCAAATATGATGACAAATAGACTAACTAAAAACTTTTTCATCAGTTAAACAACCCTCCCGGTACCAGCCAATTGAGCAGCGCCCACATCGCAAAATACATAATCAGAGCAATCACTGCATTGCGGATTTGCTTGACGGCTTCTTGAGCTCGACCACTATCACCACTCGATGTTGAATAAGTAATCCCACCGTAAATAATCCCACCGATCACCACTAGCCCCACACCCATCGATAACCAGTTGAAAATCGTCATCAGTACGGGGATGATTTGGTTATCCTTTTCATTTATCACACCATCGCCATTAACGTCTTTGCATCCCCAATCGAAAAAAGTTGTGGTTTTACCACAATCCACCGCTAGTGCGTCGTCGGTTTTCAGTGTCGCGAATCCCATCATCCCCACCAGCATCACCAGCATCAGCCCAAAAACTATCCGCGATTTCTGGCTAAACTTTTGTCTATTTTTCATGAACATAATAGTAGTATCGTAACATGCTAACGGTTTTCGCGCAAGCGCGGCCGGAGCCATGGGATTAACGAACGATATGATATAATCGTTATTGCCATGAATAAAATGTTAATGAAGCAACAGATTGAGGATAGAATTTTGACCTTGCGGGGTGAGCAAGTTTTGCTCGATAGCGACGTCGCGCAGTTTTATGGGGTGGAAACTAAACGGGTTAACGAGGCAATCAAGAATAATCCGGATAAATTTCCAGATGGGTATATCATAGAAACGAATAAACAGGAGTTGATTGCTCTAAGGTCGAAAATTTCGACCCTAAAAACTAAGGGCAGGGGTGAATATACGAAATATCCGCCCAAAGCTTTCACCGAACGCGGCCTCTACATGCTAGCAACCATCCTCAAAAGCCCACGCGCCACCGAAGCCACGCTGGCGATTGTTGAAACTTATGCCAAAATTCGCGAATTAGCGCGAGTCTTGGATCGACTACCAGACGCCAGCAAACTGGCCGAGCAAGAAAAATTAGCCGCCGAGGGTGGCGAAATCATGTCATCGATCCTTGACGATAATCTCGAAACGACCGACACCGAAACCAGTATTGAGGTTAATTTCGCAATTATGAAAGTCAAACACACAGTCAAGCGGAAAAAATCCGCTTGACAATCGTGGGCCCCTTGCGTTCACGCGCGATATCGGTTATGATAATTCTATGAAAATTACAGTGGGGATATGATGATGAAAACAAACGGTGGAAACATTAGGATCAAAACAGCCGCTCAACGATTCGGTTTGCTCTTGGTTGTCGCAGTGTTGATCTGTCAGGTTTTGGTAGGAGTATTGATGCCGGGGGATGCGTATGGTGTGGTCTTTGAAACACCGGATTATAGCCAACGCATCAAGCGATTTATACTCGTATCTGCTATCTTGGAGGGATGCAGGCCCAAAACACCACTCAACAAGGGGACCAAGGGTGGTATCGATACACAAGCAGCATCGTATTCATTCGATGATCTGATTGGCTCATATCGTAAGAGTCCTCACCCAGTGAGTGGTGCTATTAACGTATCTCCGTTTGTTGATCCCAACGATGATGGAGAAGCTTGGTGCAGCGAAGCACTGCAGGCCGCCTTAACACCCGCCGTGTTGAACAAGACTAAGGCACAGTATCTCACCGATGCCTACACGCCAATAAAAGGTTCTGGGCAGATAACAGCAACCGCTCAATGCGGGTTGAATGTATACGATACCTTAAGCGAGCGCTGGACGTATGGCCTACTTATACCCCTATATCATAGTTCTGGCAAATGGTATTACGATAACGAAATGAAGGACACTGGTCAATCAGAAACAGACCCTACAGAGGACGGTGCGAAAGACGCTTGTGCAAAGGTGCCAACCAAAATGGCTGGCGTGGGGGTTTCTTACTCTCTAGCGGAGTCATATTCGGTCGAGTTCCAGGCAGTTGAGGGAAAAGATGCTGAGGATATTATAACAGGATTTAAAGACCATAAGTGGCCAGGTTGGTTCACCCCAGACAGTGTGTACCCAAAGAGGTTGACCGACGAAGACCGATACGTCTTTTATAATTACCTACTAATCACCAAAAGTGATAAGACTTGCGGTGCTGATATCACCAGCACAAAATCCGGTCTTTCGAACGAAAAAACATTGTCTTACGTTACTAGCCGAGGCTTAGCCGAACAAGTGTACGCGACTGCAGATTGGAATAAAATACTCTCCAGTATGCCGAGCTACCCTGGTGGAAGTGCTAATCTAGCATCGGACAATGGTAGCGCAGGCACCATGTCATGTGACGAGGTCAGACAGCTTGTGGATAAATACGCCTCTGCATATGCTGAAGAATTAAGAGATCGAGCGGCTAAAAACCTCTGCTATGACGAATACACCCTTTACAATGACGACTATCAGGCAAGTTTTAGCGCTACCCAAACATACAACGCCAAATATAAGGCCTGCTTTGACGGTTTTAAAAATAGCACTGATGATAATTGGTGTTATCAGAGCAGTAGATTTGCATCTCTAAGTACCAGTGCTCAGCCGCAATGGCAGGGCGAAGCATTGAGAAATGGTCTTGCGGATGGGAGTATTGTTGTTTCAGACACGCCAGTAGAAGATGGCACAGGGGTTATTTCAACGCAGGCTGGGGGATTAATTGATGCGTGCCTATTTGGCCAGGGTAGCAGTCGTGATTTCGTATATAATCCTGACTATGACTCCGAACTCCCCGAGACGCCCGTCGACTGTTACTCTGCATCGGGATCGATGGGCTGGATTGCTTGTCCGATAATCGACATGCTAAGTTCAGGGATTGATGCTGTAATGAAATATATTGACGATAGTTTGTATTATCAATCTCTCAATAACCCCGAAGGCCGCGCTATTATCAGAGCTGCTTGGAGCGCATTTATTCCGATTGCTAATATTGCTTTTGCGATTGTCTTTTTGATCATCATTTATTCCACAGCCATCGGAGGCAAACCAGGAGGGAATTAAAGAAGGACTAATATGTTTAGCAATTATTCTGTCAAGAAAATCCTCCCGCGCCTAGTCATCGTGGCGATTTTGGTCAATATTTCCTTTCCAATCTGCGCCGCAGCGGTGGATATCAGTAACATCCTGGGGGCAAGTTTACGCGAGTTTATCAGAAACCTTGTCATAGTTGATCAAAGTGGCTACAATGCGGCAGCTAATATTAGTGGCCTCATTATAGATATTGTCCCGATGGTCATCGTAACAATCGGTGCCGCTATTTTGGTGTTACTCAATCTGGGAACGGTAATAATTGCGGTGTTGATGGTCTTTGCAGTTCTGGCTTTCCGCGAAGTTCTCGTCACCGTTCTAATTATCATCTCACCGATTGCCTTTGTGCTATACCTGTTACCCAATACCGAAAAATGGTTTAAAAAATGGCTGACCGAATTTGCCCGTGTGTTATTCATTTATCCGGCGATTGCTTTCGTCTGGGGTGCAACAGAGCTGGTTACTTATATCTTAATGAAATCCTATGCGGTTGAACATCCGCTAATGGGTTTAATTATGATTTGTTTATTACAAGTAGTACCGGTTTTAACCATCATCCCGATTATGAAGATGGGTGGCCAAGCATTGAGCCAACTCGAAGGTCTCGCTCGTAAAGGCCTCGAGAAAACGCCGATTAAGGATTGGGGGAATTACGCTGGGCAAGCGGTTAAGAGTCGTAGCTTACAAGCCGCACAGAAGGCATTAGGCTCCACTAGAGCCTCCCAGTATATAACAGATGAGGGGAACATGCGGTGGGACGAGGAGGAGGGAAAATTCTATAAAATTGATCGCAACGGCGAAAAGAAATATCTCAGCCAAACCTCTGCCATGCACAGAAGGCTCGCTTCTGCACGAGAAGCTGCAGAGCAGGGGGATGGTGCCGCGATAGCCGCCTTGCGCAGAACTGGTAGAAATGCATTCCTTAGAACCGTCCGCTCTGGCGCGAGTAAACTTGCTGGCGCTGCCAGCGGCTTTGGTGACGGTAATTATACAGAATTTCTGAAAACCGCCGCTGAGAGCGCTAAGAGCACCACCCAAGGAGCTCAAAGGGTTGAGGAATTCAAAGCCAACCTGACAGCTAATGAGTTCACGCGAGAAGCAGAACTGCGCAAGCACAGACATGAGCTAGACCTCAAGAAACGGGCTGGCGTCATTGAGCAAACTGCGGCGAAGTCGGTCGCTACGTTCCAAGCGGAGGTAGGCGTAATGAGTGCCGAGTGGCTGGCTGCTGTCAGAGCACTGGAGATGGATCCGACTAATCTGGGCGCAGCAATGCGCGTCAATGAACTGCAAGCCAAACTCGCTGACGGTATGGAGGCACTTTTTGAGAATCTTGGTCAGATCCGTGCCGCTGATGGGAGTGTGCTGCAGGGGGTGAGAGCTACCCCTCTTAATATTATCGGCGCGCTTAAGGAGCAGGGAGGTCTTAAATACCAGGATAATGACATGAGCCAAGAAAGTCTGAAAGCTATGATAGCAAAGGGTGACGCTATCTCGCCTAATGAAGAGCAGTCCATTCTAGGCATGCTGAAAGTATTCGCTACTGGTGCGGGACAGGCTACTGATGTAGACGAAATTCAAGGCTTTATTGACACCTTCGAGACTGTATTTGAAGAGGGCAAATGCGGTAGATTCGAAGGCAAACGTGAGGCTGTAGTCAAAGAGCTCGAAAACCGGAAGATTCTGCTTGAAGACCAACAGAGGATGCGTAATTTTGGACAGCCTAATAATCAACCAGACGACACCTCCCCCCAGCCCTAATTCTGGCGAAACTCTTAGCCAAGATAATCTTATTCTGCCGCCCGATGTTATTGCGAGCGTAATAATTGAAACGTCAAACTAGAGCGACGGACTTTCGTCTAATTTGCCAAAAACGATTAAGTTAGTTATACTAGCAGAATGGCAGATGTAGGTGGTAATTCTGGTGGTAACCCACACAGTAGTTTTGAGGGAGCGCCTCCTGGTGATCCTGAGGATGATAATGCAACAAGCGAGGTTGATTTAGCTGTTGAAATAAAGCAGCCGGAGATAGAAGAAGAAAACCGAAAATGGCTCGATTGGTTCAATGATGAATGGCTTGAAAAACGGGTAGGAGAGATAGATGAGGATGGGAATGAGGATGAGCATAAAAGGTCCCTCCTAAGCCAGATACCAAAGCATGTCTTTGATAGAATCAAAGGAGACTTAGAGAAGCGGTTTAAAGATAATAAGCTAACATCTAAAGAGGAAGCGTACCTCAATAGACTTCGAAAAGATATTGACGATAACTATAATCTCAGCATAACGCTCAAGAACGCTTTGGGGGATCTAAAGCTCACCGTAAAAGAAATTTTTCGCGGCGGGGGTTTTTCGTTTAACGAGAATGAACTCATCAAGCAGTTCATGGACACGAATGCTCCCGAAGCAAACGGTGATTATGATCTTGGTAAGATGCCCAGGCCGCTCCTGGAAGCCATAAAGCGTCGGGTAGAGCATGCCCTTGGGTACGGCAACGTGCTCACGACCGAAGAACTAGTAGAGCTCGATCAATCTGTAGCTAAGCTGATAGAAGAAGAACAAAACAAAGACCCTAACTATAGTTTTAAACCTAGTAGCGCGGTCGAGATTGCTGCGAGCATACTAACACGTCGAGGTTACGAGGACAGCGAGCTTTCTCTTGAAAAGCGAACGAACTACATTGACCAACTTGAGCACAAAAAAACTCCTCTCTGGAAGATACCCGAGAAAATTATAGATAGAATTGGCGACCAAATAGTAGAAGCCTTCGAGACTACTGATCCGCTTGACGAAAATCAGCAGAGGTTTGTTCAGGAATATATCAACGGCACTCGTAGTTTCACAGATTATGACGATATGCTAACACAGGATCAGGAAATCTATAACCAGATAGAGAATAGAATTGAAGGTCGGATAGAGTTTATGGTAGCGCGCTATAACAGAGACACTCTTACGCTCGAAGAGCAATGGTGGATTGATTGGCTAGAGGAAGATGATGATCGCATGGTCAAAGATATCCCTGAGAACATTAGAATCATCCCCCGGGTGATCAAAGAAATAGATGCTGTTTTAACGCGTCGCCAGGAGAGAAACCTTGGTCCCACAGGCGATGACTTTTATGAAGCTTTTGAGGTTAAATGCACAGACGCGGTCAAAACTTTCGACAGATCATTTCTCAACTCCGACATTGTTGACTTTATCAACGGTGAAGAAGTTGTGCTGGTCAATTCAATCCTGGAGTTACGCAATGGCAAGACTACCAACGTATTGAGCTTAGCAATGTTTAAAAATGGTGAATATGCAGCAAGCGGACGCTACGTCTTGCGTGCTCTGCTAAGGACACTATTGAAATCTGGTAGTAAGGGCGAAAAACGTGACGTTCTCTTCTTTGTCAAGAACCTTATTAATGAGGTCGGCTATAAGGCATATCCTGGTGCTGATGATACACTGCTTGGCGCTGATGTTCAACATATACTTAGTAACGCGGGCCGCGAGAATGATGTGTTTGCTTCGGGTGCTGACAAACCACTCGGGTATCAGGGTCGAGGTACTGTCCGTCAACTCGCAATTGATAATGTCAATCAATGTTGCGACGCAGTCAAGGGCATGCTGCTCGGCGGAGACTCTAAGATTCTAGATACTGACGGTATAGATCAAGACAATCCAGCGAAAGAATACGACGAGTTGCGTTCTAGTGGCAAAGGTCGAATTGATCCTATGATAGAAATGACGCGCACGCTGGCCGATGGTAAGCTTAGCGATACGATTGATTTCTTCCCAGGCAAAGATCAATTCATAGTGGCAGACTTTTTCCGTACGCTACAACTAGCACGCCAGCACAATGATACAGCCGCGGAGCGTTTGTTTCGGATAAGCAGCACGGACGGAAGGCGAAACTGGACTAACCTGGAGGCTCAGGCTAAAGTGTTATATCATACCTACAAAACAAACGTCACTTACTCTGGCCGATTGACACCTAGTCTGGAAAATGCGCTGCTCTCATTTATTAGGGCAGGTGATCCAAACTATGATATACCCACACCAAACGCAGCCCCGCCCCTGCCTACCCAATGAGCGAAAACCTCCCCCTAGCCGCATAACGATAGCGCATATATCGCCACACTCTAGTTAGCAAGTATACTAACAACCTAAGCAGCTCTTGGCTGTGCTGGCTCTGGAGGATTGATGTTTTGTATCTCCACAATGGGTTTGTTGCCAACGGGTGCACTAGTGCGAGTATCAATATAGCCAACTACGTGGCCACCAGGGTCCTCGTGTTCATCTTTGGAAATTATCTCGTTACTTTCATCGAATATGTACTTACGTACTTCTATGAAAATAACATCCGCTACGTCCCACGGCTGGCCATCAGCGCCAGTAAGGTTACGTACATCAAAACTAGTCACTGTTCCGTCTTGATCCATACCTATTTCATGCGTAAATTCCGGTAACAACTCTCGCCCAGTAACTTTTCGGTATGTATAGCGCTCTGGCCGAGATTTATGCGGAATTTTTCCTTCGTCAAAAACACCTTTCAGACCATCACGAATTCGCTCCCATTCTTGCTTGGCCAACTGAGTGGAGTCTTCAATTTTTTTCTTCGCTGCTTCAGCGTTTTCTATCACGGAGCGCATTGCTCGCTTGGCTTCTGAGTTGTCATTTCGATGCTTTTTAAGGAAATGTGCCCACGCTTTCCCCTCAGGCGTATCTCTACCTTCGGGCTCATTATTAACTGCACTTTGTAATGTGTCGGCTACTTTAGCAAGGCTATTTAGGTAGTTAGTCGCATCCACCGCTCCCATTAAAGTATGTACCGTTTTCCTAGTACCATCAATGTCAATATTGCTAAAACTATCCCCACCCTGGAACAGTGCGCCGCTCAGTGCTGCGTGCAAACGTGGGTTATTGTCCTCCAGAATTTTTTGAAGAAAAGCATGGACGGCATGATGCTCTTCTAGTCTGCTATTAAACCCAGTAGATTTGGACAACGCCTCTGGTTTGCCATACTTGGATGTCGCCGCATAAGAGTCACTTCTTTGGTGCCAACCCTGTTGATTCTCTTCGCCCGGCAATAACTGAGATTTCCCCGTTTCTGTTTGTCGTTTTAGTAGCTTCTGCAAATCAGTCATCTCCGCCAACGACCATGGCTCCCGCGCATACGCATCGCCCCCATATATTTCAGACGCTTCCACTTTGCCCAAATAGGCGTACGTGCCCCTACGCAACTTTTTTAATTCCTCGATTTGATCAGTACGATACTCTTCTAGTGTTTTGGTTGTGCCTTTAACTCGCGGTGTTTCAATACCAACCCACGCTAGCACTTGCGTCGCTAGTGCTCTGAGATGATGTGGGCGTTTACTTAGGTTTTCATAATGCCAGTTATCTTTCGGGGCTAAGAAACCCATTCGCACGTCTATTTTTTGTTCCGAATTCTCCATAAGGTAGGCAACTAACGCTGCACGCCCCAGTCTGTCGCGGCGACGTGTTTGCCACCCTTTTTTTTCGACGCTGTTCGGCTCCGATATCCCCAGCGCTGCGCCAATCGGATCATGCCTACTATCAAAATGTAGAAGTTTTTGCTGCTCCTGGACTCTGGCAATCAGGGCCTGAATTTGTTTGCCTTTAGAGTCTTTCAGGTCCTGATAGTCCTCAAGTGACAGTTTATTTTCGTTTAACCAGGCTTTCTGCTCTTCTGAGAGTCGCTCTGAATCTATTTCTCTCACGACATAGAGAAGGACATGTTTTGGCAGCGCTTGCAATTCACGAACCAAATTTGGCAAATCTAACGGCTTCATTGGCTCTAGTTTCTTAGGTTCACCTCCTGCTGTCGAAGCTGGGTTTGATGTGACAGGATTACCGTTGTTTTGCTCAACAGCTCGTGTAGCTACCGCTCCCATTGAGCCAGTTGTGTCGTCAGTTGTAGCGTTGTTTTTATTTGGCAGTGCCTCCAGCGCAAGTGTTGGGTTATCATCTGGCGACTTATCGTTCGACATATATTTATCTTTCTAATCTTTCGCGTTTCATCATAGCAATCTTAACCGTTTTTGTCAACTGAATTTTTCGCTTGCGTTTTGGGGGAGAGTGTGATATAATCCCGATGTGAACGTTCGTAATGGCATGAAAGGAGAAATGGCATTATGGAAAATCTTGAACCTAAAATAACAAACAACGGTAGCGGGCATGATCCTGACAATTCTAGCTGGTTTCAGCGAGGGCGTTCGCATATTGAGAAAAAGTTTTTGCCAGCGGTACTTGCGTTCGTGGTCGCTGCGGGAGGCGCTGCGGTGGCTGGATGTGACGGTAATAAGAATAGGGCAGAGGCAATGACCAATCCAGAGCTCAGTGGTATGCAGAATCCAGGAGGTCAAGAAGGCCAGCCTGGTGAGGAGAATTCTGTGACAACGCCAGGAGGAGAGGTGATCGGGAATCAAGGCCAGCCAGAGTTAGAGCTACCAGGAGATACTGTATTAGACGCTTTGAATAATACACGATACGGTTCGATCTGGAGTGAAGACGCGGCAAATAATACGTCGTACATAGCGACAGTTGGCGATTGTACTATACACGCTATGGTTACTGATAACGCACGCACAGAAATCATGCTTAGCCAGCAGAATGGGGTGCCCGGTGCAGCGACTTATACCGTCTCATTTCCAGTAAGCAATAGTAGGGTTATTGAGCAGTTTATTGAAAAGGCATCTGGTATGTCACCTGACGATTATGCAAACACACAGCAGGGGCAGAGTGACAATCTTGTGCCTCTCGCGTCTGGCAGAAATTACTCTCCTGAGAGCAACACCGTATACATTGATCCAAACACAATACCTAGTGAGTCTCAAAATCTCCAGGACGCTGTCTAGCTTATATACAAAAAACAAAGTCGAACCAGGGTTATAGCTTTGTGCAACCACAACGCTTATGCTAGAATAGTCACGTAATGGCTGGCGATAATCTCGCACGCAAACTGGAGCCCGGGGAGAATACTGCTAACGGGCCGGGTTTGCGTGTGATTCAGGGCGGGCTGAGCAAGCAAAACGACAAACCAAAGGCTGATATCGTACCGTTCCAACCCAATCAAGCCCTGGCCAACGCAGAAAAACAGGTATTAGACCAGGCGGCAGACAAAAATCCACGCGATATCGGCAAGCAAGAACGAGATCATGGCACCAATTGGATGACTAACACCGCGGCCAAGTTTGATAATCTAGAGGCTAAACGTCAGGCAGCAATCGCCGCATCACAGGACAAGTCGAACAATTTCTTTACCCGGCACAAGAAGGGCGTGATTGGTGGACTAATTGGATTGATTATCGGTGGTGGTATGTTCGGGTTGGCTGGAATATTGGCTGGGCCAGCACAGCTGCTACAGATTTATCACTTCTTTGACGACACCTACAATGCTGTTCACAAATTAGTCACGGTTTATCGCGAAGGACGAATCAGCTCATCGCTAGCTAAAGGTATCGTTGACTCAAACCAGCAACGAGTCATCGATTCTCGCCTAGGCAAGGTTGGCCAAAAAGTAGCCAGCGGTTATGAGAGTCAAATGGCATCAAAAGGAGTCTACCTAGGAGTAGATTCGGCCGGTCGGCCAACTATGAGTATTGATCCAGGAGCTCATGTCCTTAGTAACAGTCAGTATAATCTGCGAGATCCTAACGAGGCTGGTATCAGTAGCCGCGAGCGATACCAGCGGCAACAAGCCATTGAACGTGCTAATAATAATCTGCAAGCAGCCGCTAGTGAATTAGATATACCGATCAAACCAATTGATCCAAATAATCCGACCGTCAAGAACGGCAAAGTGGTCGTGGACGTGGAAACACCTGCCCAAATTGGCGCCCTGGGTAAACGTAACGCCAACAAGTTTTTCAGAAGATGGTACGAGGCGGCCGGCATGGGCAAAGCATCTGGCGAAATCGGTATGCGCGCCTATGCGACCAAAGCTGGTTTTGTTGATGCGCTATTTCATCCCATCCAAGCCGCCACAACCCAAGTAAGCAATTATGCGTATGACAAGGTAACTAGTCTATTCACACGCATGAAAGCAACGCCCGAACAGGCTCGTGCTAACTCTTTGGCTAGGAGTAATCAAGACTTGGAAATCGAAAGACAACAAACGACAGATAGCCGGGCACGGGCCGAGATTGATGAACAGACACACCGAAATAATGTAGAGTTGGAGAGGTTGAAGACCCAGGGTGTCGAACCTGGTCATATTGGTACGCGACGAGGTTATCTCGGCCAAATTGAGGGTGCGCGAGCAACTGCGATAGAGGGACATCTCGAAAAAATTGGGCGAGCAGCTGGCATCATTATGTTTGTAGTGCTAATTGTCTGTCAGTTACATAACCTAGCTGAATCGGGAGCAGCCGACGCTTTCGTACATACAGTGATTCCAGCGATTAAACTGGCTGGTATTATGACCAACACGCCTTCGCAAATGATGGCGGGTGATCTCAGCTTAGATGATGTTGGTGCGATTACCAAGGCATTTATCTATGATGATCAATATCCAGTAGTAGTCAGCGAAACGACAGCCAGACTGAAAGACAATTACAGCTATGATTATGTTGACAGTAGTGGAGATTCAGCCACGTCAGATTTATGGAGCGACTACGAGGTTGATCCAGATCCAGGAACAATTAGTATTAACGAAACAGTAACATCGTCATTTTGGAACGCCTGCACAGTCCAGACTGAGCTGGATCCCACCTATCAGTGTTCTGATACACAACAAGCGGCGATTAATGGTCAGTTAATCGATGTGGCCAAAGGTACTGCAGCCACTACCGTCAGAGATAGGATTGTCGATGGTATGAATTCTATGATGCCAGGGTCGGGTACACTACTGGTACGTGATTTATTGAACGGGCTATGTAGCGAGAGAGGTATGTTTGTTGTGACTATAGCGTCCGTCGCTGTGGCAGGTATCATGGGCTTCTTTACGGGAGATTGGACGGGTTTTGGCTTGGCACTGGCCGGGGCAGTAGTCAATTACCTACCGAGCCTGAACCAAGCTGCAAAACAAGGGGTCAACTTCGCACTGGATTTAGTGGGTGCAACGTCTTGGCAAGAGCGTTTAATTGCGTTGGTTATGAACGCCATTGGCCCAGCCATGGAAATGATAGCCCCCCAGCTGGATGGCGAAGACATCGACTGGATTACCGTCCCTCCAGAGGTTAAAGGTAACATCGCCGCCTATGGCGCCAGCTACAATGCTCAACTGATCGGCGTGAGTGATGGTGGAGTGGCGTTGAACAGTTCGCAAGCGATGGCTTGGAAAGCTGAAACTAACCTTTATTTGGCTGAGCAGTTCGCCGCAAAACCGCTGCTGGCTCAGCTATTCGATCCGACAGATTATCGTTCGATGGTGGCAACCCTGGGACGCAACGCGGATATTAATCCGAATGGTGGACTTCGGACGCAGCTAGCCAACACCGCCAAGATGTTCGCCGTATTACCTGGACTGGCGTTTTCGTCGTTTCTAAAAGGTCCAGCCAACGCGGTAATGGCGGCGTCAGGCATGCCAGCCTATGATTATAACGTGCCGACAGTGACTGTGCCGTTGGACGTTTTAGACAACATGGGCGATCAAGCCGATCCGTCAACTGATATTTTTGGTAACGCTGAAAAGGTGGCTGAGATTCTTAACGGCTCTAACGGCAAGAAGTACGACGACCTAGCGAAGATTTGTCTAGGTAAAGCCATCAACCACAATGACTTAACGGTCACTAATGTCGATCCAACAAACGACGGGTATGGCATAACTTTCTACTACATGATGACGGAAAGTAGTGCCTACCAGACTAACAATTGCTCCAGCCTCATGGACACGTCAAGTAGTTTATATGATCGTGATTTTGTCCGTATCGCTATCTACGCTGGGCTCGATTGGGGCATCGTCAATGCTCAAGGTTGCTATTTTGGTGACGAAGAAGCTTGCGCAGTTGTTGGGATAAGTACTGGTGGCGGCACTGCCGCACCAACCGGCCCAATCACCGGTGGTATGAGCCTCGAGCAAGCCGAGAAATTGCGCTACTATTATGAAAACACACTGACTGATAGTGAGCTTCGCGCTCTATCGGTGTACCTAGTCAGCAGTGGTTGTGTTAAAAACGGACGCTGGAATTGTGTGGCGCTGTCGCAATATTTTGTCAACGCTTTTACGACCGTTAGTTCCAAATTTGTTACAACCGGCAATGGTAATGACGTAGCGACCAACCTGGCCAGTCAATACGGTTGGACACTGGATACGACGCCAGAGCCTTATGCGATCTTTAGCATCCAATCACCCGGTAACCACACTGGTGTAGTCCTGGGTGTCAATCCAGACGGTACGATTATTATCGGCGAGGCGCACTGCCAAATCACGACCAGCACTAATGGCGATTTCACCGAGGTTCAACAAAAGACTGTCGCCGAGTTTGAAAGTTGGTATGGCGGTAAGATGGTCTTTGTCCACATTCCGCAAGATCAGCTCAAGCTCGACGAATTAGCTCAAATCGTTGGCGGGGCAGCACCATGAAACACTTTGTCCAACTAGTTAAACAGCACCGAACATTGGTGATTGCCTCGATAGGTTTTGTGGTGATGGTTGGTTTAGTAGCTTGGTCGTGGTGGCCAAACGTTCAACCGATCGAGGAAGACGTCCCACCAGTAATCGCCGCCATACAGACCACGACTATCGATAGCGGTGAAGCTTTGGTCGAAAACCTGCCCGACAGTGAGTGGACGTTGATTGAAACCGTCCTCTATGGGGTCGTCCAGGCTAATCTCGGTGGCCAAACCACGCCGACCACTGGCGCAGTGATTCGCGAGGGTTCGTATCAACAAACGCTCCATGACCCAGGCAAGCAGATTTTCTTTACCAGCTTTATGGTTGATATTCCAACGATTAAGCAATCTTACCACGTCGAGTACTACTTTTCACCTTTGCCCAACGAATTAGCCGGACTAGGTGGTGATTATAACCTCCTGATCCTCTGCCCAACTGCCGATGAATTGATCTACGAAACGTTTCTTTGTACTGATCGGATGAAACAGGAGCAGGGGAGATGAAGAAAAAGTTTTTGATCTTCATTAGTCTAGTTTTTCTGCTGGCTGCGATGCCACTGGATGTCTGGGCTATGAGCACAAGGCAAAAACAGGTCTTGAACTCTGGTATACCTTATTACAACGTTGATTCTTGCGGTGGCGGTAGCGTTGCCCCTGGCAGCTGTGCCGCATTGGCTGCTGTTAGACAAGAGATCGCCGCGACGATGTCAGATGCCGACAAAGTTAACCTCTATAAAAGAGTCTCTGTCGAAAATGCCTCCTCGGATGCTCACAAGAAAGCCATGATGGAAACGATTTTTAACCGTACTTTGTCGTGGAATATGGGTTCAATTCAGTGTGTTGTCGCAGCTAATGACGACAACAGTGATTGTAGCGGCAAAAATGCTGCCGGGTATTGGGGATCTAGTTGGCCGAGTGGTTTACCTGGTGATCGAGCCGATTGGGATAGAATTTTTGATGAGGTGGTCGGTGGTAGCAACTTTACTAATTTTGCCGACGGCAATGCTAGTTATGCAACTAGTCCAGCGAATTGGAACGAGCGCTTTGTCAACGCTACAGGATGCGCTCTGCCATCTGGGAAAGACACCTGCGAACCAATGCCAACTAGTATCGGTGAGGTAAAAACTGGTGTCGAATATTACATGCGACATGCTAGTCAATCGCAACGGTGGGACAAGCTTATCGAAGACTGTGGCGCGTCGGGTGGCGCTAGCAGTATGACTAGTAGTTGTGTGAGTGAAGCTGCTGGGAATTTCTTGGATGACAGGACGTGGATTTATTACAATCAATGCGAAACAGAGAGAGAGATTATGAGCTGGGACGCCTGTTCGACCGGTTGCTTGCCAACATCGGTGGCGATGATTATTGCGAATTTGATGAAAGATTCTACTTTAACGCCCAAGGCAATCAACGACGAGACTGGCGGTAGATTAAGGGATATTTCCGTTACCAGTACAGACGTCGCAGTGGCTTTTATTACTAGTTTTCGGCCTGGATTTAGAACGCAAGCTCTCAACAATATTACCGAAGCCAAGCAAGCTCTCCAAAATGGCGCTTTGATTCTGGGCAATGTTTATGGTGCAGAGAGCGATGCCGCAATTCGAGATGCTAATGGCAATGGGCATTTCTTTGTCGTTCGCGGTGTCACAGCAGACGGCATGTGGAAAATAGCCGACCCCAACGCCTCCACCACTGACGCCAAGGGCAATACCCGCCTCAAGGAATTTACCGAGGAAGATGTCGACATTGCCTTTAAAACAGGTGCCGGCTACGCTAATGGGATGGGGGCTACAGCAATTTATTATGAGGGCCAATGATGGATAATTTAATGAATCTGATCAAACAACACCGAACACTGGCTATCGTCGTGGCCTATGTGGCGCTAGCGGTAGTTGTCATTGGGATATTTGTTTTCTTCTCGATTGGCGGAGAAAAATCGGCTGAGGTAGATCCGGCTTCGGGTTTGGAAATTGTCGAGTCGACGCCAACCAACGAAGGTGCACCCAAAATTAAGCCCGAATACTTTTGGCCACGTGAAGTTTACGCGGAGCAGACCGACATCTGGATCCAGGCGGTTAAGAATGTCATTAAACTATACGCCCGAACACAAAATATTGACCTCTGGCGAGTTAGTATGGTCCAAGGCAGCTATGCTTCTACGACCAGTCAGGAAACGGTTTCTGGTGGTGGTACTGGCGGTTTGTATCCCAAAAAAGTCACTGACTTTAAGCTAGTTTTTAATATAGACCAAGTCAATCTCAGTGTTAGCGTCATAGAAACAACCAATATGTCTGTCAGAATACTCAATGAATCTGGCGTGGAGGTCTTTGCAATTAATAATTTCAGTTTTTCTAGTAGGATATTACCGATAGGCGCCGATTTGCCCACTGGCAGGACCAGTGTGACATCGGGGGCTATCACACTCACCAGCGAATATGTGCCCCAGCTGGCTGGTCCATTACCACCACTCGAAACAGGTGATCGGGTGAATCTCTATTATGCCTGCCCAACCAGTAATTTTGACGTTAATGCTTGTCAAGTTTATAAGTATGATTTTTATTACTGATCGTCTGTGTTCACTAAAAGTAACGCTTTTCGGTGAGCCCGCTCACTAAAAGTCTTGACTTTCGGTGAATGCTTGTGCTAAAATGATGAGCGTTATGAAAGAGTATATTAGGAACATAGAGCAAGATATCAAAAAGAGATTGTTTGAAAACGGTAAGATAATTGTTCTTTATGGGCCCAGGCAGGTCGGTAAAACCACTTTGGCTAAAAAAATCCTGCGGAACTATGACAGCGAAGATGGGTATTTCAATTGCGAGGACCAGGGTGTGGTTGATGCACTATTGTCGCATAGAGCTATTGTCATGAAAGCTTTTTTTGGTAATTCCAAAATTATTGTGTTGGATGAAGCGCAAACAGTCAAGAATATCGGCAGATCGCTCAAAATATTCATTGATGCTTATCCAGAAATGAATATCGTTGCCACTGGTTCTTCTAGTTTCGATCTGGCTAACCAGCTCAATGAACCATTAACCGGCCGACATTATGAGTATTTTCTCTACCCAATTAGTTTCAGTGAAATCGCCAAAACCGATGGTGACCGGGTGCTTTTTGAAAATCTCAGCGCTAGATTGATTTACGGTAGTTACCCAGAGATATTGTTAGCGAAATCGCTCGACGATGCCAAAGAAAAACTGAAAAGTCTGTCGACGAGCTATTTGTACAAAGACGTATTCAAATTTAATGACATCAAAAACCCAGAGGTCTTGACGAATATTTTGCGTGCGTTAGCCTACCAGGTGGGCAATGAGGTGTCGATGACTGAAATCGCTGGCTTAGTGAATATTGATAAAAATACTGTAGCCAGCTATATTCGTTTGCTAGAGCAGGCTTTTATAATTTACCGGCTACCGTCATTTGCTAGAAATATGCGTAACGAAATAAAAAAAGGCAAGAAATTTTATTTTTACGATAATGGAATTATTGCAGCATTAACAGATAATTTTAGTGATGCTACAACTGGTCGAGATGTTGGTGGATTGTGGGAAAACCTAATGATTGGCGAACGGTTAAAGTACAATCAGAGTCACAACTTGTATAAAACTTTGTATTTTTGGCGTCTCAAAAATGCTGGTGAGATTGATTTGATCGAAGAGTTTGATGGCCATATATATCCGTTTGAAATTAAATGGAGTAAAAGTAAAGCTGGGGCATCAGGACATACTTTTCAGAAAGAGTATGGGACAGAAGGCGTCCGGGTTATTAACAAAGACAATTTTATAGAATTCGTGAAATAGCAGAGTGGAGTATGCTAGGTTTTTCTGCCTGAGGCTAGCTTAGATGGATGGCGCCTCTTTTGCTATCACCGGCCTTGATCGTCGTCGCGAATAGGTAGTTGTCGGCGAAAATTTCTGATTTATATAATTCTTGGCGGCGGGTGGCGTCGAGTTCGCTGTCGATGTCGTCAAATAATAGGTAGATTTTCTCGCCCAGAGTTTGGCTTAGTATTCTCGTCATCGTCGCTAGGGTGGCAAAAATAATTGTGCGATTTTCGCCGCGCGAAGCCGTCAATTTCGCGTCGTGATTGTTAATTTTGAATTTAATATCATGAGTTTGCGGGCCGGTTTTAGTGTATAATCGACCATCTAGAAAATCGTGTTTTAGCTGATCAAGGATTTGTTGACGTGATTTATGCGACGCCAGATATTTGACATTCACGACGTCGCGACTAGTAGCGGCGATTTTTTGGTATTCGTTCGTGAGATGATGATTAATTTCCTTGATCCAGCGATCGCGCGCAGTGATAATTTTCTCGGACAAATCGGCAAATTGCAGATCCCAAACGAACAGTTCACTAGCCGAAGTGCCTTGACGTAACAGGTTGTTCCGCTGGCGCAAAATCCGTTCGAATTTTCGTAAAGTCGTCGCATGCGTCGGTTCGATTTGAGAAATTAATCGATCGAAAAAATCGCGTCGGCGAGCTGGCGAACCGTACAAGAGTTGCAGATCGTTTGGTTCAAATAAAATAACTGGTTTTTTTAGTTTGGCGGGCAGACGAGTAAAAGTTTGAGTGTCGACCACGAAATTTTTGGCGTTGTTGGTGAATTTGACCACTCGTTTTTGATCGCCACTAAACTCTAGGTCAATCCGCCACCACTCGGCGATGTTTTGACCATCGTCGCGCAAAATTTCCGCAAAGTTTGAGCGCCAACTTTTGCCTTGGAGAGCGATATAAATCGCCTCGAGCAGCGACGTTTTACCGCTGCCGTTAGCGCCAGTGATGATGGTCGCACCAGGCTTAAAATCCACAACCAAATCCGCATGTTTTCGAAAATTCTGAACGCGCAGATTCTTAATCATAGTGTTATTTTAACATTAATTGACACATGAAATAAAATTTGCTATGATAGGGGCCTAATCCCGACGCGGGCAATGCAAACGGCTCACTACCTAAGCGGACCCCGCTTTTTTGTTTTTCTTGGTGTATTGAATCTTGGATTTTATCCCCGGTTTGTTGAGAAAATCATAATATTTGGTTGAGAAATCAATATATAACGAAGACATGTTTTTGCCGTTGGGGGCTAGTAATTTACCGAATTTATCTTTCTTGATCAGATATTGCACCATTTTATAGTAGTCGCCATCACCTGATACTAGGATAATTTTGTCAAATTTTTCGCGATCGGCAATTTTTTGCATAATTGTGAAGACAATATCAGTGTCAACGTTGCCCTTTTTAATGCTATTCATCTTGGCGTTATGCTGACGAAACAGTAGGATATAGCCAGCTTCTTGGATTTTACGATACAAGAATTGTTGGCTTTCCATTTGATAACCAAGAAAATAATATGCTCTATCAACATTATATTTTTGTGCTAAATAAATCCTCAACCGCGCGAGATCAACACTCCAAGGCTTGTCTGCGTGTGTTGTAGAATAACGTAAATTCTGGCCATCTATAAATGCTTGGTTCATGTTAATATTGTAACATTTATTACAATACTTATGATTTTACTGGCATAATAATGTGCTTATAAGTATCATCACCATCGGCGGTGAGTAGCGCCGGAGCTAGTTTGCCGCTAAATTGTAGTTTAACATTTTCGCCATCGATTTGGTTTAGGGCGTCCAATAAAAACTTGGAGTTGAGGGTGATCGCGCCGCTGCCTTTGATGGTCGCCTCGACGATTGAATTATTTTCGCCCAGCTCAGAAGTGATTGAGTGCATGCTCAGAGTTGATGAACTCGCATCAACCTTAAGGGTGATCGAGCCTGCGCTTTCGCGAGCAAATAATTCCGAAATCTTGGTAATCCGAATAAATTCATTGCGGTCCAGCGTCGCCACCACATCAGTTTTTGTCGGAATTAATTGACGATAATCAATAAAATTACCGTCGATTAATCGTGAGGTGACCGTCACGTCACCAATCACAAAACTAACCTGGTCGTCGCTAAAACTCATAATTACTTCCTTGGTTTCATCGCTCAGAATTCGCACTACATCGCTAAGTGCCGAGGCAGGAATAATCGTGTTTATTTCTTTAGTGAGGGATAAAACTTTCTTCTCAGCTAGACGATAACCATCGGTGGCGGCCATATATAAATCACCGTCCGTGGTGTGTAAATAAACACCAGTCAAAATCGGTCGCGTGGTATCGCTACTAGCAACCAAGATTGTTCCAGCAACGGCTTTTTTGAGAATGGTGGCTGGGATTTTGATTAACCCCACGTTTTTCGGTTCGGGCAAGGCCGGGAACTCGTCAGCAGTGATCGTATTAACCACCGATTTGTAGTTTCCGGCAGTAATAGTGATTTTATTGTCGCTAGCGTTAATAGTAAGATTAGTTTTTGGTAAGTTGGTAATAAATTCAGTGATTAGTTTTGCTGGTGCGATCGTGGCGCCCTCGCGTTCGATCTTGGCGGGAATTTTTTCAGTAATCGCGACTTCTAGATTAGTGGCGGCGAGAACCAACAGTCCGTCTTCGGTTTTGATTAAAATATTACTAAGGATCGGCAGGGTAGTCCGACTATTAGCGACTCGACTAACGGTATTCAAAGCTCGGGCTAGATTTTCTTGGGTGAGGGTGACCTTCATATTATTCCTTTCTTTAATTTAGTCATCATAGCAAGGTTTGTGGAAAGTGGGGAAAAGTTTAAAAATTGTAGAGGTTGAAGTGGTGAAATAGGTTGTGAAAATGTTTGGTAAAAGTGGGTGAGAAAATAGCTCGTTTTCCACGCAGTTATGTGATGATTAATTTTTTCTATAGAAAAGTTGGAAAAGTTTCCCAAAGTTTTCCGGAAAATACCCCCAGGTTTTTCACACTTTTTACACATATAGTCGCTCCCTTAGATCAGAGATTTGCTCGCGCATTCGAGCGTTAATTTTAATCTCCCGCTCGATTTTTTCAACCGAGTGAATGGCGGTGGTGTGATCCTTACGACCAAGCTCGTGGGCAATCTTTGGAAAACTCATTTTGATCTCGCTACGCAAAAGATACATCGCCATTTGGCGCGGCTCGGTGATATAACGATCGCGAGCTGGACTACAAAGTTCAGAAATTTGCAGATCGAAATAACTGGCAGTTTTATCGATAATTTGGCGGGCGGTGATATGTTTTGGCCGTGAATTTTTAATATCGCCGAGCAATCCTTGAGCTAGCTCGATCGTCGGCTCTTCACGGCGCATTTCCGAATAAGCTAAAATTTGATTAAGAGCGCCCTCGAGTTCGCGAATATTAGTGCGGATTTGATCGGCCAAAAACTCAATTAATTCGGTCGGTAAATGAGCACCGAGCGCTGCGGCTTTGGCTTCAAGAATCGCCGAGCGCGTTTCGTAATCTGGCAACGAGACATCGATCGCCATACCCATTTGAAAACGACCACGCAACCGATCGGCCAAACCCGGAATTTCGGCGGGCGGTTTGTCGGACGTTAAAACGATTTGCTTGTCCGCTTGATGTAGAGTATTAAAAGTATTAAAGAATTCTTCCTGGGTCGATTTCTTGCCAGCAATGAACTGGATATCATCGATGATTAAAACGTCAACATCGCGATATTTCTTACCGAAATCGCGATTTTTCTTGAACCGAACATAATCAATAAATTCATTACCAAAAGTTTCCGCCGTCGCGTAGAGCACGCGCCAATCCGGTTTGGTCGCTAAAATCTCATTACCAATCGCCTGGATCAGGTGAGTTTTACCGAGGCCCGGCCCACCATAAATAAAGATCGGATTATATTTAGTTCCCGGCCGAGCGGCCGCGGCCTGCGAAGCGGCGTGTGCCAAATCATTACAAGCTCCGACAATAAAATTATCAAAACGATATTTCGGATTGAGGCCAGTCGGATTCTTGGTCGTCGATGGTTCGGTCGGCGACGAACTAGTTTTTTCACTAACAGTTTCTTCTTTGGTGGCGCGTTTGCCTTTGATAATGTATTCAATGGTCGGCGACGAAAAACCGTTTTTGCGCAAAATCTGCTTGATTTGTTCATCGAACTTTTTCTCGAATTGATTCTTGGCAAAGAAATTATTGACCAAAACTCGCAAGTTTTGACCTTGAATAGACAACAGTTCTGTTGGTTTGAACCATGTTGCAAATGTCGCGTGCGACATTGATAGCTCGATTTCACCGAGAATTGTTTGCCACAAAACCTCTTCCTGACTTTTCTCCACTTGTTTCCCCTAAAGTCCTTTCCTTAACGAACATCATAGCAAACTTGGTAACTTTTCCACAACCCCCAATCTGGAATTTTCGATTTGCCAGAATTTGAAACGTTTAGCGGTCGGTTTTTCCACAGCTGAAATTCCTCTCTGCGGAGCTGTGGACAAGTAACGATTTTTGGTGGAAAATTATTATTGGTGGTTGACCTTGGCAAACCAAGTTAAACCTGCTACAATATCCTACATTATGCCCAAGAGAACTTATCAACCAAAAACTCGCAAACGCGCCAAAGTACACGGTTTTCGAGCGCGGATGGCTACTAAAACTGGTCAAATTGTCCTTAAACGTCGTCGCAACAAAGCTCGCAACAAAATCGCGATTTAATGTAGAAAATCGCCCCAGACCGGGCGATTTTTGCTAAAATAGATTTATGATTTCTCAAAAATATCGTTTTCATGGTCATGGTAGCCTGCGCTATGTTTTAACTAGCGGCCACAGAACACGCAGTGAGTTTTTTACCATTAAATGGGCGGTTAACCAACATCGGCACTATCCGCGGGTGGCGATTATAGTGAGCAAGAAAATTTTCAAAAGTGCGGTCAAACGCAATCGTCTGCGCCGCCGCCTGTATGAGATTATTCGACCGCTGCTGCTCGGCGCGCCAGCCATCGATATCGTGATTAGCGTGCATCTAGCGGCAGCCTTGACCGCCACACACCAAGAGCTCGCTATCCAACTCTTGCCACTCCTCCATCAAACTGGTCTCAAAACCCGCATCGCTCGCGGGTGATGGTATTTCTTGGTAGAATCTGCTAAACTATCCACATGAGTATCTTTGATCGTCTATTGACGCAACCGATTTTTAACGTATTAGCACTGATTTACAATTTTCTAGCTGATTTTGGCATCGCGATTATTATTCTGACAATTCTGATTAGATTTTTGCTCTGGCCATTAGTCAAAAAACAGCTCCATCAAACCAAATTAATGCGTTCAATTCAGCCAGAACTCAAAAGGATCAAGCAACAAGCCAAGGGTAATCGCATGCTCGAGAGCCAAATGATGATGGAACTCTACCGCGAAAAAGGTGTTAAACCGTTTGGTTCGATCTTGGTTTTAGTGATCCAACTACCGATTTTCATTGCGGTTTTTAGCGTTATTCAATTATTTAATATGAACCTACCGGCCGAGGATGCGCCGAATTACCAGCAAGCCGTCGAGACGCGTGAAAACCGCGAAGCGAAACTAAAAAACCTAGCTTATCCGGGGATTGATAAACTTCAGCGAGTCAAAGACACCACCAACGATCCGGAAAATTTTAAACCAAAACTCCTTGGCACGATTGATCTCACGAAAACCGCCAGCGAATATTTCCCGGCGGTGATTCTGACGCTACTGGCGGCACTTTTTCAATTCTACCAAGGTAAACAAACCATGCCCTCGAGTGATAAAAAACGTAAACTGCGCGATATGTTCCGCGAAGCTGCCGCTGGCAAGGAAGTTGACCAAGCCGAAATGGCGGCCGCGACAACCGGCAAAATGATTTATTTTTTCCCGGTTATGACGTTTATGATCGGCCTGGCGCTACCGGCCGCGGTGATGTTATATTACGCAACAACCTCGTTAGTTGCCATCATTCAACAGCATGTTCTCCTAAACAAAGATTTGGACGAAATGCAAAAACTTGCTAGTAAACCAAACCTGTTAAAGCGAGTCAAAAAAGCCCGCGAAGCGGAAATTGTTACGATGAAACCTTCTCAAAATAAAAAATCAGAATCAAATAAAACGTCGCCCAAATCCAGCGGCGGGCCGACAGTCGTCAGGAGGATTAAAGCGAGATGATAAGTAAGATGGAAGGGAAAAGAGCAGCCCGAGCAAAAACCGCGTTTTTTGCCCGGCGCGATGAGAAAAACCGTAGGTTTGTCTCATAAGCGAAGCGTGTATTATGGATAGAGAAGAATCAATCATGTTCGCCAAAAAATACGTCGAAGACGTGCTGTCGTTTTTTGGTATCAACGTCGATGTTTATGCGACGGCTGACGAAGACGTCATTGAGCTGTCTGTGCCGAACACTTATTTATCGAATCTACTAATTGGGAAAAATGGCGATACGCTGCGGAGTTTGCAGTTTTTGATTCGCACAACTTTGATCCAAAAAGGGGCCGCACTCCAGCGAGTCAATCTCGATGTGGCGGATTACAAACGTCGTCACAACGATCGGATTGCTGATCAGGCCGAACAGTGGGCCCAGCAAGCCTTAGCGAGTGACGAGCCGCTGCATCTCCGGCCGATGAATGCTGCCGAACGGCGGGTGGTTCATAAAACTTTGGCGGATTATTCC
>JGI24702J35022_10000067_pt1 | contig 45156 bp, 34 predicted proteins | sample TergutTh196P4_FD_35022 | JGI IMG/M metagenome (IMG submission 35022) | reverse complement strand
GGCGGCGGCGTTGCGGCCGATGGGATAGACGCTGCAAGTGGAGCGGATGGAGCAGGTGCGGCAAACGGAGCAGGGGCGGCAACTGGAGCGGGCGGAGTCAGTGGAACTGGTGAAACTATTGAAGTCAGCGGAGCAACCGAAACAGGCGCCGGGGCAGATGGGATAGGCGGAGCCAGCGGTTCAGGCGGAACTACCGATGGGACCGGCGCCGACTCTGAGAGCAGGGAACAAGTGATAAAGGATTTAATCGACAAATACGACGAGATAAAAAGGCAGCTCGACGAAATGGAGGAGTTGATTGAAAAACTCAAGTAAAGGGTTTTACTTGGGGTTATACCCGGATTGCACTATCAGGCGTTACGATTTGCAAATAACCTGACCAACCAGGCAACCAGACAACCTGACAACCAGTAAGCCCTGACGCTAGGGTTTCCGAAAGTCCTAACTATATTGTTTTATAGGCGTGTTGATCCAAATGATTCTTAGGAGGGTTTTGTCTATGGGCAAAAAGTTAATTGCGGCTTTGATTTTCAGCTTTCTTCTGATGCCCACACTTGTTGCATATGCTGATGTTATCGTAGAGCCTGAAAATGATTTTTTCAACAGATACCGAAATGAATGCGTATTTTTAGGGCGGAGTTTTTGCGCGGTTGACGAGGACGGAACGACGCCTGTGAAAAAGGCGCCGAACTCTGCTGAAAATGTAGCGTATGTCGCAAGCGCTGAAATAATATACGTTGAGTATTCCTGTCTTTACAAAGGGGAATTTTGGGGACTGACCTCGCGTTATCCCGATAACGGATGGCAGGAGCTTTACGGGTGGGTAAAATTAAATGAGTTTTATGTTTTATATGATTATGTGGCCTTTGAGGAAGATTATTCGAAAGATTTTTATGCCTACAATGGAGATTTTGATACGATAAAAGAGACAAGAGCGGCGATTGCGTGGCCGTGGCCGGGCGCCGATTCTCCACTGTGGACAATCGAGGATATAGATATAACAAATTTCAGGGTTCTCCATGCTTATAAAGACCGACAGGATCGCGAGTGGGGATTTGTAACGTATTTGTATGGCAGCCCGAATATATGGTTTTGTCTGAGCGATCCGTTAAATAGAGATATTCCTGTGTTCAATCCAGCGCCGAAGGCAATGAAATGGGAACCGGAAACCGTACATAATGACATTGGGAAATCCGGGAATACTGTGCTTGTGATTATAATCATTTTAGTGGTATTGTTAGTTGTAAGTACGGTTATTTTGATAAAGGTATTCTGGAAACCAAATGAACAAAAACTTGGAGGATATGGCGATGATTAGGCGCATATTTATTATCTTGGCGGCTGTTTTTCTGTTTGTCTTGGCGGTTGGTTTTATGTTGGAGTCGTCAGTTGCCGTGTATGCTGATGTGGTTTGGAGCAACGATTTTTATGATGAGAATAAGAGTGAAATTGAAAGCCTGTCACGAAATAGATTTTGTGCAAACGGCCCGGAAGGATATATCACCTTTAAAGAAGAGCCTGGGACGGAGATTGATATATCAGACAGTCGAGCGACTTATGACAATGGCGCAGTATTTACGTTAGACGGCATATATATTTACGAAAGCGAATACTGGGGCGGCAATGCCGATAATGGGCATTACAGCAAAATACCCGGCTGGGTTCCGATGAATCATCTTTTGGTGGTATATATTCCCACCGATTTTGCGGGTGAAAACGAGGATGATTTCTACGATTATGTCGGCAACTTTGATACGGTTTATGCGGCTAGAAGGCTCGTGTTTTGGCAATGGCCAGGTTCCGACAGAGAGAAGCGCGTGCTTGAAAGTGAGAGTTACAAGAATGCGGAGATTTCTGTCCGGTATGCTTATAAAGACGATCAGGGCCGAGAATGGGGATATGTTAGAATAAACAATACGGGAGGGTGGATTTGCTTTACCGAACCCGACAGTATAAATATCCCCGCTTTTTATCCCGCTCCGCCGCCAACAAAATGGTCGCGCGACGGTATATTTGAATGGACGCATCCTGACGCCCAACATGACGCCCAATATGACGCCCAGAATGACGCCCAGAATGGCGCTATTCAGCAACAGCCGCAGTATTTGCTATCGAATATCAATAAAGATAAGGAATATGAGCCAGACCAAACTTTTGTAGATATTCCTGCGAATGCCTGGTATAAAAATGCTGTTACGTCAGCTTACGAATATGGCGTTATTTACGGTGTTGGAGATAATAGATTTGACCCAGGCGGTACTATCACCATACAAAATACCATTGATATAGCTGCCCGGATTCACGCCTGTTATAAATATGGAAAAGAGGAGGGCGACAAATGGCTCAGCATATACGACAACACATACAATCAGTATATTGGTCATGGCTATACATATTATTATGCCAGTATAAGGTACTGTGAATCGGAGGAACTCATTAAATACGGCGAATACAGTTTTGAAGCCTTTGATTATGATATTCCTTTTTTTGATTCAATAACCCGCGCGGAAATGGTGCACATTTGGTCGAAAATCTTACAACCAAAGGATATGGTAAAGCAAAATATGGTGTTAAGTTTACCGGATGTAATCACAACTACGCCTTATTATGAGGACGTTAAATTGTTCTATGAAGCCGGTATTATAGGCGGTGTTGACGATCAAGGCACATTTAAGCCTGATGACAATATAACCAGAGCGGAAGCCGCAACCATTTTTATGAACCTCATTGATGTTAGTAAAAGACATATTGGAAAGACTTATGGAAATGCATCCGGAGTATCCGATACTGGAGGACTTGTATAACGCTCTCAAAGAGCATCCGGAGCGTTAAGCACACCGCCTCTCCTCCGCTGTGGAAATTTATGCGCGCGGCTCACTCGCTGAACATCTATTTGCTTAGAGTCTTATTCATTGAATCGCAAGAATACAAAGAAGTTTTCAAGTGTTTCGCTCAGGTTTTCGTAAGCTGCTGTCTAGATTTGGCCGCCCTATAGCTTGCTTTTGTTTACTTTATTTTTAATATTTTTTTGCGACCGGTAAGGTTGACCCCGCATACGGCATAACCAACACGCTCGCATCCCAGCCAAGTTTTTCAAAGGCAGCGTCCAGCGCCTCCTGAACCATAGCGAAAGGTTTTAAAAATATCTTTTCAACAAACTGCGGATCCATTTCTGATACCAGGTAAATATCAGCGTTCTCCAGCACCATCGCGATCGCAGCCGCCTTATGTCCGCCGAGCTGAAAATCCTGCTGAATACGCTCGACCATAGACGCCGGGTTGACGGACGTTGTCATCCATTCTTCAAAAACTTCTTCACCCAGCCCTTCATTGCAGCTCCCAACCAGAATAATAACGCCGCCCTTCTTCACGGCGTGCTTGGCGTTGTCCAGTGCTTTTTGCGTCTGATACAGGTTTATGTCTTTCGGAGCTCCGCCCTGGCTGGCGATGACGATGTCCGCCGTCGCTTCTATGTCCTTGCGGTACATCCTGTCGAGGAATTTGCAGCCAGCGCGGTGGGCTTTGAGGGCGTCGCCCGCAACCGCATAGATGATCTCCTTGTGCTCATCCAGCACCACGTTTACTATGAAATCCAGAGGGCAAAAGTTCAGGGCTTCCTCAATATCTTCCCTTACTGGATTTCCCTCCAGCCGTCCCGCCATGGCTTCCTGTCGCACCATATATCTGTGGTTGGACTGGATCGCAGCTCTCGTTGAAACCCCGGGCATAATTGCCTTTGCTCCGCCGGAGTATCCCGCGAAGTAATGATATTCGATGCTTCCCACGCCGATCCGTCTGTCCGCCTCGGCAACGATCCTTGTGACGTCTACCGGCGTCCCCCGCTTCGTTGTGCCCATACGCACATAATTATCCGGGTCGCCGTCGATGCATTTGACGCGGCTAAACACATCTTCGCCGACGAGTTTTTTCATCTCGCCGGTTGTATGCTTCCGGTGACTTCCCAAGGCGAACACAACCGTAACGTTACTCATATCCACGCTCGTCGCCAGTTCGTCAAGAATCTCGGGGATGATCTTGTGACTGGGCACGGGTCGAGTTATATCACTGGTGATGATGACGGTTTTATCGTTCGGCTTCACGATATCGCCTAGCCGAGTAGCTCCGATAGGACGCTCAAGTGCCGCCTTGACCGCCTGTTTGCCTTTAACGTTCACAGTCACCTCATTTGGTTTCAAAATCCCGAGCAGATTTGAGTCGGGTACTTCCAACGTCTGGTGTGCTGTTCCGAACCCGATTTCTAACCTCATATTTTGACAACTCCATTCTTTTGCACCGCGTCTAGTGCGTAATCCATCAGTTAACATCTCTTCCTATTGAGATTGGAACCATGACGCAGAGCTTTAACAACCGGTAGCTCTTCTCCCGTGAGAAACCTGATCAGCGCCCCGCCGCCAGTACAGACGTAATTTATCTTTGTCCCATATTTATTGGTTGCGGCAATGCTGTCGCCGCCGCCGATTACAGTGTAGCCATCCGTTCTGTCGAGCGCATCCCAGATCATTCTGGTGCCAAGCTCGCTTTGCTCCTGCTCGAACACGCCGACCGGCCCGTTCACAAACACGGTTTTTGCGACCATTATTTCTCTTTGATATCCTGACGCCGTCCCACTTCCGACATCGACGATCAATTCTCCATCAGGCAGTTTGTCCGCCGCGCATTCACAGCGCCGATCGTCCTTCACATAGCCAAAATCCATCGGCAGTATGATCCGGTCGCGATGCTTTGAAAGCAAATCCTTACCTGTTTTCGTAAGCTCCGCATAGCCTTTCTTCCTGATAAATCCTCTCGCCGCATCCCCTATGTCAATCCCGTCAGCCCAGAGAAGAACTTGCGCCACAAGCCCGCCCGTCAATACTCTATCCGCCGCCCCGCCCTCTAATATGGCGTTCATCATCATGAACGCGTCGTTTATCTTGGCGCCGCCGAGAACAAACACACATGGGCGATCGGGGTTCTTCATCAGGCTTGAGACAACGCTGAACTCCTCCTCGAACAACCTGCCCATCGCAGACGGCAAGACTTGCTCGAACCCACATAAGCTGGGTTGATCGCGGTGAGCAGCGGCAAACGCGTCGCAGACGTACAAATCCGCCAAAGGCGCCAATTTTTGTACAAGGAGCGTTTCCGCCTGACGCTCATGGATCAGCTTAAGCTTTAATTCGAACAGCGTCTGTTCTTCTGATACAAACCGTACATTGTCAAGCAGCAGAATTTCCCCTTCCTTAAGCAGTTTTATGGTTTTCCGCGCCGCCGGACCACAGACGTCGTCTATGAATTTGACCTTCCGGTCGAGGAATTCCGACAGTACCGCCGCATGCGGCAATGTGGTAAAGAAGTTCTCATATTCTATATCGCTGCCCTGGTGGGCTAGCAATACCAACTTTGCTCCCTTGTCAGCAAGTTCTCTAAGCGTTGGTACGCACGCCTTTATGCGGGTGGTGTCTTTTAGCGTCCCTGTGGAGCGGTCGATAGGCTGATTAATGTCCACTCGGCACAGAACGGTCCTGCCCTTTACCTCGATATCGTCAAGGGTCTTGATTCCAAATCGCATGGCGCGCCTCCTCCGTGTTTACTGTTTACCTCCACTTACCCATCCCCAGATACTTGTTAGTTTCAGCTGTCGCGGATTTGCCGTCAGGCTGCATTCTCATAGCCGCGCGTACAGCGTCCATAGTTTCGGGAATCGTCACCGACTCTTGCGGAATATTGATGGCAAACATTATGTTATCGCCGCTCTCAACAATACTATCCTCCCACAGGCCAATTTCATACATATCACCACGAGGATTGCCCAAATCGCGGGCGTAGCGGAACAGGCTCGCATTCCCCAGGAATCCCTCATCCAAGCGCACCACGCGTATACGGTCATGCTCTTTGAACGCCGCAATCGCCATGTCCCTGGTGATTTTTCCAGTTGTGCCATGCGCCAAAACCGTAATGATATGGCCGTGCGTCACAGGCGTATGCACCAAAATTCCGGTTGCTTCAACATGCGGCATTATAGTCATCAGGTCAAGCGCCTGGTGACTGGGGGCTTTCTCCATTTGCAGCGCGTTTGTAAGTCCCCGATGATAATCGCCCGGATCTGCGACACGGCGGATTATCGTGATTGCAACCCTATCGACGCCGTACTTACGATCAAGGCAGTCCACCGCGCGGATCAAACCGGTAGTATTGCAGCTTGTGAGCTTGAGATAGCTAGCGCCAAAGCCCTTTTCATAATTTGCGTAACCGTGGAAGAATACATCGGCTATCTCGTCTTTCTCACCACCCTGAAATACAGCTTTAATGCCGGCTTTTTCATAAAGCGCTTTGTTTTTGACGCCTATACCTCCGGGCGCCGAGTCCAACATCACGTCTACCTTGCCGACAATATCCTCAAATGAGCCTGAAATTGGAATCCCAAGCTCGTCGAACTTCGATTTGTCGGCGCCTTCAACAAGATATAAATCATAGGGCATGCCTTTTTCTCTTAATGCGCGAATCGACAATGTTGGCGCCACGTCAACAACGCCTACAAGTTCCATATCCTTTTGCAGAGCAACGCCGTCCGCCAGACGCTGTCCTATTACGCCGTAACCTGCGACACCAACCTTAACCATGGAAAAACCCTCCTCTGAATATAAAATCTATTCTTTCTAATACAAACCTTAATTCTAATTTAAAAAAGGGAACCGTCACTCTGTCTTGGAGACGCTAAATCCTCGCTACGCCGGATACGCGCGCCGCATCGGCAACAGCCGACGCAACGGCGTCCTTCACCATCGGGTCAAACGCCGCCGGGATTATATAGTTCGGATTTAGCTCGTTGTCTGGAATGAGGCTGGCCAGCGCGTAAGCCGCTGCAATTTTCATTTCATCGTTTATATCACTCGCCCGTACGTCTAGTGCGCCTCTGAATATCCCGGGGAACGCAAGCACATTATTTATCTGATTTGGGAAATCGCTTCGACCTGTCCCGACTACAGCCGCGCCAGCTTCCCACGCGAGTTCGGGCATTATTTCGGGGGTTGGGTTCGCCATTGGTAATAATACGGCGCCTTCGGCCATGCTTCTCACCATATCCTGAGTCACGGTTCCGGGCGCAGATACTCCGATGAACACGTCAGCGCCCTTTATCACATCCTTGAGGCTGCCTTTTTTCATCAGTAAGTTGGATATTTCGGCCATTTCAGCCTTTTCGGAGTTTAATCCGTCGCGCCCTTTGTATATCGCGCCCATTCGATCGCACATGACTACATCCTTCAAACCCATGACCATTAACAATTTGATTACCGCAATTCCGGACGCTCCCGCCCCGTTTGTCACAACGCTGACATTCTTCAAATCTTTACCAGTGATTTTCATTGCGTTGATCAATGCCGCCAATACCACTATCGCAGTTCCGTGCTGGTCGTCGTGAAAGATAGGTATATCGCATGAATCCTTGAGCCTGCGCTCTATTTCAAAGCAACGCGGCGCCGAGATATCCTCAAGATTGATTCCTCCGAAGCTCCCAGCTAGCAACGCAACAGTGTTTACAATTTCATCCACGTCCTTACTTCGGATACACAACGGAATTGCGTCAACTCCTCCAAACGCCTTGAATAGAACACATTTGCCTTCCATAACCGGCATCGCGGCCTCAGGACCTATATCGCCCAGCCCCAGTACCGCCGTACCATCAGTCACTACAGCTACTGTGTTCCAGCGTCCAGTCAACTCATAGCTCTTGTTTACATCCTCGTGTATCTCCAGGCACGGCTGCGCAACCCCTGGCGTGTACGCCAACGAAAGGTCTTGCTTTGAAGCCACTGGCATCTTAGGGACAATGTCAAGCTTCCCTCTCCACTGATAGTGCAGTCTTAATGATTCCTTTGCATAATCCACCGCCGCACACCTCTTTCCTGTGTAATCCACCGATTAACACATAATTCTTTAGAGCTTGGAACCATGCTATAGGGGTTTTTCAACTGGCAGCTCCTCGGTTTTGATTCCATATCTCATTGCGCTCGTGAGGCGAGGGGAACCGCGCTTCGCCGAGCCGAGTTGGGTTGCGGGCGTTAGCCCGCATTAGAAGTTTCTATATGGTTCCAAGGAAGCGTATAATTCATCAACAAACTTTATGTGATCCGCTATACTCTCCTTTGTTATTACAGCAACATCGGTAGTTACATCCTTAACAGGTTCGTTATTTAAGCACTTTATAAGGCTTTCCACTCCGATTTGGCCCATATTGGTCGGAAACTGTACGACAGTTGCCAGGAATTTATTATTGACGTCCTGTAGAGCTTCCAATTGTTCTTTACTGTCATCCACTCCAACAATATCAAAATCAAATCGTCCGGCAGCTTCCTGAGCGGAAATTGCACCTACAGAATTTGATGAGTTGCAGGCGAATACAACATCAATAGTCCCCGGCGGATGTGCCTGCATCAGGTCCTCCATCAACTGCTGCGACTCAACAACCGTCAGAACGGTCACATTTTCCTCGAGTATTTCGATGTCAGGATACTGTGATAAAACTGACTTGGCGCCATCGGCCCTGTCCCGTAAAGTAGCGCGGGCTGGCATTCCGATAACAATCACAGTACCGCTTTCAGAACCGTTTCGATTCCGTAACGTTTCTATTACATACTGAGCTCCAGTTTCACCAACCGAAATATTGTCGCTGCCTATATGGCACTCTACTTTCCCGCCATAAGCTCTATTATCGCATGTTATGACCGGTATCCCCGCTTCATTGCACAGCTCTACCGCCGGAATAATTGCATCTGAATCGCTTGGTTCTATTATAATTGCGTCTATTGCTTTGCTGGCTACCCAATCCTCGATTCCTTCAAGTTGTTTTTGTACGTTACTTTGCCCATCCAGTACAAGATACTTATAGCCATTCTCATCCGCTGTCTTCACACAGGATGTTATTAGATCCAGTGGAAACTGTACCGCCAGATTTGCCGCTACAAAACCAAATGTGATATCGCTGTTATCGCTCGTCGTAACCGTCTGATCAGCAGTTGGCGGCTGTGTTGTAGCGTCGGCGGCTGTAGTAGCGGCGATCGAAGCGGCTGTAGTAGCGGCGATCGAAGCGGCTGTAGTAGCGGCGGTCGAAGCGGCTGTAGTAGCGGCGGTAGTAGCTGTGATAGTGGAAGCGGTGTTGGTACCGCATGCAACAAGTGAGAAAATCACCAGGACTACGAGTAGAATTAATAAATACCTCTTCATTTTTCTTCCTCCATTCTAAATCAAATATTTTTACTACCTTGGAACCCTATCTAAAAGACAGCTGCGCACTGCCCTCTAAATATTCACTGGTACATATCACTGAGTTATTGCGATCTACGTTGGCGTCATAGCCCCCAAAAGAGACATTACATCTTTATGAAACAATAGCTATTTTCGGTAAGCAACGACAGCCAGTACCAAGATAAAACCTGTCAGCACCTGTTTCCAGAATGAGGAAACGCCCATGATGTTCAATCCGTTTGACAACATAGTCATAAATATACAGCCAAGCACAGTGCCGAGCATATAACCTTTGCCACCGGACATTCTGGTGCCGCCTAAAACAGAAGCAGTAATGGCCTCAAGCTCAAGTCCTTCTCCCATTGTAGGCTGTCCGGAAGCTACGCGCATCGTCAGGATTATTCCAGATAATGCGGCGCAAGCCCCGCCAATCGCGTACACTATGGTCTTAGTAAAATCAACCTTCACTCCGGATAACCTGGCGCATTCCTCGTTGCCGCCTATAGCAAAAATGTGTCTGCCAAACTTAGTCGAACTCAGTATTACCCACAGAGTACACAATACAAAAAGCATAAATATTACCGGTACTGGCACAAACCCGACATACCCCCTTCCCAAAAACTGCGCATCGGCTGGAATGCCTGTTATAGCGCGACCTCCGCAGTATATCAGCATAGCCCCTGTAGCGGTTGTTTGCGTCGCAAGCGTTACAATAAACGGTGCAATATGTACTTTAGAAATGATTAATCCGTTTATAAGACCAATTGCCACCCCTACAAGTACCCCAAGAAAAACACCCAGCACAGTCGGAATGTTCATTTGTGCTAAAAAAGACGCGGTCAACATTCCTGAAAGCCCTGCGACAGCTCCACCAGATAAATCTATCCCTCCCACAGTTAGAATAAACGTTATCCCTGCTCCAAGTATTAAAAGTGTTGACGCCTGTCTGATAATGTTGATCATATTACTAGCTGAAAAAAAATTGGGTGAGATAAAAGTCAACAAGAAAAATAATACTATCAAAGCTAAAATGATGCTTATTTGCGGAAACCTCTTTAAGCGATTCCCCAGGGAAGTTAAAAACGCCTTATTCTCTGCTTCCATATTATTTGTATTCCTTTCTAACATATGCTTTATCTAATCATCCGATCATTTGCTGCATAACTATTTCCTGCGTGGCTTCGTTAGCATTTAATATGGTCTTTACCTTGCCTTCATGCATCACCACTATCCTGTCTGACATGCCAAGTACTTCAGGTAGTTCTGAAGATATGAGTATAACTGCGGCGCCCTGTTTCACGATCTCGCCGATCAATTTATGTATTTCCTCTTTAGCGCCGATGTCAATACCACGAGTCGGTTCATCTAAAATTAGAATATCAACATTGCGAGTAATCCATTTCGCCAGTGAAACTTTCTGCTGATTGCCTCCGGAAAGCGTATTTACCTCGTCAAGAATCGAGGGCGTTTTAATGTTCAGCATCTTGACGGCGTCTTCACAGAACTCAACTTCTCGTTTCTTTTGAATGAATCCATATTTGCTAATTCTTTCAAGATTGGTAATAGAAATACTGTCTTTTATTTTTGCGTCCAAGTCCACGCCATATTTCTTTCTGTCTTCGGTTAAGTAGGCGACTTTATTTCTCATTGCCTCATGAGGAGACTTAAATTTCACTTGTTTACCCATGATAGAAATTGTTCCGCTATCGAACTGCATATCTCCAAAAATTGAAAGCGCCACCTCGGTACGGCCGGCGCCAATCAGCCCCGCCATGCCCATTATCTCGCCCTTTTTCACGTCGAACGATATGTTTTCATACACCCCTGACTTAGTCAAATTCTCGACTTTTAGTAAAGTGTCGCCAATTTCAACAATCTTTTTTGGAAATAAATGATCGATTTCACGACCCACAATAGCCATTATCAAATCACTGTCCGTCACTTCCCCGATAGGCCATTCCCCAATGAAACAGCCATCCCTCAACGCTGCTACATAGTCGCCTATTTCAAATACTTCCTCGAGTCTGTGTGATATAAAAATAATGGTTATCCCCTGTTCCTTGAGTTTATAAATGATCTCAAACAGGCGGCGGACCTCATGAAGGCTGAGTGAAGAAGTTGGTTCGTCCATTACGATTATCCTGGAATTAGAGGAAAGAGCTTTCATTATCTCCAGTATCTGTTGTTTGGCAATACTTAAGTTCTCTACCATATCTCCCGGATCTAAGTCTATGTCGTACTCTTGCATGATCTTTTGAACCATTTTGCGCGTTTGCTTTTTATCCACCAGCAGTTTATTCGTAATCTCTTTACCAAGGAAAATATTATCTTGAACCGTCATTTCTTGTACAAGGTTAAACTCTTGATATATCATTGCGATATTGTGTTTTAGAGAATCGCTTGGACTGTTGATTTCAATTTTCTGTCCATCGTATATAATTTCCCCGTTATCTTTAATAACAGCGCCGGAAAGGATTTTCATCAGCGTAGATTTTCCTGCGCCATTCTCGCCTATCAGAACGTTGACCTTGCCGCGGTGAACAGTCAGGTCAACATTTTTTAGTGCGTGAACGCCGCCAAAACTCTTACTGACATTTTTTAGCTCTAAAATAATATCATCGGACAATCTTATAGCCTCCTTTGAAGAAATGACTCGCCACGAGAAAACTAGATCGGTACTTGCCGCCAGAAAACTAAATCGGGACTCGACATCTTTAGAGTCTGGAGGCGTTTTCCCACCGATTTATAACGCCAAATCCTCGATTTTTTTGGTGTCCAGCAGATCGTTTAGGTGGGTCAAAACCTGCTTTACATCACCCAGGATCGCAACATCGCATATAGAAAAAATAGGCGCCGCAGGGTCACTGTTAATGGCAATAATTTTCTTTGAGTTTTTGACGCCTATTGTGTGCTGTAATGCGCCTGAAATCCCACATGCAATGTATAAATCAGGAGCGACCGATTTCCCTGTTTGTCCCACCTGTACTTCAAAAGGCGCCCAGCCTTCATCAACCGCTTTTCTTGATGCGCCTACTGCCGCGCCCGTTTTTATAGCAATCTGATGAATAAGCTTAAAATTATCAGCGCCAACGCCGTAACCTCCGGCAATTATTACCCGGGCGTCAGATACGTCTTTATAAACTGTTTCTTTTTCTATATAGCCGCATGATTCCACCCGTTTGCGCTCTATATCTATGTCAATCTGTACGCGGTTTATCTCGAGCTTGCTTTTTTGTGGCGCCTCTTCGACCGCAAAAACATTTGGACGGACTGACGCCATTTGCGGCATACGCCCTGGAGTGATTATTGACGCCATGATGCTGCCGCCATATGTTGGACGGATTTGAATGAGCTTTTTATCATCTCCTATATCCAACGCAGTACAATCCGCCGTTAAGCCAACCCTCAAACGGGCTGAAATCCTTGGCGCTAAATCGCGCCCGTTTTCTGTTGCGGGGAAGAGTACAATTGAAGGCTTATTCTTAACAATAAGCCCTGACAAAATGCTGCTGTACATTTCGGTGTCATACTCTTCCAGAAAGTCATTTTCAACAAGCTGCAGACTATTACATCCTAACTCCTCAAGCTTTTCCGGTAAGTTATCTGGTATGCTTTTGGCCAAACAAACTGCCGTTACATTTTCACCAAGTTTGTCCGCCAGTTTTCTTGCTTCGCTGACCAATTCATACGAGACCCTTTTTATATTCGCACGCCTTTCTTCAATTTGCAGTATTGCCCAAACGCCATAGTAAATTCCGGCGTTAGAGTCAGTGGAGCTTTCATGTTCAGAGGATGAAATTGCCTTTTTGGGACATGCTTCTATACATGAACTGCAAAAGATACAGTTGTCGCCAATCTCCGCTTTCTTCTCTATAATAGTAATTGACTGAAACATACAGGCTTTAGCACACAAACCACACCCGTTACATAGCTGTTTATCGATTGAAATCATCACGTATAACCTTCCCTTTTTTTATTGATCTCTATAAATTGATCGTTACAAGTCTTTATGGCAGTAGAGCCTGAAAATCCTCATCCTCAAAAATCAGTTTTGCCATATCCAAAGGGGCGCCTCTTTTCAAAGCGATTATTTTAACCTTAAGCCCTCCATTCATGATTGCCATGATACGCTCCTCGGCCGGTAACGAGCTGTCAATTTTTACATAACTTGTGTCACTTTTCCCGGATACGTTTATTTTAACAACCCGGGTAGGGGAGCCTTTTATTCCTGTGCGCTGTTCTTCAAGACCAATTGTGCCCGGCTTCAAAACCTGAACTCTTTTAGTGCTTTTGTGCAGCATTCTTGGCTGATTAATACCTTTCAATACACAAACAACAACTGGCAATTTACATTTTAAAACCTCAAAGCCCTCTTTCATCTCTCTGTGCACAGTGGCATAATCATCTTTCACATTAAGCTTCGAAACATATGTGAACTGTGTAAAGCCAAGATTCTCGGCAATAATTGGACCCACTTGCCCGGTACAGCCGTCAATAGCCTCCAGGCCGCACAATACGATATCAGGCGCGCATGTTCTAATAAACCCGGATAACGCATATCCAGTAGCCAGGGTATCCGAACCGGCAAGTGATTTATCCGATAGTAAAACAGCTTTATCGACGCCCATATCCAGACACTCCTGCAATGCAGATTCAGCTTGCGGCGGCCCCATTGATACAGCAACAATACTCCCGCCATGCGCCTCTTTAAGTCTTAAAGCCTCCTCGACGGCATACTCGTCATAGGGGTTTATTATACTGGGCGTACCTTCCCTTATCAGGTTGTTCGTTTCGGCGTCAATTTTAACTTCACTGGTATTCGGGACCTGCTTTACGCATACAACAATATTCATATAAACATCCAATCTGCCGCCAACTGCCGGTCACAGACCGCTGACCACGTGCGGCATTATAATAAATGTAACTAACTCCAACTTCCAGATTACGTCTTCAAGATTAACTATATAATATGCTGCCATTATAAAGTAAACGTCAGTTATCTCGCATAGCGCCATTTAAGATATTACAATTCTCGCGCAAGTTCTTCACTTTCAAAAATCACTTGTTCTATCATCCTTGGCGCAACGCAATCACCAATAGCATAAACGTTGTCGCGCTTCTTTTTAAGTTCCAGATACAGTTGATTATCCGATACAGAATGACCGGCCAGTATGAGAGTGTCCACTCCCTTAAGCGGCATTTTTTTATGATTGTAAGTTTGCTCAATAATCACTTCGTCCTTATCAATAGAATCTAACCGATGGTTTTCATATATTTCAAATCCACTGTCGTAAAGACGTTTTAAAAGCAGCCACTTGCTCGATCCCTCAAGGTCTATGCCAAGTTCTGAATGGGGCGTCACACATATTACATGCGAGCCAAGCTTTTGCGCGTATTCACACATACCCGCCGCTTGCCAATGCCCGTTTGTGTCGTAAACCAGCACTTGATTTCCTATCTCCTCGGGGTGGGCCAAAGCACGCCTGACGTCAATAATATTTATAGTCGTATTCTCCATACCTCTGATATCCGCTTTAACCGCAGTAGATCCGGTAGCCGCCAGAACAACGTCGGGCGCTTCCGCTTCTACTTCTTTTAAACTCACTTTTGTATTCAACCGTATTTGGACGCCCAAACGCTCCATTTGAATTTTCAAATACCTCGAAACTTCCTCTATTTCACTACGATAAGGGAGTCTTTCCGCCAGGTTGATCTGTCCGCCAAGAATTTTGTCTTTCTCGTAAAGTACAACCTCGTGCCCGCGTGCCGCAGCTATTTCCGCCGCTTTCATACCGCTGACGCCACCTCCAATTACCATAATTTTTTTTCTTATTTCGGCGGGTTTCAGAGTACCTATCCCAAATTCAGCTTCGCGACTGGCTGCGGGGTTTTGAATACAACGTACCCGTAACCCGTTTATTGACTGGTAAATGCACCCGTCATTGCACGCAATGCAGTGGCGGATGTCGTCAAGTCTTCCCTCCATTGTCTTAATAGGCGTTTCCGGGTCACATATTAACTGGCGGCACATGCCGATCAAGTCGGCGTTTCCCTCGGCAAGGATGGTTTCAGCCTGAATCGGGTCATTTATCCGCCCAAAGGCAACAACAGGGATACTTACAGCTTTTTTAAGCTCTGCGCTCAAATAGATTGCAAATCCCAATGGTATGGCCATGGGAGGGATTTCCATATAAAAACTGCTAAACGAACCCGCGTCTGTATTAATGTAATCAAAACCATACTCCTCCATGGTTTTTGCCAGTTTTATACCATAATCCAATGAATAGCCAAAGGGCGTATACTCGTCCAGGCAAAGCCGAACGCCAATCGGATAGTCGTGCCCCACCATTTTTCTCATCTCTTGCATTACCTCGCGCGTTATCCTCAGGCGATTTTCAAAGCAACCGCCATATTCATCCTGACGGCGGTTAAAAAACGGCGATGCAAAACTTCGGAGAAGCCCGTCATGACCAACCTTGATTTCAAGACCGTCAAATCCTGCTTCTCGCTGTGTAGCCGCAGACAGTCCAAAATACTTTATAACATCTTTTATATCATCAATTTCCATCTCTTTTGTATTATATCTGCACGACGGTTCGGGCATTTGTGTTGGCGCATGCAATAACTGAGGCGGTCTTGCTACAGTGGTATGCCCCGCATGAGTCAGTTGTCCAAAGATTTTCGCGCCTTGATCGTGGACCCTTTTGTTCATTTCCCGGTATTCCGGGATGGTCCGTTTATCATAAGCAAGAACAAACCCATGCCACATCTGGCCTTTCGGATGCGCCGCCTGACTCTCGATGACAATCAAGCCCGCTCCGCCCTTCGCACGTTCGACCCAGTAGTCAGAACCGCTTCTTTTTGGCATTCCGTCTTTGCTATGGGCGGGTACATGCGCCAGAGAGACAAATCGGTTTCTGATTTCGACATCCAATATCCGATATGGACTCAACAAATGCTTAAATTGCTTATTTAACATACGAAATCTCCTGTTATCATTTCTTTGCATTGTTATGATTATGTCTTGGTTATGTTTTGAGCATATTATAGCACTATATCTATTTTGTTTCAATATCAAAGTCAGTATATGGCGTGAAATTATCTCCAATGATAGGAGAACCGTATTTGGCAAAATCGTAACTGACGCCGTTGTGCTCAGAGTTTATCCACTCAAGCGGGAACTTTTTTTCTACGTTTGCCACATCACCCAATGGCACAAGCCCTAAGTCACTTCGATATGGATCATTGGAAACTCGGCGAATTGTGACCATATAGCCGGATATCCCTCTTGCGATGGTTTTGACCGCATATCTTCCGGCGCGTATTGCTTCTCTGCGGTCTACAGAAGACTGCCAAATCTCTGACGCTCTGCCGACAAGACCAAGTTTTTCGTATCTGGTTTGTACGCCGAGTTTTTCCAGAACAAGATTAGCTAGAGCCTGAGCAGTCCCGCCAGGTACTGAATGGCCAAAACCGTCAATAAAACCTGTATCAGCAACCGGCTTGTCGTCTTTGCCAACAAGCCCTTCGCTGACAACAACAAGCAATGTCGAAGACCGGGAAAGGCGCCTGTCAATATCATCCAGAAAATTCCTTTCATCAAAAGTATACTCGGGTAGGTATATCAAGTCTGCACATGGTTTGCCGCCAATTTCCGCCAGGCTTGCCGCCGCGGCAAGCCAACCGGCGTTTCGTCCCATAACTTCTATTATCATAGGATAAATAGGGAGAGCGCGTTCTTCACAACGCAAATCGCGCGTGTTCGCGACGATAAAGCGCGCGGCGCTGCCATAACCCGGGCTGTGATCTGTATACGCCAGATCATTATCGATAGTTTTCGGAATGCCGGCGACTGTGAGTTCATATCCGAATTCCCCGGCAATTCTTGAAATCTTTGCACAAGTATCCATTGAATCATTGCCGCCGTTATAGAGAAAGAAGCCGGCTTTATACTTTTTAAAAACCTCTAAAACTACTGAATAGTCATCCTCAGTCAGCTTGCGTCGGCTCGATCCAATGGCAGAGGACGGCGTTCGCGGCAATAGGTCAATTTGGGGTTGACTTGCCTTTGAGAAATCGACAAACTGCTCGTTTAGAATACCCTCTATGCCATGAACTGCGCCAAACACTGTCCCAAAACAGGAATGTTTTCGGACTTCGTCTATAACGCCAAATAGCGAGGCGTTAATTACAGCCGTAGGTCCGCCGCCATGGGCAATAATCAGATTTTTGTTCATGCTTATGACCGTTCCTATCTCTATTTTTTAATGAACATCTGCCCACACTCTGATGTAAAAAGATCATTGGATTTTAAGAGGATATCTCTCATTATCAATAACTGTTCTGAGAGCCACAAACTCTGATCCATTCCTGAACCTTGGGCACAATAGCTTCACGAACCGGCTCCATTAAATCAGAAATACTTGTTCCTTGATAACTAACCAGTTGTTTCCGCAGTTCATTAATATACGTTGCATGCAGAAGTGTGCCAACGTTCACTTTTGCTATGCCATTTTTTATACAACTGCGAATAGTTTCGGGAGGAACACCGGTCCCGCCATGAAGGACAAGTGGAATGCTTACCGCGTCATTCACTTCCCTGAGGCGTTGAATGTTGATTTTTGGCTCTTCTTTGTAAAAGCCATGCGCAGTCCCGATACCGACAGCCAGTGAATCAACTCCCGTACGCTCTGCAAGCTTAACCGCGTCTGCCACACTGACAAGATAATCCTCGCCTTGATAGTTCCCCTCGTTGCTTTTTCCCAATATCCTGCCGATTTCCGCTTCAACGAGAACTCCGTTATTATGTGCATAGGAGACTACTTCAACTACCCTTTCGATATTTTCTTCCAGGGAATACATAGACGCATCGATCATGACGGAGTGGTAGCCGGCGTCAACCGCTAGTTTACACAGCTCGATGGAATTGGAATGATCAAGATGGTTGATCACATGCCCACCGCTGAGTTCATGCGCTTTTGCCCCAAGAGCGCCAAGGATCCCAATCCCATGAGAACCGACAACACGCATGTTAGAAGCAACATATACATTAGACCTCTCCGCTTTGGCAGCTCTGATAATAGCATCAAATTCCCATAAGTCCGAATAATTGAAGGCTGGAATAGCAAAACCGCTTTTATCAGAAATCCGGAGCATCTGGTTATTATAGTTTTTCATCATTTTATCCTTTTCTCCTTTTTGCCTTTTCTCTTACTCTCCTGCTCTCTAACTCTCCTACTAACCTAAATATTTATTAACGTATTCACCATTTCTGAACGTTACGTCATCCGGATTGATCTCGGCTTCGGGCGACTCGTCTTCCACCATGATCCATCCATAATATCCGCTGTCTCGCAGGCTTTTTGTAATCGCCCGAAAGTCTATTATCCCTTCCCCCATAGGGGTCCAGGTCAGATTGGACTTCATGTCTTTATAGTGCACATGCTTTATTTTTGAAGCCAAATCAATAAACATACCTGGTACGTCACATCCTCCGTAGGCCATGTGGCCCGCATCCAGCGCGAGCCCTATGAACCTTTCATCCAATAGCTCGGCTAAAATATAATATTCTTCCTGTGTGCGAAAAAGTGAGTTAACCTGACTATTTGTGTGGTACGCCACAGTAATGTCTTTTTCACTTGCTCGTTTTGCAATGCCATTTACAATGTTAATTTGTTTTTTTTGCTTTGCGTACAGATTATCACGGTCGCCAACCGGCTTTTGTCCCAGCATCAACAATGTCTCTGGGAAAGCTGATACAAGCTCTATTACACGTTTTATCTCTTCGAATTCATCATCTGTTTCAGCATCAGAAAGCCATGGCAAACTAATTGCTATCGCCGCAAGCGGCGTCCCTGACGCATGGAGAGCCTCCTTTAGCTTTGCCGGATCAATATATTCTCCCAATATATTGGTCGTAAATTCAATCCCCTCAAATTTACTTCTTGCCACTATATCCAACATATGCGGGACTTTGCCAAAGTATTTGTCATACGACATAAACCACGTGTATGATTGCGAGCCAAACCTTATTCTATGATCCATAATTCTTCCATTATTCCTTTCCGAGTTAGCGAAATGACGCTCTCCCTCAATTTTTCTATTATTCTATATATTCCATTACTCCATTACTCCATTTACTTCATTGCGTAAACCGGCAAGCCATGATTAAATTTTTTGCTGCAATAAGAAATCAACAACCTTTCTGTTATAGCGCTCCGCTTCTTCAAAGTGAAATACATGCCCTCGGTCTTCCATCACGCACAACTCACCTTTTGGAAGTGTTTGAGCCATCCAGTCGGCGTGTTCAACCGGCGAGAGAAAGTCAGAGTCGCCTGTATATACCAAACATGGGTTTTTTATATGACTCAGCCTGGCGACGGAATCATGCGCAAGTATTGCTTCAATTTGGGCGCGATAGGCGAATTCCGGCTGAGGCGTCGGGTTACGGACTGCGGCGTCCTCCTTTTGCACAAGCATTTCGCCATAACTGTTGAAATAATGTCTTGAGTAAACGGTTAAATTAACAAACTGGCGAAATTGCCTTCTCGGGTAATGCTCATTAGCGTACAAATAGCTGCGCAAAAGACTTATGCCATAGTTGTCGAGTTTGGCCATACTGGCTGTCAGGACTATGGCGTCTGTTCGTTGCGGCGCGGTCAGCGCTATCTCTTGCGCAATCATACCGCCCAATGAGCAGCCATTGATATGGGCATGTTCAATATTTAGGGCATCCATAAGCCCCAATACGTCGTTTGCCATTGTAACTGTGTCATATGGACCTTCAGGTTTGTCGGTTTTGCCCGCTCCACGATTGTCTATTAAATAGCAACTGAAATACTTTTCAAATTCCGCAACGTGAACTTCCCACGCGGCGCCGTCGGCGCCAAGCCCCATCAGAAGTATAAGAGGATGACCTTTTCCTCTCACTTCATAAAAAATATTGATCCCGTTTGCGCTGACATAAGGCACGAGCGCTCACCCTTTCGTAATACTTTCATTCCTATGTCTGCATACCTGAATGATCTATTATCGGCGCGCCCTCAAACGCCATAATTAATAATTAATGATTAATAATTGAGGGTGAAACATGCGCCGCATCAAGGAGAAGTATGTCAGCAAAACAGTTTATAATTCAAGTCCGTTACATACTCAAACGCCGTTTTGGCATATTTTACCGGATTTTTTTCCATATCAATGACCCACCACTCTGCTGAATATTTCGCGATATCAACTAAAGCGGGCAATATGACGTCGAAATTGATATATCCCTCGCCAAACGCTAGATGCCTACTGGTTTCTAACTCTATCCGGGCGCCGTGTTCATCAAAAACGTCAATCCCAATTTTCTGTAAGGAACCATCCGAGTCAATAAGATGAACCAGGCCAATTAGCCCTTCACAACGCTCAATAAACTCTTCAAGGCCTCCTTTGAGCTTCTTTCCTTTTTCAATGTGGTTAACGCCATTCATGCAGTTATATGCGTGGCAGGTGTCAAAGCAGAGCTTAAAATTCGGCTCGTCAACCCATTTGACCACGTCAATAATATTATCCGGTTCATTAATAATAAAGCCCGGCTCAAACTCCCATACAAGCGTGATCCCATACTTTGCCGCGCATCTGGCAATCTTTTTAAAAGAATTCTTGTATTCCCGTTTGATATCATCATATTCAAAACCCGGAGGTAAAACAGGCGCAACGCCCGTATCCACTCTGATCACATTCGTAACATCCAAACGCTTCACAAAGCTAATATTTTTTTCAAATTCTTCAAGCCAGGTTCCTGTATCGAGTAACGCATGCGCACTGTACATATCTATACCACATGACGCAATTTCAAGTCCGTAATGCTCCGCAAGGTTTTTAACCGTAGCTTCCTTTTCAGGCGTATTATATGTATCACGACGTACTCCATATGGAGGGAAGAATCCGATTGCTATTCCGTCAAACCCTATTTCATCCACAATCTTAAACGTTTCTTCAAGCGGCAGGCCAAAGGCCCATGACCCAACGGCTATTTTCTTCTTTTTGTTCTGCATATTTTCCACATATGGCAAAACTGCCAGCCATACCCCTCCTTTCGTCGTCTCAATGAACGCAGACGCAGAGGCTTATTCCGCCTCGTTGTTGCGCAAAAGGCCTTCCAACTGACGTTGACAAAACTCCAACGATCTCCGCCGACCATCAGAGTCAACGCCAGAGTGGATACGAATCACCAATACTTGCGTATATATGCCAAGCCGTTTAGTGCAATTTCTTCTTCATCCCTGGCATATTTCCGCCAAACATTTTTTCGGGTGTCTCCAGGCGTCATAAAAAAAGCTTCTATCACCGCCATATCGGAATAGCTTATTTCTCTTAGGGTTTCAAATATTGAAGGTGGCGCCGCATGGCCAGCTCCCGGAATCCCACGGTCATTTTCAGAAATATGGACCAGAAAAACCCTGTCGCCCGCTTTCTTCCATGCAGCGTTTACATCCAATTCTTCAATATTACTATGGTAAGTATCCACATGCAGTCCAACATTTGGCATATCCGATAAGTTTACAATATTCAACATTTGATCAACTGTATTTGCCATTTTCGCTTCATATCGGTTTATTATTTCGCATGCCAATTTTATCCCGATAGTCTGTGCAAACTCCGCTGCATCATGCAGCGTTTCCACAACGCTCTTGATTTCATCTTCTGACGGCTCTGTTGTCTTTTCGATATTTAAGCATTCTGTTATTGGTCCGCCAACCACTGACGCTCCCAGTTGCTTAGCTGTTTCAGCGCGGCGTTTTATCCAGTCTACGGCTTTTGATCTCATCTGTTTGTCAGCGCTTGTTGGATCACCTGCTTCGACCGGAGTCGGTAAAGTCATGATCGTAGTCACATCTAAATCCAATTCTTTTATGGTATCAGCCAAAGCGCTTGCGTCTTTACTTTTAATGGCGTTTACATTAAACTCAACTCCGTCATACCCATATTCCTTTATCCTGTGAACCAGTGGAATGTGTTCAGTAGACGGCTGGCGAGTCCATAACAACACATTGATCCCGATTTTCATTGCTGCCCTCCATCTTTCTTTTGTGCCAAAAAAGCCGGTGGTACAGCGGCAGGCTCTGTCATCAGCACGGATTTTATGTTCTCAACGCCGCGTCTAAGTCCCTCGTCAAGAGACATTAGAGCGTCTTCATGCTCAACGCTAATATATCCATCGTAACCAACAGCCCTCAATGTTGCCATTAGTTTTGCCCACTCATGGTTGCTATGGCCGTAGCCTATCGTGCAAAACATCCAGGCGCGTTCACTAACACACCTGAAACTTGTACTGTCGACCAATCCCTTTGTACTTTGATTATAGGAGTCGAACCTTATATCTTTTGCATGGAAATAGTAAAGACAACCAGCCTGGCTTAAAACATGTGTGGCTATCAGGGGATCAATTCCCTGCCACCACAAATGACTCGGGTCCAAATTAGCGCCAATAGCGTTTTGTCCTGTCAATTCTCTTAACCGCAACATGGTGTCTGGAGAATAAACACAAGCTGAACCCTGAAGTTCGAGAGCGATTTTTACTCCTTTATCCTCAGCGTATGCCCCGATCTTTTTCCAATAGGGCACAAGTTTTTTATCCCACTGGTAAGCTGTCAATTCAGTATTTTCAACGGGCCACGGATAAAAACACCAATTCGGATACCGTGCGTTGTCACTGTCTCCGGGACATCCCGAATAAGTTACTATCGTTTGGACGTTCATTCTTGACGCAAGATCAATGGCGTCAATTAAGTCCTGATGATGGCGTCTGGCAATATCCTGCTGAGGATGCAAAGGATTCCCGTGCACACTAAATGCGGAAATCTTCATTTTTCTGCGCTCAAATGCCAACCTGAAATGCTCAAACGACTTTGAGTCTGCAAGTAACATAGAGGGATCACAGTGCTCTTTGCCTAAATAAGCCCCTGCTCCAACTTCAACTGATAAAACACCCATCGACTTCAGGATATCCAACGCGTCTTCCAGTGGTTTATCCCTGTATGTTCGCACACATACTGATATCTCCATTTCCGTAACCTCCCAACTTACTCCAAACTCAAAATTTACAACTTCCTCAGAACTCACAACTTACTCCAAACTCTAAACCCACCGCCGACTTTCACAATCGCCTATTGCATTATTATTTAATTGTGGTAATATATTGGTTGTATGTTGAGTATATTTTAGCACTATTTTTGCGTTTATGCAATATTCGTTTTGATACGAATTTATTTTTTTTAATCCGATGTCTAGCCGATGGATGTTTAAGGATCAAATGATGACATTGAATTTGATTGTTGTTATAATCAATATAAACATTAAGGATGAAATATGCGGCTCACAAGAATCAATGAGATTGAAAATTATTTAATGAAAAAAGGCGCCGTGGGTATGCCAGAATTGCTTGAACATTTTGGGATTTCTCTTAACACTCTTCGAAGAGACATTGATGTGTTATGCAGGCGGGGAAGCGTATCCAAAGTTTACGGCGGTATTGTTTATAACAAAGAGAGCAATGTTGAGCCATTCGTTCAGCGCAGTTCATTGAATGTCGACGAAAAAATGAAAATCGGAAAGCTGGCCAGTAGTTTTATTGAAGATAATGATACAATTTATATTGATTCCGGAACTACTACAGTCAACATACTACAACATATCCGACCGGATATGAATATAACAATCATATGTAATAGCTTAAACCTGTTTGTTGAAGCTTCAAAATATCCATATTTGAATCTAATTGCTCCTGGTGGGATTTTTTATCACAAAACTCACTCATTCGTAGGTATGGCGTCGATTGCGGCACTGCAGGATTACCATTTGTCAAAATCTTTCATGGCTGCCTCCGGTATAAGCCTTGATATGGGCGCCTCTACTAACTCATTTCATGAAGCTGATATTAAGAAAGCCGTCATAGCGCGGTCAGAAAAAGTCATCCTGATGACTGATCATTCGAAGATAAACAGACCTGCCGGCATCCATATCGTGTCTCTGACCGGACTATATGCTTTCGTGACTGACAAAAAACCGCCAAATGAATACATGGAACTTTTTAATACACACCATGTACAGTGTTTATACCAGCATGCCGAAGAGGAGAAATGAAGCTTTTGTCCAGGGCTTCCAACTATAAATCAACCGAACGGTCAGGTCAAAACAAGTCAAACCAGCCAGGTTAATACAGGCAGGACATGTTGGTCAGGTTAAAATAAGGCTGCTTAAGGACAAAACTAATCTGCTCAGGACAGAATCAAGCTGGCGAGTATAAAATATGGATAACACGGGAAATATCTTTATTAAATATTTCCTCTTATTCGGCTAGCTTTCTTTCGTCAGTATTGATTGATCAGATTAAGAAAAGAATCAATATCTTCAATAATATTTCGAATATCCACTCCACCTCAGAGAGAGCTGGTTGTTCTTTCTCGCAGCGTTCAGTCGCATGTTTGCACCGTTTGCAAAAACGGCATCCATAATCCAAGGTAATATAGTCAATCATATAGCCATAGATACCGGTTGAGAGTCCGCCGCCGGATAATCTGGGAATGCAATCGATCAGCCCCTGTGTGTATGGGTGCAAAGGATTTCCCAAAATTCTGCTCACCGCTGCGTTTTCCACGATATTCCCGGCGTACATGACAAAAATACTGTCCACAAGCTCGCGCGCGACGCCTATAGAGTGTGTAATCATAATAAACGCTCGTTTTGAATCGGTAGTTAAATCACGCAGCAGGCGATGAATTTGGGATTGAATCGTAACGTCAAGTGCCGTACATGGCTCGTCGGCGATTAGTAAGTCTCGTGGCGTGACTAAGGCTGACGCGATACATACACGCTGACGCATGCCGCCAGACAGTTGATAGGGGTATGAATCAAAGATGCGTTCGGGATCGGAAATCATAACCCTTATAATAGCTTCGTATGCGATATTTCGAAGTTCTTTTTTGCTAAGTTTGCCGTGATAACCGGAATATTTTATGATATCTGTTATTTGTTGTCCTACCGTAAAAACGGGATTCAACTGTCGAACATATCTCTGAGTCCATCGCCGAACAGGTTAAACCCAAGGATGACAAATACAATGCACATAGAAAGGTAAAGTGTGAGCCATGCGTTGTCTGGTAAAAACTGATACCCGGCAGTTGTCAATAATAAGGTGTTTTCATAGAAAGGGTTTTTGAAAATGGTAGAATTTAGCTGTAGTTGCATTTTGAGCAGGAACGCAATGAGCAGATACGGAAATGTGCTATTATGTAATCCCTCTGTGCGATTTTTAGATAGGATTAGTTCAGAATAGTCCACCTTGTAGAGGTGTATTGTGTATTGTCTTGTGTAACTCTATTAACTATAATTACTTTGGAACCATAACTGATATTTTTAGTAAAGACAAATGATTAAGTCAAATCAATTGGTTGTTTACGGATTGTTAAGAGTTTTTTATAACTGATTGAGTAAACGGAGGATTCAACAGTGGGAAATAGTCGTAATAGCTTTTCGCTTCACAGCGACAATTGTTCGCCTGCACACCCAAGAATCCTAGAGGCGATGAAAGCCGCCAATTTTGGATATATGGAAAGTTACGGTTGTGATGAGTATAGCGAACAGGCTCAGGAGGCATTTAAAGACATTTTTGGAGAAGATATTGAAGTTTTTTTTGTATTTAACGGAACTGGCGCCAATGTTGCCGCACTTGCAGCTTGCACAAATAAAGTTGCCACGGGGGTCATATGTACCGATATTGCCCACATAAACACGGCCGAAAATGGCGCCCCAGAAAAGTTGATAGGAGTAAAATTGCTTCCGGTACCCCATTCGAATGGCAAACTGTTGCCGGATCAAATCAAATCTTTAGGTGAGAAAAGAAATAGCTGCCATAGGATAATACCATCTGTGGTTTCAATATCTCAAACTACTGAGATTGGCAGTGTTTACTCACAAAATGAGCTGCTTGGAGTAACAGAGGCGGCGCATAGCAATGACATGGTTGTCTATATGGACGGGGTGCGGTTTGCTAATGCCGTAGCGGCTTTAGGATGCAGCCCATACTCTTTGAGCAAGGATGCCGGAATTGATGTAATGTCTTTTGGCGGCACGAAAAACGGTCATGTGTTTGGTGAAGCCATAGTTTTTTTTAATCACGCACTTGCTGAAAAGTTTTCATGGCTACATAAACAAATGTTGCAGCTTGCAGCTAAAAACAGATATATTGCCGTACAATTTCTTGCCTCTCTAGAAGATGGTTTTTGGTTAAAATTGGCTGAAGACGCTAATCATGCTGCTGTCTACCTTGCAGACGGATTGCAGCGGATCGCTGGCGTGGAGATTACATCGCCAGTAGAGAGTAATATGGTTTTTGTAAGTATGCCACAAGAGCTTGTTGAAAAGCTTTTTACATTAACTACTGCAAATGTTGGAGAAATTGGAACTATTCGACTAGTAACATCATTCTGTACAACTTATCAACAGATCGACAATTTTTTGGTAGAACTTTGCAGCTAAAGATTAACCAAAGTATTCATTATGAGTGTATTCAAAAACATGAATGAAGAATTAGCATCATGAAGAAAATATACATATATAGGTAAAAAAATACAGATATAGGTAAAAAATACAGATATAAGCAAAAAACATGACAGATATGCATTTCGAAAAGCAGAGTGGACGATAGCTTAAGGAAGATACATTAGAACAGAGCCTATTTGTGAAGTTTCGCAACAGTTTCAGTCGAATTTTCTGAAAAAGAGTTTGAAGCTCTGGGGCGAACGGTTTTATGGCTGTCCTTGTAACGGCTGTAGTTTACACTCCGAAGAGTTTCTAAAACATATTCTAACAGAAAAAGGAGGAGTAGTTAGAATGAATAAAATTGGTTTGCTAGAGACAACAAAACGAATTTCTGAGCTTAAAGAGAAAATGCTTGCCGAAACCCGATATATGTCTGTTGAACAGGCGGTGATCATAACTGATGTATACAAGCAGAACCCTGACGACCCATATCAGATTCTTCGCGCAAAAAGCCTCGCAGCTACACTTGATAATATCACTATTAAAATCACGCCTGGGGAATTGATAGTTGGTAATCGCACAGCAGGGGTACGCAGTGGCGTTGTCTTTCCTGAAGCAGGCATTTCTTGGATATCTAAAGAGTTAGATACTCTTGATTCCCGTCAGCAAGATCGTTTTGAAGTAAAGCCTGAGGATGCTAATACATTTCGAAAAGAAATCGAACCATTCTGGAAAGGCATATCACTGGAAGACAAAATCCGTGCTGAATGCGGCAGTCTTATTGACGACATTGCCATGGTTGTTAAAATAAACCAGAGGGATCACGCTCAAGGTCATATCTGTCCCGACGTTAAAGGCTGGATAGAGGTTGGTCCTGCTGGTTTGTGCGCTAAGGCCAGGAAAAAGCATGATGATGAAGTAAATGGAGAAAAAAAGACATTCTACCGTTCTGTTGTGATAGTATTAGAAGCAGTATCACGTTTTTTCCTCCGGTACGCTGAACTGGCAAAGGAAATGTCATGTAGTGGCAGCGATTACGCCGTTGACCTGATGGAGGTTTCCCGTATTTGTGAAAAATTGGCATTTGTGCCTGCAGATACTTTTCACGAAGCTATTCAGAGCCTCTGGTTTCTATTTGCTATTTTGCATTTAGAATCAAACGCCAGTTCATTTTCTCCTGGGCGTCTAGATCAATATGTTTATTCATATTACCGCCGGGATATAGATACCGGAATTCTTGATAACGACCGTGCGCTTGAAATAAGCGAGTGTTTGTGGTTGAAATTCAATCAGATTGTTTACATGCGTAATTCCCACAGTGCTAAATACTTCGCTGGATTTCCCATTGGTTTCAATGTTGCTATTGGTGGGCAAACTTCTGATGGAAAAGACGCTACTAACGAACTGAGTTATTTATTTTTAAAAGCTCAGGAACATTTAATGCTGCCTCAGCCAAATTTGTCAGCACGCCTTTTTGAAGGGAGTGATCAGGATTTCATTGAAGAATGTAGCCGTATTATTGGTAAAGGCGGCGGTATGCCACAGGTTTTTAATGATAAGAGCATTATTCCAGCTTTGATAAACCAAGGTTACTCAAAAGAGGACGCTACTGACTATGCCATCGTAGGTTGCGTTGAACTCACAACACACGGCAACTCTCTTGGCTGGAGTGACGCTGCAATGTTTAACATGGTAAAAGCGCTGGAACTAGCCATTAACGGGGGTAGATGCCTACTATCTGGCAATCAGATCGGTCCAGATATGGGCACACTAAGTACTTACAATACATATGAAGAGTTGGAGTCTTCTCTTGCTAAAATAGTGCGGCACTTTATCGACAAAATGTTAGAAGCTTGCTCTATAGTGGAAAAGATCCATCAGGAGGTATTACCAAGTCCCTTTTTATCAAGTGTAATAGACGACTGTATTGAAAAAGGTATAGATGTGACGGCGGGAGGAGCTAAATATAATCTTTCAGGTATACAGGTCATTCAGCCCGCAAATATTGCTGACAGTCTAGCCGCTGTCAAAAAACTTGTTTTTGATGAAAAACAGGTGTCTCAGGACGTACTGCTTGAGGCTCTGCGTGCAAATTATAACGGATATGAGCATCTACGTCAAACAATGCTGAATTTTGCGCCCAAATATGGTAATGACATCGACTATGTTGATTCTCTCGCTGCAAAATGGGTGGAATATTTTGCAAGACAGTTGAAAGGAAAGGTAAATAGAAGGGGAGGGAATTTCCATACCGGCTTATACACTGTTTCCGCCCATGTTCCTATGGGACAGAATGTGGGTGCAACGCCTGATGGGCGAAAATCAAGGGAACCATTAGCAGATGGTGGGATGTCGGCGGTTTACGGTCGTGATAAAAGCGGGCCAACCTCTTTACTAAAATCTGTGTCTAAAATAAATTCTATGTACGGCAGTAATGGAACTTTGCTTAACATGAAGTTTTTACCTGCTTTCTTTAGTACCGAGGCTGGAATAAAGAAATTTGCGAGATTTCTGCAGGCATTTGTCGCGCTGAAAATCAATCACATACAATTCAACGTTATAAACCGTGAGGACTTACTGGAAGCGCTGAGGGAACCCGAAAAGCACCGAAACTTAACTATTCGAGTAGCGGGATACACAGTTTACTTCACTGAATTGGCAAGAGATTTACAAGACGAAATTATTGCACGTACTGCTTATGGAGATATCGCATGATTGGTGAAGTATTTGACATCTTGAGGTTTGCGGTCCATGATGGGCCGGGAATCCGCTGTACAGCTTTCTTTAAAGGCTGCCCTCTCAATTGTATTTGGTGCCACAATCCCGAGGGAAAGAAGTCCGGACATGAGGTATGTTGTCTTCCCACTCTATGTATAGGCTGTGCGTCCTGTATCAAAGTGTGCCAAAACAGTGCGATTAGCTTTAGTCATGATGATTCGGTTGTGCTTGATAAAAATAAGGTTTGTAATCCACACATTAAGATAAACCGGCAAAAATGTGTTAACTGCGCTAATTGCGCCAAAGTATGTCCATCGGGCGCAATAATGACAAAAGGGCGTCTAATGACAGCGAATGAGTTAGTTGAAGAGTTTTCAAAGGAAGATGTTTTTTTTCATGCCTCAAATGGGGGTATTACCATATCTGGAGGTGAACCGCTATTTCAACCTGAGTTCATGGCGGAAGTGCTGAAGAAAGCCAATGAAAAGGGATATCATACTACGGTTGAAACCTGTTTATTCGCTTCCGCTGATGTTTTTAATAATCTCATTATACTGCCCAATCTTTGGATAGTTGATTTAAAGATTTTTGATGAAAATGAACATAAAAAAATGACCGGCGTCTCAAATCTGTCTATTCTGTGTAATTACGAACGGTTAGCGACTGTGATGCAATCTAATGAGGGACAATTCACGTCTGCAATGATCACCAGAATTCCTGTTATACCTAACTATACTGATTCTGAAGAAAACCTTATCGCCTTGGGGGAATACATCTCAAGAGTAAATCCTGGCTGTAAAGTGGAGTTAATGTTCTATAACCCATTGGGTGAATCAAAATACAAAAACCTTGACTTAGATTACCCTTTATTTGGAGTTGGGCAATATACTGCGGCGCAGCAGAGCAATTTCCAGGATTTGGTTGCATCAACAGGTGTAGAAGTAGTGCGATGATTGTGAAATACACATCATACATAAGGGTATTTTTACGTCTACACACTATTCAACTATTCTTTTATTCCTGACATTGCAATACCTGAAATGATATGCCGTTGGAAAAACACGTATATCATGAGTGGAGGAACGGAGGACATCAGCATGGCAGCTATTCTGACTCTGGGGTCAATATAAAACTTGGAGCTAAGCAGAGTAGCAATAGCTTTGCTAATGGGGGTAATGTTTTCACCGGTGACCAGTGCAGGCCAGAGATAATCCCCCCACACTGAAAGAAACATCAGCACAGTTGTCGTGATGAGGCCATTTCGCAACAGAGGTATCACAATGTGAAAGTAAATACTGAAATGACCGGCGCCGTCAATCCTTGCGGACTCAATGAACGAAATAGGCATGTCCTCTAAAAACTGTATAAGAATAAAAACAGACAGTGCTGAAACCGTAAGCGGAATAGCAATTCCCAAAACTGTATCAGCAATTTTTATGGCTGATATAAAGCGATATAATGGTATTATGTACATCATAAGGGGTAGCATAGTACTCATCATCATTAGTCCGAAAAGCAGGCTCTTGAGCGGGAATCTATAAAACACAAACTCATATGCCGCCAGTGAACTAATAATCAACATACATAAAATAGTGAGAACTGTGTACACCATTGTATCTCCTGCTGCCTTAAGAATACTCCTTTCAAAAAGAGCTGCGGTAATTTTAACCAGTCCATTGGAAAATGAGTTTGGCAAAAACGTATTAGTCAGATTGCTTGTGTCACTGGAAAACGTAGTCGAAAATAGATTCCACAGAGGAAATAAGCAAACAACCAGCCAAATGCTCGCCAAACCATATAGAAACACTCGCTCAGGCCGACTATTTTTCATTTAGTTTATACCTCCTAAACCTTCTTTCTGCGCAGTTTAAACCGAACAGCAGTTATTAAACCGATCCCGGACATGAGGATAACGCCTTGTGACGCTGAGCGTCCCAAACCTGAAGCATCACCTCTATATACGCCAAGTACCATCTCCATAACAGGGAATAATAAGACATTATTTGGCCCGCCGATGTCAGTAATATCATAGTTATTGGTTAAAATCCAAGGGATGTCGTATACTTGAATTGCACTAATAATGCCAAAGGTAATACAGAAAAAGATTAGTGGTTCTATAAGAGGGATAGTTATTAGCCTCATCTGTTGAAAAGTTGATGCCCCATCAATCTTTGAGGCATCGAAATACTCTTGCGAAATATCCTGCATACCAGTGCTTAATATAATAAAATGGAAACCCACAGCATGCCATATATCAATTATTAAAATAAAAGCAATAGCGTAACCGGGTGTGTTCGCCCACGCAATACCTTCACCCAAGCCAATACTCGCTAAGGCAGAATTGACAAGTCCACTTTCGGATATATACCACTGCCAGATACCGGTGCATAAAAACAGAGGCAACACTCTGGGGATAAAGAATGCTCCGCGATAAAACTTAAATGCTCTTTTATGGAATTGATTTACAATCAACGCCAGTCCCAGAGCAAGACATATTCCAATGATACAAGTAATAGGTACATAAATAATCATATTACTCAAAGATTTAAGAAAACGGCGCGACACAGATCCAGTACCAGAAAGCATATAAACATAATTATCGAACCCAACAAAATTCAAAGCATCCCTGCTTCTCGTCGACCAGTTCGTAAAACTCATTGTGACGCCATATAGCATGGGTATCAGGATAAAAATAATATAAAGGAAAAAGAAAGGCGCTAAACCAAGATAATTTGGCAGATAGCGCTTAAATCCGCTAAATAGGGACGCGGTGCGGCGCTTTTTATAAACTTGATTCTCTTGCATCGCGATTTCCTCCTAGATGATAATGAGGAAGCACAACCGGGGTGAAAGCCGGTGGTGCTTCCATTGATCACAAAGCCAATCATTGTTCACTCTCCGGCGTCAGCCAACATGGAATTAATTTCGTCGACCATCCATTCCGCAGCTTCTGTGGGGGATTTACCTTCATACACCATCATTGACGCATCAGCGAACTTACTTGACCAAAAGACAGTAGACCTGAAAAATGGCATCTGTGGCACACTTCCAGGCAACCCCAGCGCGGAAGCCTTTGCAACGATATGCTGGGTTACTTCCGGATCATCCATTATGTCATTTCTCATCATCGGACGACCGATCATTGACGTATACTGCTTCCCCTGCTCATAATCCGTTATATAAAACAGCCAACGGGCGACAAGATCGTTTAACTCCGCATCATTGTTTTCAACGCCAAATACACATTCAACTCCATGAGAACCACCGAAACGGCCCCCTTCTACAAGTGCAGGCATAGGTAATACATCGAATCTCATACCGCTATCTTCCCATTCCTCAATAGTCCAAGGCCCTTCAATGACCATACCCAATTGACCGGCTTTGAACGCTTCATGCGCTACATCCTCACTTCTCTTCATGGTGTTGGTAAGTGGCGCTAACCTTTGAATAACCTCAAGCCCTGGTACAAGCTGTTCGGGTTTTATCGTAGTCTTCCCATTTTCTGTACCCGGGGTCAACTCTTCATTGCATGCAACAATGGCGAAGACGGGGTTCCAATCACCTGCAAAGGTTGCGGTAGCGTCCATCCCTGCAAGCTTTAACTTCTCACAATGTTCAATAAATACATCCCACGTCGGAACTCCATCAGCAGGATCTATACCAGCTTTCTCCAGTGAATCCAGATTACGATAAAGCAAATTAACATAGCTTATGTATGGTATTGCCAGAATCTTTCCGTCAACCGTTACAAAGTCAATAGCGTCCTTCATAAAGCCATCCCTGTAAGAAGCGGGCGCAGCGTTAAAAAACGGCGTTAGATCCAGCACTTCTATGGCGTCAGTTATTGTTTTCCCATCCCTGGCAGCGCCGCAGAAAGCGTTTGGCAAGCCGACCCCTGATAGCACGCCTGTGCGCAGCTCATTGTCATTTTTCCCTATTAGTGTAATACTTGTGAGATTGTCGTTTGCAGCGACAAATTCATCGCTCCATTTTTTAAAAAGATCTCCTAAACGCCCAACTGAAAAATCGCTGTATACCCACATTGTAATTTCATAGGTATTGCCACTAGGCTCACCGGTCGTTGCGGCATTTCCCGCAGTCGCATCAGCAGTTGCCGCCTTTCCGCCGCCCCCGCTACATCCGGTTAGTAAAGAAGCCGCAAGAAATACTGCTAACCCAATGCATAAAACTTTGTTAAATCTTTTCATTTTAACATCTCCTTTTTTATGATTTGACTCCCATGACAATGACTTTAGTGTCCAATAAGCAATACCCAAACCACATGTTATTCGTCAAACATAGCTCATATGCACTCATGTGACTAAACTAGGCGGAATACCTTCTTTCAGAAAATTAGTCATATAGTTTCAAGTTTTATCTGTATATTTGTTATTTTATTCAAAGAAGTGATATAAGACAATGCACAATACTATGCAACAATGTAGACTATTCTGAACAACATCACATTAACTCCCTGGGTGATTTGCTCATAAAGATATAGATTATCATGCACACTATTAACAACAATAAGTCTTTTGCCGTTTTGGGTAAGTGATGCATCCCTCTGGCGTTAGCCTGAACCACTTTGGCAAGTTCATCCGGCTGTTGTTTTTAAATCTATTTTGGAATTCTCTCTATATTGTGAAGGCGAGGACCCTTTGTGCTTTTTGAACACGCGGCAAAAATACCGAGCATCTTCAAAACCACAGTGTTCCGCTATTTCAGTAATTGAAAGCGTGCTAGATTCCAGGAGGTATTCTGATTGCTGTATACGAAGGCTAGTAATATACTGAATCGGAGTCATGCCAACCTGCCGATGAAATACCTTATGCAGGTATGAAGGGCTTATGTGACAGGATTCTGCTAGACGTGATATTGAAATAGATCGGGTAAAATTGTTATTAATATAGTCCTGAGCCTTTTCTACAAAGTGCGACGTATTCACCGATTCGGATTGAGTCAGTTGCCGTAACAAATTATGAATAATTGCGTTTAAATAACTTGAAACCAACTTTCGGCTGAAAGGGTCTTTTTTTTTATATTCCTTTTCAATCTGGATAAAAAGCCATTCCATCGTGTGATTTACATCATGTAAACAGAAGGCGCCTTGCCGCCAAGGAGGAAGATTGCCAGTGTCGATCCAAATGCAGATTACCTCCTGCGACTTTGTAAGGTCTATCGTTTCATGGTGCTCATGGTTGGGAAAATACATCACTATATCATATGAAGTCGGGGATAAGACGGCTGCTTCTGTATCGATTGTAGCTTTTCCACGCAAAAAAAACAGAAGCTCAGTATATATATGGCTATGCCGCTCCAGATTCCAAATTGGGCTTGACTGATTGAAGCGAGTACAGAATGTTATCATCGATTCTGTATAATTCATATCCATCAGTGACTGTATTGCTTCCATTGTATTAACTGAATGAATGGACATCTATCCTCACTTTCCCACGATCGTAATACCAACAGGAAAGATATTCCACCCATAGTATATAGGAATATGGCATGTAATGCAAGTTGGAAAGTAAAGCGGTAAAGCGGCAATGAATACAGGCAATGGATACATGGATGCAATGGATGTGAAGCGAACAAATATCTCAGGGAACGCGGGAAGCAGCTAGAAACGGTTGAACCCGCTACGATGCAAAAATCCATATTTGCTTCATTGCTATTTTTATTATGAATTATTAGTTTGAGTCAAAATAGTCCACATTGTTGCAGAGTATTGTGCATTGTCTTATCGCACTTCTTTGAATAAAATAATAATATACAGCGAAACTTGAAACTTGAAATCATACGACTTTTTTGTCAAGTAAGTTCGCGGATGCGTCAATGATGGTGTATGAAGGTAAATCTCCCACAGAAGCTGCGGATTGGATGGTCGACGAAATTAATTCCATTTTGGCTGACGCTGGAGAGGGAACAACAATTAGCGTTTAAATGATTATTGAGGTGAGGTATTATTATGAAAAAAAAGCTGCGTGCCGGTGTAATTGGATCAGGCTGTATTGCGAATTCCGCACATCTTCCTGCGCTTGATAATTTGCGATCAAAGGAATTGGTTGAAATCGTAGCTGTTGCCGATTACAGAAAAGAAGCTGCACAGGAGACGAGCGAGCGATTTAATGTACCGCATTGGTATGAGGATCCACAAAAAATGCTCAACGAGATCCCACTTGATTTTGTTGCTATATGTACGCCAAATTTAAGCCACAAAGACTTAAGTATTGCAGCTCTTAAAGCGGGGGTACATGTTGTTTGCGAAAAACCATTGGCGCTTACATACCTTGACGCGAAGGAGATGTTCCAAACTGCGGATCAATACAATAAAATGCTTATTTGCAGCCAAACAACCAGATGGCGGCATAATATTGAGTTCGCCCAGGACGCTATAAAAGAAGGCGATATCGGCAAAATCTATTTTGCGGATGTCTCTATTAAGCGTCGATATGGAATTCCGACTTGGGGGACATTCCATATGATTGAGGAAAATGGTGGCGGGCCATTTTGCGACTTAGGCGTACATTATCTTGACGCGCTTCTGTGGATGACAGGTAATCCGCGAGTGGAAGCCGTCAGTGGGAAAATGTTCGACTATATTGCAAAACAGGGCAAGGATGTACTGCGTGATATAAAGGACAGCGGGGCGTATTTGGGGTTCTTTACGCCGCGCCCGTATGATCACAAAGAATTTAACGTTGAGGATTCAGCCGTGGGGATGGTCCGGCTTGAAGGCAACTTTGCAGTGAATTTCTGCTTCACCTGGGCCATTCACCTACCGTCAGCACGCAGATTTATTGTCTGTGGTGAAAATGGATCGGTTGATATTGACGGTCATATGCTTTACAAGAATACAGGGCGTTATCAAAGCGACATCAAACTAAAGACTTTTGACAACCGCCCTTATGAGTCTAAAGTTTTTGAAGGTCATTGGTACATGTATGAGCATCTGTTGGATGTGTTTAACGGGGAAGCTGAATGCCGCGTTAAACCGAAAGAGACGCTGAATATGGTATCCGCAATAGAAAGCTTCTACAAGTCTGCATTAGAGAATCGTGAGGTTGCCACAAATGAGCTGGAGGGTTATGACTTATGAGAAAAGATGTTTATTCTGCAGTGATTGTTGGTTTTGCCCATGTCCATATCAATAGAGTTGCCGAGAAATTCGCGGTAGATCCAAGATTTTCTCTGCGCAACTGCGCTGATATTGAACCTATTATTCCCGAATTGCGTTCGGCGCCTTATACCCGTGTTTGGAACATCGATAATTGCTCAAAAAAGTTTGGAATGAAGATATGGGATGATTGGCGGGAAATGTTAGACAGTGTACAACCTGATCTCTGCATAGTAAACTCAGAAAATGCCCACCACGTAGAAATCACTGTTGAGTGCGCAAAACGGGGTATTGGCGTATGCATTGAAAAACCTATGGCGACAAGTCTATCAGACGCCCTAAAAATGTATAGAGCGTCATTGACCTACAACTCTCTACTAATGGTTAACTGGCCTTCCGCTTGGAATGCAGGGCTACATACAGCCAAAAGGTTGATTGACAGTGGTGCAATCGGAAAGATGATAGAGATTAAGACACGCATGGGTCATACCGGACCTTTTGGTTGGGCAAAAGCGCGACATGGCGATATTGGAATGACTGACGCCGAAATGGCAAGCACCTGGTGGTACCAAAATAGAGCAGGCGGAGGCGCAATGGTTGATTATTGCTGTTATGGGAGCCTGATAGCGAGGTGGTTCGTCGGGGCGCCTGCTGTGGCGGCAATGGGCATGCGCATCAATAGCAAGATGGCTCTGGGCGATGCGGAAGACAACGCAATAATGATGGTGCGTTTCCCTGATATGTACGCGGTGATTGAGGGAACTTGGACGACCCAACACCACACTTTTCAGTCCCCAATCATATACGGGGATATGGGAAGCCTTGTTGCAAGCTATTCAACAGGTGAGGTCACTCTGTACCGCGCCGACGGACAAAGAGAAGATATTCGAAATGACGAGCTTCCGCCTAATATGCAGGACGTCACAACTGCTTATGTTCACTACATGGATACCGGAGAACCTCTCCATGAGTTGCTCTGTGCGAAGCAAAATCTGGATGTACATGCTATGCTTGACGCGGGGATACGTTCAGCTTCCAGTAACAAAGTTGAACTTGTTAATAACACACACTGGCAAATAGGTTAAGGAAAGGATAGTAATCATATTTAATTATATAAAGAAGATGTTCTACATTGCTATTAGATAAAAATTTATGTAGAAAGCTTAAATAAAAAATCTAGGAGGATGAAATATTATGTATCTGAGAGAGCATAAGAGTACCAGAAAATCTGATAGTTATGGCGACGGTGTTGTCTATAACATTAAGTCCCGTCTTGGCATAAATGAATTGCTGGATACAATGGAAAACTTTACTGAAGTATACGAATCACATCGTCTAAGTCACCCGGCGTTGCGTGAAGCTGCCTGCTATCGGGTGCAATATCCCGCTACGATGCTTGATGTGGCGGACATCGATTTATTTGTCGGACGCAGCGATGTGCTTCCGCTGGGCGTAAGTCCGCAATACCTAAACGGAGAATGCTGTTATGTTTTTAAAATCGATTGGTTTGAAGACGCATTAAGCAACACTAGTTACTCGGAAGAGCAGAAATCCAGGTTGGAAGCACTGTTTTCCTACTGGGAAAACCGTGAGAGCATGGGGAAAATTAACGAATCCACCCCGTTGGAGATACAGCAATATATACATGTATCCAATTGGTACGATGGTCCTCTTGTGTATAGGACGTCCCACCGGTTATCAGGCATATACTTGGACTATGAGAAGCTTCTGTCACTGGGATTGCCTGGTTTATTGGATGCGGCGAAGGCTGCGCGCGCAATTCCCGGAGCTGATCCGGAGTTCCTCCAAGGCGTTCGTGAGAGCTTGCAGGTAGTCATTGATACAAGCCTGTGGTACGCGGGAAAACTGATGCGAATGGCCCGCGAGGAAATAGACGATGCCCGGAGTGAGGAATTGTTTGAAATGGCAAGAGTTTGCCGTCGTATCACCTATTCTAAGCCGGAAAGCTTTCGTGAAGCACTACAACTTGTTTATCTGTACACAGTGATAGCCGGTTCACGACAATGGGGACGTATGGATGATTATCTTGCAGACTATTATGCTCATGACATTGAGTATGGCATTATTACCGAAGAGAAAGCAATAGATCTCCTGACTTCTTTTTGGCGCCTGATAATATCTAAGGAACAAATAACTGACGACCGTATTATTATTGGTGGGCGTGGACGGCGGCGCGAAGCACGGGCGGACGAGCTTGCACTTGTTATACTGGAAACGTCAAAAAGAGTTAAAGATATCGTCCCTCAGCTCACACTGCGCTACTATGAGGGCATGAATGAGATAGTGTACAATAAAGCACTGGACGTCATCGGCGCTGGCGCAACATTCCCCATCCTCTACAATGATGACAGCGTAATCGGTGATATTATGAAAGTCTTCGGAGTAAATGAAGAAGAAGCTAAGGATTGGATGCCATTTGGATGTGGCGAATATGTTCTAAATCATAGAGGTGTAAATACTCCGAACACGATTATGAATGTAGCTAATATTTTCTGGGGTACGTTAAACAATGGGCGCGAACCGGTTCGAGGACTATTGGTGACGCCAGATAGGGGAAATCTAACTGATTTCGATACATTTGACGACCTGTTTGAAGCCTATGCGGCAAGTGTAACTGATCATGTGGCGATGGCGGCGTTTATGGAGGGGCGTTCATATGATTTTATCAATCGTGAGATTTGCGTAAACCTAATATCTACTTTATGTGACGATTGCCTGGCACGTGGCCTGCCATTGCTTTCCGGAGGCGCTCGTTATAAAGATGGTATACTCGAAATGTATGGTGTAATCACTACTGCGGATTCACTGTATTCAATTAAAAAGCTGGTCTATGATGATAAGAAAATCACCAAGGAGAGAATGCTGGAAGCACTCAAAGTAAATTTTGAAGGCTACGAAGAGGAACAGGCTATGATGCTGGCAGTTCCCAAGTATGGAAATGGAAATAAAGACGCGGACAACATGGCTGCAAAAGTATGCGAACAGTACTGTTTAGCGGCGCTTTCCCACTCTGGGAAGTATGGTATGAGGCGTTTTTGGACAGTTAATATCAATAATAACGGGAATACATGGCTTGGAATCTTCACAGGGGCTACTCCTGACGGCAGACCGATGGGCAAAGCGCTCAGTAACGGAAATAGCCCTACTTCTGGCATGGACAAAAATGGTGTAACAGCATTGCTGCACTCAATGGTACGAACTCGTACTGACATCCACGTTGGCGCTGTACAAAATCTCAAGTTTAGTAAGGAAGTATTTTCCGATATGAGAGACAGCGTAGTAAAACCTCTGCTTAAAACATACTTCAATGAAGGTGGCGCACAAGTTATGATTACCGTTGTAGGTCGCGAAGATCTAGAGGCGGCGCGCAAAAAGCCGCAGGACTACCTGAATCTGATCGTGCGGGTTGGCGGCCTCAGTGCTCGATATGTGGAACTTGCAGAAGAAACCCAGTTGGAGATTCTTGAGCGTACAATGTATTGATATAGATAATCAGTCGGCCTCCGCGCTTAATTATTAGAGTTTCGTTGTCCGTTGAAACATAGACTGAATAAATAGACTGAATAATAGGATTGATAGCCGTAAACCCACATAAAAAGCCTATCATATTCACCATCACAGCAGAGTTATATCGAAGAGGTTGAGTTTGAGTAGATTAAATGATTTTATTAATAGTGGCGAAAAGGATTTACCGGTATACATAACAGATATACGCAGAGATTTTCTTTTATGCAACGGCGTGGAGCTTGTACTGATTTTGAAGAATTTTGACGGTACAGATAAGCGTATCTTCCTGAAGCTGCCAGTATTGGAAATACAATCAGAGGAACAGAGGATTTTCCTGCGGGATTATCTCTTTGCTGAAGTGTACAATACTCTATCAGCACTTGGCGGCAGTCATTTGAGTATTTATACATTAGCTTCAGATGAAAATCTGTCGTCAATACTCAAGGAATTGCAAAGCGCTTTCGGTATTGGTTGTTCCCGCAAGGAACGCATAGGATATGGTCGTTGCGTCAATGTAATTGAACGTATGCTTGACTCCCAAGGAATGTCCAAACCTTTTCAAATAAGTGTAATACAGGAAGAAGCTCCAGCCGTTGTGGAAAAACAGTGGGACGATACGAACTCTTTATCTCATTTTTTAAAAGCTTTTGATGGAATTGATGAGAGAATCCTCTGTGGGGTTGATATTGGTGGTACCGACATCAAACTTGCTGTATCTGTCAGAGGTAAGTTGCGCTTTCTTAAAGAATATGATTGGTTTCCAGCTAAATTTACCCGTTCCAGGCAACTAATCGAGCCTGTACGTTTATTGATAAGACTATTGAGAGCACGTATCTCCTGTGATATGACTGATGTTGAAGCGTCTGTTATTTCCGAGCTTGATAGCGCTGTAAACAAATATTGTGCAGATGATGAAATTGAGGCGGCTATTTTAAGGGCGGAACAAGCTCTTGGAAATAAAATCATCGGCTTCGACTCTATTGGATTGTGTTTTCCGGATGTTGTGATAAGAAACAAGATTATTGGCGGTGAAGTCTTTAAAACTAGAGGTATTAGAGAAAACCCCAATATTGATTACGAAACTGAGTTTAGAAAATTGATGAATCTTGACGATATCCTGATTGAATACTGTTCCCCTGGAGGGGGAGTATATTTAGCAAACGACGGCTCCATGGCAGCTTTTACTGCTTCTTTAGAGCTGATTGCAGCTGACAAAAGCACAGAACTAAAGAATGGGCGTTTCGCACATACGTTGGGGACGGAACTTGGAACTGGTTGGATCGATATATCAGGCAATATACCCGAAATCCCGCTTGAGGTTTATAACTTCATAATTGATCTTGGGAGTTTTGCAGCCAGAAAATACCACCCAGACGACCTACGCAGTATTAATAATTTTAATACTGGATTACCAGGTACGCTCCAAAAGTTTATGGCGCAAAGCGGCGTATTCCGGTTAGCCATTAAAACGTCTAAGTCAGGAGATTGCAAACTCTATAGAGATATGATTGATAAGGGTTTCATATATGAAAATAATAGCGGCGTATTTTTGGTGATGGAACCAAATGACATGCGTAAACCCTTGCTTGAATACTTGATGAAGCTTTGTGAAGAGGGCGATTTGATACTTCGAGATGTTTTCCTGGAAATTGGACGATCAACAGGAATAGCTTTCTGTGAAACAGATCACATACTGCACCCAAGTACAAAAGAACGAGTGATGTACGGACGCTTAGTCAAGAACCCACTTTGTTTTAGTTTACTCAAAAAAGGAGCTGAAGAAACTGATAAGGCTTTGCAGATGTCAGTTGCGGACGAGCAGAATGCTTTTACAGACCTTATGCTCCAACTAAAAGCACATCCTTTGTATAGCGTAGCTCAATTTGCTCAGTCTGTCGGCGCGATATACTACGGGAATCTACAATTAAGGAGTGGGATGGCAAAATGAAGACAGATTTGTGTGTTTTTGATATACAAAGGTTTTCTTTACATGATGGTCCGGGCATTCGTACAACGGTATTTCTTAAAGGGTGCCCACTGGACTGCCTATGGTGCCACAACCCTGAGTCGAAAAGCTTTACTCCACAACTCGGATTTATAGAAAATAACTGTGTGAATTGTGGAAAATGTGTATCAATATGCCTGACAGGCTCACATCAGATGGATGGTGGTCGCCATGTTGTGGATTTTTCGAACTGCACGATGTGTGGTCAATGTATTGCTAATTGTTTTTATGGCGCTCTCAAGCAATTTGGCTCGATTATGCAACCTGATGAGATTCTGAAAATTGTTATTTTGGATAAGGCATTCTATGATAACAGCGGAGGCGGACTCACAATCAGTGGGGGCGAGCCAATGGCTCAGTTTAGTGGCACGCTGGAGTTGCTTAAGTTAGCTAAAGCCCAGGGACTCCACATCTGTCTAGACACTAGCGGCTGTGCTCCGACAAAATATTATGAGCAAATACTTCCCTATGTTGATCGCTTTTTGTACGACTATAAACTGACAAGCGATGAAAAGCACCGTCAATACACATGTGTTTCAAATATGCTTATTTTAAATAACCTATCATTTCTAAATGATCATGGCGCTGCCGTTCACCTGCGTTGCCCAATTATTCCGGGCATTAACGATAATGATGAACACTTGAACGGTATCGTTCAAATCGCCCGGAAGTATCCGGCGATCATTGAGGTAGAAGTCATGCCGTATCATAGCATTGGACAATCAAAGGCTCAACAGCTAGGATATGAGTGGGGACTGGATGCTTTGAAGACAATGACAAAGGACGATAAAAAACAGATTTATAAAAGGTTGATGGATTTGGGCTGTCCGTGTCTGAGCAGTTGATTCGCTATAGCCTGAACTCGGAAATAACTGCCCACGCATCCGTAAACGAAGCCAATGTCTTTTGAGTGACACCGTATGTTATGAACTCTTCTGGCTTCATGCCGTCTGGTTCGTATGCACGTATGAATTCATCCAGTTTCTTAAGATTGGCGATGGTGGTTCTGTTTACGGGTGTATTCATCTGTTCTGTCATTTCCGTACCAGAATTTAATATCATTCTCTGTATTTTGGGATGGATAGACATACGTATCCCGCCGCCCGCAAGGTTGACTGCGTGATAATGTCCGCGCATGCCGGCGGGCATTAATAAAGCCTTGTACCCCTTTTTCTTAAATATATTATATGCCCGCTTCATGACGGCGGTACCCGCGCAAATGATATCATTTTCCTCTATTCCCGCGCGCCTGTCATGCGCCACATCCCGTAAATAATCGTCAAGTCTGCCCACCATAATGACTGTGTTAAATGTATTGGGTTTTTTTCCAACCTTCCCGGCACGCGCGTAACCTTTTTCATATCGTTCAGCAGCAGCCAGCGCCTGCGGGACCGTAAAGCTCATCGTCGCGGTTACGTTAAGTCCCAGCGCCACGCATTCTTCTATTGCGTCTAGGCCTGCGTTCGTCACGGGTAGCTTAACTGAAATATTCTCCGCCCAATTGTGCAGGCGTAGCGCGTTTTCGATCATATAATCCGTATTTGCAGCCTTATTTGGATTCACCTGTGCGCACACGTAACCGTTTCGGCCTCTTGTTTTTTTATAGACAGGCAGTAATTCCTTCGCTATGTCAAGCGTGACTGCTTTGATAATGGCTTCCGCTTTTTCGTCACCGTCTTTCGCAATGCTGATGTCAACTACATTAGCAGATATTATATCGCGCTTGCTTTCCAGGATCTGGCTCACCAACACGGGGTTAGTAGTGACTCCAACTGCACCGTCGTCCATTGCCTTAATCAATTCTTCTGCATCTGCCGAATCGTGCCACCACACGGTTGCCGTGTCTTCTGCCAACCATTGCAAGTAATTTTTCATTTTGAACCCTCTTTCTTTCAAATTGTGCCATCCCAAGAAGATATCCGTTCAGTTTTCATGTCTTCCTCGTCAAACCAGTGCGTGGTCACACTCTTGGTCTGAGTATAGAAACGTACTCCGTCTTTACCAAGACAGTGCAGGTCGCCAAAGAAGGAGTCCTTATGCCCGGAAAACGGGAACAGGCCAACCGGCACAGGTATGCCCACGTTGATCCCAACCATGCCGCCGTGCGTTCGAATAGCGAATTCCCTGGAGTAAAATCCATTCTGCGTGTAGATTACTGATCCGTTTGCGAATCGGTTTGCATTCATTATCTCAAGGCCTTCCTCAAACGTCCTTATGCGCTTAATACAAAGGACCGGACCAAATATCTCCACATCGCCAATAGTCATTCCTGCCGTCACGTTGTCGAATATAGTCGGCCCAATAAAGAAGCCGTTTTTGCATTCGTCCGGCGCCCTTGGATTCCGCCCGTCGAGCACTAACTTTGCGCCCTCGTCAACGCCCTTTTGAATCAAGTCTTCCACAAACTTTTTATGTCCGGGCGATATCACCGGGCCGAGATCAGTGTCTTTGTCGTACGCTTTGCCAAGCCTGCGTTTTTTTGAGAATCTAACCAGCGCTTCAACCAGTTTATCCGCCACAGAATCCTGTACCACGACTACTGGTAGCGCCATACACCGTTCCCCTGCACATCCAAACGCCGAGTTGATGATACCCCTCGCCGTTCGTTCAATGGGCGCATCTTCCAGCACTAGCGCGTGGTTCTTAGCCTCGCACAGCGCCTGTACTCTTTTGCCATGTACCGCCGCCTTCTCGTAGATATGCATACCGACACTCGTTGAACCTACGAAGCTGATTCCTTTGATATCCTTGTGATCCATTAAAAGCTCCGCTTCTTTACGCGAGCATGTCACGATGTTGACAACTCCGTCCGGAAGCCCGGCTTCCTGGTACAGTTCGGCTATACGCATACAAGTCATGGGCGTCATGCTGGCCGCCTTGATTACAATAGTATTGCCCGCTGCGACACACATCGGCGTCATCCATCCCATAGGGATCATGGCGGGGAAGTTAAAGGGTACGATTCCAGCGAATACGCCAACAGGCTCACGCGTCAAAACAGTATCATACCCTGAAGAGG